>ENA-OBIO01000372-OBIO01000372.1-metagenomes-genome-assembly--contig:-NODE-372-length-24572-cov-4.59995_pt1 | contig 24572 bp, 24 predicted proteins | sample MGYA00153383_OBIO01 | MGnify analysis MGYA00153383 | reverse complement strand
TACCTCTTTCTGAATGGGGCTTTTGAAGATAACTGTACCCCATGAACCCGCAAACTGCTGTATATAGCAGTCCTAAATCATATCCTTGGGTATCGATACTGGTGCGTTACGGCTGAAGCCTAACACACCCTACATCCACATGGCTTTTCATTTAGGATTGCTATAGACAGATTTGCTTGTTCGATATATTTATCATTTATATCTAAGCCTATTACTCTTGAATTTATGAATTCATTAAGCGAAGCCCTAATAAATGATCCCTTTCCGCAAGTTGGCTCTACAATATTTGAAGATAAGTCTTCATCAATCGATCGAGTCGATCGTAAATATCTGCATCACCAAGATTTTCCCACTTACCACATTCCCACATCGCACCACGGGTATCGTGAATCGCTAGAGCGGGAGTGTCGCTATATTCTACCGTCACTACCCCCGCACTCATTTCTTGTACCGCGACGGGCAATATTTCTGCCCCACACAGCAAATTCACTAGCGTACTTTTACCGCTGCTAGTCGTGCCAGTTGTGGCTAAAATTAAAGTCGGATGCGCCAATTCATCACAGAGTATATCCTTGGCATCAGTCAAATCTGTTGCTAGCTGTTGTAATTCGGCTTGGTAGCTATCGGGAAGTTCCGCCCCCACTTTCGCTGCAAAACTTTCCCAATCAGCGGAAATTTGCTCGACTTGTTCCCGAATCGAGTTAAATATCTCAGTCGCGGTTTTTACCATAGCAGCCGATTCACCAATGATGTTTTATGTTCGGGCGACTCTTGGAGATTGTTGTACCTCTAAGGTACCCGCCAGACCGAAACACATAATATTGGTGCGAGCGGAAAATCCCCTCCTCGGAGGGGTGCCTGAAAGGCGGGGTGGGTAGATCTGTGCTGCTACCTGCCACATCCAACTGCGCTGACATCGCCAGCAAAATACCAACTATGCTAACCCAGCGATGGTGAGATCGTTGGGATGTGATTAGTGGATGGCGGGGATCTACCCACCCCACCCTACGGGCACCCCTCCGAGGAGGGGATTTTTTCGGGGGAGGCATCCACGATAGGACAGCTTAAATTTGTTTTTAAAGGCAGAGATTTGCTGAGTTTGGGGATGATGTTCTGTATTAGCAATCCCACCAAAATTAGGGTTGGGGCAATTCATACCCTAATTCAGCAATGCCTAGACAACGATCGGATCGATAATTCCCCCGCCGAGGACGATATCTCCGTCGTACCAGACCGCCGCTTGACCTGGGGTAATCCCAAATTGAGGATCGTCAAACACTAACTTTACCTTGCCATCTGCTAGCGGAATTACGCTTACAGGTACGGCTGCCGATCGATATCGAACCTGTACTTCGGCACGAATTGGGGCTGTTGGTTGAGGGATTGATACCCAGTTAACTCGATCGACTATACATTCTGAACCATGTCCGTCAGCACGAGCACCGACGACAACCCGATTTTTAATCGCATCGAGTGAGACTACATATAGAGGCTCTGGTGCCGCAATCCCAATCCCTCGCCGTTGACCGATCGTGTAATGATGGATGCCGAGATGTTGTCCGAGGACTGCGCCTTGAGTATCGACAATTTCGCCTGGACGTTCGTTGATATATTGGTCGAGGAAGGTTTTCATCGAGCCGTGTTTTTCGACTAGACAGAGATCTTGACTTTCGGGTTTATCGGCAGTGGATAGATTCAATCCGGCGGCAATTTCTCGCGTTTGGGTTTTGAGTGTGTCTCCGAGCGGAAACATCGTCGCACCCAGAATATCTTGATCTAGATCGTACAGAAAATAGGTTTGATCTTTCGATCGATCGATCGCCCGTCGCAATTGATGCCGTTGCAAATTATCGTCATAGGTAATTCGCGCATAGTGTCCGGTGGCGATGTAGTCGGCTCCTAACTCTGCTTTGGCATATTTGACCATCGGCCCAAATTTCACAGCCTTGTTGCACTGGGAACAGGGTAATGGTGTGATGCCAGCTTCGTAACCAGCCACGAGATAATCAATAATATACTGCTCGAAAGTATCGCGACTATCGACAATCTGGTGAGTAATTCCCAACTGTTCGCAAATTTTCGCCGCGTCTACCATTCCTTCCGAGCAACATTGACCTTTACCCCGCATTAACCAGAGGGTAAGACCGAGAACATCATAACCTTGCTCGCAGAGAATAGCGGCGGCAACAGAACTGTCTACTCCGCCTGAGAGTCCAACAACGACTTTTTTTGTAGATGGCAACATCGAAATTCTTGCTATAACATGCCTAGTCTTAGGTTAACACTTCTCGATCGCCTTTTGGGACGATCGCCTAGTCTAGCCAGCTACTCCCTAACATTAACATGTAGGGGCGGTGCTTCACCTGCACTGAGCGTAGTCGAAGTGTGCCCGCCCTCTATGGGTTAAGCCGATAATTTAGGATCGCCATAACCGATCGCGAGTAACTAAAAAATTTATCGATCGGTTTTAGAGCATCAGCCGCTATTTTTGCTCGATCGATTGGGCATAATGAAAAGAGATCGTAACGGGTAGTGTAAGCTGTTCAAGGAACATCAAATTGTTGCCAAGCGTCCTCAAATCAGATTGCCTTAAAACTGACGGCAGCAAATTGTCAGCGAAAACTAGAATTCCTTAAAGGTACGATAAAAGACTGAAAATATCACCAATCTCTCAGCTTTGAGCTAGATTGTTAAACACCAACTCGAAACCAATATAATATCTAAATTTTTTATGAATACTGCTAGTTTGCGGACTTACCTCTACAAAGGTCTAATCGTTGGTTTAGTGCCAGTAATGACGATCGTCAATCTCCAGTCGATCGGTGTAGCAGCTCCAGCGAAGACAAGTAAGCCAAAAACTACAGCGGCAACTATTGCCAAAATCAGTGTAGCAGCTCCAGCCAAACCAGTAAAAAAAACTCCCGCCAAGAAGGCTCCCATCACTAGATTAGCTGCACCTCAAAATTTTGCTGACTCTTATACACTCGGCCCAGGAGATCGGTTGCGGGTAGATATCTTCAACGTCCCAGAATATAGTGGTGAGTTCTATGTATTGGGAGATGGCGCGATCAATCTTCCTGTCGTTGGGGCGATTCCGATGCAAGGACTAACCGTCCAAAGAGCTTCAGCATTACTAACAGCTTATTTCTCACGCTACGTCAAACGCCCGATTGTGACCATTAGTGTCCTGGCTCCTCGTCCCGTCCAATTTGCCATTGCTGGAGAAGTCACTCGTGCGGGTTCGTATACCATCCCCTTCACTGGTGACAATCGCAAATTCCCCACGGTTAGCCAAGCAATTCAACTGGCTGGTGGGACTACTCAAACTGCCAATTTACGTCAAGTTCAAGTCCGCCGTGCTGCCAGTGGCAGGATCGTATCTGTCAACATCTTCGATGTCCTCCAACGGGGGAATACTGGGCAGGACATCACCCTCCGAGATGGAGATACGGTTTATATCGCCCGTTCTGAATCCGTTAGTGCTGCCGATAGATTGCGGCTGTCAGGCTCTAACCTCGCCAATCAAGACGCTACTGTGAAAGTGGCAATTTTGGGAGAAGTTGGCAAACCAGGTACCTACACACTTAGAGGTGAGAGTGGTGGATCTGCTGGCGGTGGCGGACGGGTAACACCACCTACACTTACAGAAGCAATTAAAATAGCTGGAGGGAGTACTGCTTCAGCCGATCTGAGCCGAGTTAGAGTGCGACGGAATACCCGCACAGGTGCAGGTCAAACCGTGCCGATTAACCTATTGAGTCTGTTGAAATCTGGAGATTTTGGTCAAGATATCATCCTTCAGGATGGTGACACAATTCTGTTACCCACTGCGACCGAGATTAACAACGCTAATAGTACCCTAGTCGCTGCTTCCAACCTCGGCCCACAGTCAATCAGTCCGCCGAAAGTAGTAGTTGTCGGGGAAGTAAATCGTCCGGGTACTTATACAGTGACTGGAGCGGGTAATACCACAAATAATAGTACTCAGTTGACTGGCACTGTTGCTCTGCCTACTGTTACCAATGCAATTCAATCAGCAGCAGGGATCAAACCGACTGCCGATATTCGTCAAATTCAGTTGATTCGGACGACCCGCACGGGCGAACAGAAAATCTCCCTCAATCTGTTCAAGCTGCTTCAGCAGGGCGATACCAGTCAGGATATCATCCTCCAAGAAGGCGATCGAATTTTTATCCCCATCGCTCAGAATCCTAACGCACAGGATGTCGAGCTTGTCGCATCTTCGACGTTTTCCCCTGTAGCAATCAAGGTCAATGTCATTGGTGAAATCGCCAATAAAGCTGGTCGCGGTGGTACGCTCGAAGTGCCTCCCAATACCACTCTCAACCAAGCACTGCTAATTGCTGGTGGTTTTGATAATGTTCGGGCTAATAAGAATGAAATTGACTTCATCCGGCTCAATCCCAATGGTAGTGTCACCAAACGGTTGATTAAACTCAATTTTACCAGAGGCATCGATCCTGACAATAACCCGCGCCTACAAAACAACGACACGATCGTGATCGGGCGCAATGGTCTGACTCGGATCGGGGATGGCTTCAGCACGATCCTGACCCCATTCAATGGTTTACTGAACCTGTTCAGATTCTAGTTATTGGGTGGGAAGGAAGTAGCTAGTGCAGTAGCGATCGATGATAATAAAGATCTGGTTATCGATCGATCTGCTGAAATTGCTATGAATACGACTAATTTGCGAGATCTGTACCAACAAGTCATCCTCGAACACTACAAGAAGCCCAAACATCGCGGTAAAACCAATCCAATCGATCGATATCAGAAAGGACATAATCCATCCTGTGGTGATACGATCGAGCTAACACTTCAATTAGATGCTAGTGGCGATCGCGTTACCGATATCAAATTTGAAGGCGAGGGTTGTGCGATTGCGATGGCTTCGGTCGATCTGATGGCTGGAGCTTTAGTTGGTAAGACTACCGAGGAAGCTCTGGAGTTAGTCAAAACTTTTCAAGGGATGATGAAAGGGGAAACTGAATTTCCCACCGCCCAGCGGAAACTCAATGTCATGAAAGGGGTCGCTCAATTTCCCGTCCGCATCAAATGTGCCAATCTCGGTTGGCATACGCTCAAAGCCGCACTCCAAATGACAGGTGAGGCTAAATTGGCTGATTTTGTCACTAACGAGAATGGCTAGTCAAATCAATTAACAGTTGAGAGTCGAATGTCTCAACCGTCCGCAAAATTTATCGTAGGGGTAATTTATGAATTGCCCCTACGATAAATTTTGGGGATATAGATAATTAATGTTGACAGACGGCAATCAGAATAGCTGTCTACACGTCATCTACCATTCACACTTCGGCCATGCTCAGTGCGAGCCATTCACCATCCACTATCCACCCTCTCCACATGATTTCAACTGCCGACTTTCTCAAATACTGTCAATGGTCGGGAATTGTTACACTGGCTTTTGCCGTAGTAACGATCGTTGCCTTAATTGCCAAATGGGGATTCAAATTTCGATTGGTAGGCGCGACCGGATTTATGGGCGTGTTGACTGCGGGCTTATTTGGATTGAGTCTAGTTCCCATCGTCCATGCTAATATCTCTGGTGCGCTGCATTACTCCCTAATCTATGACAACGGTAGCGATCGAGCGACAATTGTAGTGGCCACGCCGATTACCGAGACAGGATTGGAAGCAACTCTCCGTCAAGCCGCAGGAGATTTGTATTCTTACGGTCGCTCAGGTTCGATCGATCGACAACTCAAGGTTCGGGTGCGGACAGTGATTCATCCTCGCCCTGGAGTCTCTGAGCCGTTAGTCCTGGGAGAAGTCACCCGTTCGCTCGGTGGTGGTGAAGATAGTAAGTTAAATATTCGGATCGATCGAGATAATTTAGCAAAAGTAACTCCATCGAAGGTCTAAATTCGCTCTACTAGTTAGCGATGCTCTCTGTGTGGGAACAATATGGAGGTAAGCGTTGCTCGATTGCGGTGCGATCGCTATTCTCGATGGGCAACGCTTATTTTCATCGACAGCAATCCTAAATGAAAAGCTAGATTGATGTAGGGTGTGTTAGGCGGCTGCCGCATGAGCACCAATATTTGATACCAGCAATCTGATTTAGGATCGCTATATATAACCATCAAAGTATACTAGTTTTTGTAAATAAATTTAGTAGTAAAAAGTACTTTTAGGTGGCATCGCTCTACTAAAACTTAGATAAAAGCTGGTTAACTTCATGAGGATTAATGACCCAAATTTACTTCGACAAGTCGTTAACTACCTAGACAAGCATCAAGAGGCAGTTCGCATCAAAAAAATGCTGTATTGTCTATGTACGAGTAGGTGGGAGAAAGATACTGACTATTTAGACTCGATTAATTTCCAGTATTTAATCGAACAGATAGTTAGAGAACATAATACCCTCGATCGATTTAGGGTATTATTACAAAATTTGATTAAAACAGTCAATAAGCCAAAACAGTATATTGAAGTTGCCAAAGTAATTTACTTAGCGATCGGGCAATTATATCCTGAATTTCGCCAAGAACATGCTGGTAAAGCGACCGCTCCTGCTCGTCAGGCAATACCCACACCAGCCACCCCCACACCCCATCCCGAACCCACCAGCTCATCATTACAGGGTGTCGCCTCCGCCTTTCAACGTGCCTACGCGCCCGAACCTACGCAAGTATCCAGTCCCAGCGTCCCTTCGGCGATCGAACGTGCCTATACCCCCGCACCGACTCAAGCATTTTCCGATCGGGTCGTTCCGTCCGCATTAGAGCGTGCCTACTCTCCAATAGCTACTCAATTTGAGACGCAAGTACCAGTCAGCAATGATATAGACGAATCTGCCTACGAAACCTATTATGACCCAGAGTTCTCGGCAGCAGGTCAATTTGGGGAGGGAGAATCTCCAGCAGCAGATTGGACAGTACCTGAATACGATCCGTTTGTATTGCGGCAAAACGTGATGAGCTATACCAATCCGTTACGGGCAAAGATCATCTTGCTGGTAATGTTGCGACCTGATTTTAACTTTAGTAGCCAATCTGCGGCTACGATGCGAGATTATCAACTTGACGATCTGTTGTTGGAGGTATTAAAGAGCTATCCAACTATGCCAGAACTGGAAGAAAGTATGACTTATGCTGTCGAGCAATTGGTCGAACTTGAGGAGTATGGGAAAGCCGCAAATGGATTGCTCCAATCCTTAGTGCCGTTGTATACAAAAGCAGCGGTTCGGAATTAGGATTTAGGAGGTGGTTAAAATGGATCTCAATTCCAGATCTAACCCCCTCTAGATCGCCCTTCATCCCTATTCGCTATTTTATGGTACAAACTGCATCGACGATGCTACCTTTGGGTGTGAGCGCACCTGACTTTCACCTCACTGATGTGGTCAGTGGAACGCCGATTTCTCTGGATACTTTTACTGGAAAATCAGCGTTGTTGGTCATGTTTATTTCTGTTCACTGTCCCTTTGTCAAACATGTTCAGACTCAATTGGCACAGATTGGCAGAGACTATAAAGCCAAAGGTTTGGGCATGGTGGCAATTAGCCCCAATGACATCGAGAAATATCCTGATGATGCTCCAGCACATTTACAAGCTTTAGCCCATGCTGAAGGGTTTAATTTCCCTGTTTGCTGCGATCTGAGCCAAGCTGTGGCGAAGGTTTATACGGCTGCTTGTACTCCCGATTTCTTTTTGTTCGATCGCGATCTTCACTTGGCTTATCGCGGGCAATTGGATGATAGTCGCCCTTCTAATGGTAAACCAGTCACTGGGCAGGATTTGCGCCAAGCGATCGAGTCTCTCCTCGCAGGCACGGATGTAGATCCCCATCAACGTCCGAGTATCGGCTGCAATATCAAGTGGATTGCTGGAAATGAGCCAGAGTATTTTACAGGTGCCAGAGCTGAAGAATAGGTTCTGACTGATGCCATAGCTCGATCCTCTCGATCGAGCTATTTTTACAAAATTAATTATGAATAACTGATATATATTCTCAATAACTGTGCTAGTATCTTTTCAAGACTTATTGAAATAGATACTCAATAATCTGGAACTATCGATCGAGCCATTCCCAGAAGTTGCTCCGACTGATACAGATGGTATTTACCAATCTACTCCCAAACCTGTGTCAATTTAGACATCTAGCGTAGGGGGTGAATGGTGAATGGTGATGTCTATTTCTTGAGTGGGAGGGGAGTATGCAAGATCGCTCGCTGTGCGCTCAAGGCACCTTTAGTAGTCTGGCTGCGATTGGAAAAATTCTCACAACCTAACTGCGATTGTAGGTATCGATCCGATCTTTCTCAGTACTGGTGAATGTTTGCCCGTCGAGCGATAGTTTGAGGTGAGGGATTTGATGTAGATCCAAGCTGAGTGCGGGTAGTGAGTGACTCTATCTCAATTAGATCGGACATTTTTGCTTCTTCTTATTGCAAATTATTCCTTTTAAATTGCTTAATTCATTTTTGTACAAACTGGCTTCAGTCAAGCGACTAGGAATATCAAGATAGTTAAATTATCGGTGGATACTTATGGATTGGGGAAATTTGACTTGGTGGTGGTGTATGACATATTTTGGCTGCACATATGAATTGGACAGTCCAGATCTTACGGATTGAAGCTGCTCCAATTTTAGTCGATCGCTTGGGAATCGGTACACATTCATAAATAGGAATTAAACACATGTCGAAGATTGGTCTTTTCTTTGGTACACAAACTGGCAAAACAGAAAGTATTGCTGAAATGATTCGGGATGAATTTGGTGATGGGGAGATCGATTTACACGATATATCGAATGTAGATATCAGTGATTTTGATGGATATACTAAGCTAATCATCGCTTCACCCACTTGGGATATTGGTGAGTTGCAATCTGACTGGGATGCCTTTTTTCCAGAACTCGATAGTATGGATTTTCATGGTAAAACTATCGCTTACTTTGGAACTGGAGATCAGATTGGCTATGCAGATAACTTCCTGGATGCAGTGGGAATTTTAGAAGCAAAGATTTCTGAACGCGGCGGTAAAACAATCGGTCAGTGGTCGATTGATGGCTATGATTTTAATGAGTCCAAAGCAGTAAAAAATGGTAAATTTGTCGGTTTAGCGATCGATGAAGATAATCAATCAGAATTGACCGATGAACGAATTAAAAGTTGGGTTGCTCAGATCGAGCAGGAGTTTGGATAATCGAGATTAGTTATTAATATATCGATCGACAGTCACGATCGATTCCTCACCATTCTTTAGATATTAATTATCCCAATCGATATGTATAAATTTCTTTGGGTTAGTGCTAGCCCTAGTCTCAAGTATTTTCATCGCCGTCTCCTCAATAATCTATCAAAAGTAGTCAAAATTGAGTTGTGGGAATATTACCAGACATTAGACGAGGGTAGCTCAATTGACGGCGCGATCGACCTATTACAGGAATATTTGGACAATTCAGAGTGTCCCGTTCATCTAGTCGGACATGGAGTTGGTGGGGCGATTGCTTTAGGATACGCACGCATTTATCCAGCAAAAGTCGCCTCATTAACATTACTCAGCGTTGCAGTTCAGCCAGCGATTAATTGGCATTCATATTATTATGCACAGTTACGATCTTTGCCAGCTAATCGTGAATGTGTTTTGAAATCGATCGCCAATAATATATTTCCACATATTTACCCTAATTATGTTAGCGATTTAGTAGACAGGTTAAGTAGAGATTTGGTCGAGTCTCCATCAAACCACTCACTATTTCGATTGGATATCCAACCTGAAGGCGGAGTAGAAATGCCGCTCCTAATTTGTGCTAGTCAAGACGATCCAGTTATTACATTATCTGCTCTATATGGTTGGCATAGCTATTTTAAATCAGCAGATACAATTTGGCGCAGCTCAACGGGTGGACACTTTTTTCATCACTTCCATCCCGAACTAGTCAGTCACCAGATCGAACACTTTTGGCAGAAATTAGAGCCAAAATTAGGATTGCATCGACTCAACACTCTAGTATCCACCTTACAAGACAGTGTGGAGCTTAATTAGTAAATGATTTTAATTTGCTTTATTCTAGTTTGGGGCATGGTAGTTAGTGCCTGTCTGGCTCTAGCACACCATTGGAAAACCGGATTTGTTTATGTCAAGCGATTACATCAAGTTCCTTGTCATAAATGTAACTATTTTACTAATAGCTGCTACTTGAAGTGTACCGTCAATCCTCATGTTGCCTGTTCGGAAGCAGCAATTGATTGTCGAGACTATCAACCTCAATTATGAGAAACAAACATGGATAAACTCAAACCGAATCGTAAGATAGTATCTTCACCACAAAGTATCGATCGAATCAATGTAATTATTTCTTAAAATTGGGACGAAATCTGGAGCATCGTTCAACAAAGAGAGCGGGCTGTTCGAGCAATATACCGTCAAAAGCTCAGAAGTTTATTACAAAAGTGTAGCGACACTTGTTAGAAGATGTATAAAAGTAACAGACAGCCCCGATTTCTACCAATCGGGGCTGTCTGTTATAAACTCAGAAGACAAGTCTATGTCAAAAATTAATCGATCGCAATTGTCGTTGGTGTCGTTGGTGCGGTTCCAGAATTATTAATATTGGGGAGGTGAGGTTTGCGGAAATCAGCATACAACTTATCCCGCCAGGTGAAAAAGAGATCGTAGTCAGGATTATCTGCAAAGCCTGGAATACCTTTACCTTTGAGATTAAATGGGACATCGAGGTAAGGACCTTCAGGAATTTTGAGCAAGAGACTCAAACCTGCTACCGTCAAGTCAGCCAGAGTAGGGGTATCACCCGTAAGATAGCCACCATTTTGGGTGAGGAGCATACAAATTGATTCTAGACTGCGGTGCATCTCGGCTTTAGCCGCTTTAATCGCGTCTGGTGTCAAACCTAAACCCAACCCCAGTAGATCGATGGCTTCTCTGGGAATCGAGCCAACTAAATTTTTGAAGATATCGGGTGTACCTGAGGGTAAAATAGAAGTACGCAAGCTACTACTTTTGAGACTTTCTAACAAAATTGTCCGCCCTTGATTACCCAGCGAGTTGTCAGCCCACTGTTCTAGGAGTAGACAGGTTGCTTTCTGCTGCGGATCGGTGGGAATAATGGGTCGATCTGGATAAGTTTTGTCAAGATAGAGCGCGATCGCGGTAGAGTCAGCAATGACCTTATTGCCATCTTTGAGGACGGGGACTTGTCCTTGTCCAGACAGCCGAAATAAATCTAATTTGCCCATTCCGGGCACAACTTCGATTTTGCGGTATGCTAACCGTTTATAGTCGAGAACTAATCGAACTTTTTCGGAAAAATGCGACAACTCAAATTGATATAGTTCCAGCATGTATTTTATTTCTCGATCGTAATTTGCAATGGCACTAGTATTTATCCTAGAACATCATCAGTGAAATACATATCTACAAATTTACGGTTTTCACTCCGATCCTATTTATAAATGTCCAAGACCCCCCACGATTCCACACAGCAGACGCAACACGTTGGCGCAGCGGCTCCACAGAAAGATCGAGTTGCGTCTCCTCAATGGCAAGATTGGATCGTCAGGATGGCACCAATGTTGTACGTGACGACGCTGACGATCGCTTTACCCAAAATTTTAACCCAATCTTTTGTGGTGTCTGAATTAGCCATCACACACGAGCAGAGATTGCAGCACCAGTTACGATCGATCTCGATCGAAGTACTGGCACATGGCAAAACTATCGGTTCGGGAGTGCTACTCCATCGACAGCAGCAGGTTTATACTGTTGTAACCAATGCCCACGTTATTCAAGCCGCTAGTGCCCCCTTTCAACTCAGAACTCATGATGGACAAATCTACGCAACTGCATTAATCGCACCGCCAACTGGACAAAATCGCGATTTGAGTATCCTGCGGTTTAAAACTAAACGCACCTATGCTGTCGCCAAATTCGCCACCGCTAGTCCCAAAATTGGCGATCGAGTCTGGTCGGCTGGATTCCCACTCATCAGCGACACCGACGTTCCCGAGCCTCCCAAGGCTGTTAGGAGGCTAAATACAGTCAGTGGTCAAATTACCCACATTTTACCAATTGCCATCTCTGGTGGCTACAGGATTGGCTTCGATCGGGCAATTAGAAAGGGGATGAGTGGTGGCCCAATGCTCGATCGATCCGGTGAATTAGTTGGTATCAATGGTGTCCATGCCAATCCATTGTGGGAAACACCCGAAATTCTCGAAAACGGCTCGACAGTCAGTGATGCACTTCAAGAAAAAATTAGTAACTCTAGTTGGGCGATTCCGATCGAGTATGTCAAAAGCTACGCACGTCTCTAGGGATTAGGCTTTAGGTTTTAGGTTTTAGGTTTTAGGGATTAGGCTTTGGGCTTTGGGCTTTTTATTTAACAACTATCCACTATCCACTATCCACTATCCACCATAAATTAAACCCCGATCGAAAACTGAGTCTCAATCGGGGTCTAAAAATTAATAATTAATTTGATGGAGCTGGGCAGAGTCGAACTGCCGTCCGCCCTGGGTATTAACTTTCCGCTCATTCACAGGTATAGTCTATCTAATCCTCAAGACGGGAGTGACCAATTGTCCCAGGTCGCAGGATGCTCTGATGAATCTTAGCTATTTAACCTACCAGAGACGGTTAGATAGAGCATCCGTTGAGGGTTTAGTTATAGTAATTAACGGAGTCATACTATAAATGCTCGACTTAGAAATTAATCGTAAGTTTTTTTAGGCGGCTACTGGAGCTGCTTTACGAGCGAAAGGTACAATGTTGTTTGCATCTATATTTATTTTGAGCCGATATTAACGAGAGTAGACTCCCTCTCGACCTGTATCACAGTGCAGCTTTCGCCAACACGTCGAAACCTTTACAGCCCCAAGTTCCTCTATTATATAGTATTTTACCAAGATTGCCAGGAAGAGAGGTTTTAGGTTTTAGGTCTTAGGCTTTAGGTTTTGGAACGCACCTGCTACACTCTTATTTTCCCCCATAGTTAATGAAACTCCTCTGTATCAGCAACGGACATGGTGAAGATGCGATCGCATTACCAGTGCTCCAAGAGTTGCAAAAACTACCTCAGCCGCCAGAAATAGTTGCTTTGCCGATCGTGGGTGTGGGCAAGGCTTATAGCGATCGTGACTTCTCGATCGCGGGAAAAGTCCAGACGATGCCATCGGGGGGATTTATTAATCAGGATAATCGTCAATTGGTGCGCGATCTACGGGGGGGATTGGCAGGATTGACGATCGATCAAATTCAGACTGCACGTAATTGGGCACAATCTGGGGGAAAAATTCTCGCAGTCGGGGATATTGTACCGCTATTATTTGCATGGGTGAGTGGGGCGGATTATGCTTTTATCGGTACGGCGAAATCCGAATATTATATTCGGGATAATCAGGGACAAATTTTAGCATCACAGCGAGATTCGATCGAGGTTAAAACTGGTTCTTATTATTTCCCTTGGGAACGCTGGTTATTGAGTAGGAGTAGATCTAAAGCGGTATTTCCCCGCGATAAGTTAACTACCGAATTGCTCCAACAGTGGCAGATTCCCGCATTCGATCTCGGTAATCCGATGATGGATGGAGTCGCGACGGATGTGAGTAAACCACTTTTTTATCAGTCTCAGCCAGCCAAACGCGAACTAGCTCGTCCGCTCGTCGTCACCTTACTTCCTGGCTCTCGCCCCCCCGAAGCTTATGCCAATTGGACAAAAATAATTGTTGCTGTAAACAGCCTAATTCCGGTCTTCAAGCAGCGTAAAATTCTCTGTTTGGCGGCAATCGTTCCGACACTAGATTTGGATATCTTACAGGGCAATCTCAGTCGATCGGGTTGGGTACCAGTTGTCGATCCCAATTTGGAACTAGCCAATTTTGCTATTAATTTGGACACAATTTATTATCAACGGGATAATGCCACGATTGCTATCTGTACTCAAGCTTATGCTCAGTGTATGCAACAAGGGGACTGTGCGATCGCGATGGCGGGTACGGCGACGGAGCAATTTATCGGCTTGGGAAAACCTGCATTTACGACTCCAGGTGCAGGCCCTCAGTTTACCCCAGTTTTTGCCGAAGCTCAAACTCGATTATTAGGTGAGTCGGTTATTTTAGTTGCACAGCCGCAAGATGTGGGTGTGGAGATGCAGAGATTATTACAGCAGCCAGATCGATTACAATCGATCGCGCAAAATGGTTTATTACGCATGGGTACACCTGGCGCGGCGAAACGAATTGCTGAATGTTTGATGGAAGTCATGAGTTAATTAGTTAAAATATTCTAGGTAAGAAGAAGGAGTGAAAACACTAATAAAGCTTCAGGATCAGCTACAGACTGGATCCTTTGAATTTACCCGTCATGCTTTCAAAAGAGCAGTGGAACGTAACATTAGCGATCTGAAAATTATTGAGTCTGGGGCAAATGTCACTATTATTGAAGACTATCCAGACGATAAGTATTCGCCTAGTTGCTTGCTCTTAGGATTGACGGTTGGAGGTAAAGTATTACATCTCCAGGTTTCACGAATGAATTCAGATCTACTGAAAATTATCACGCTTTACGAACTAAATAAAAATGAATGGATTGACTACAAAACAAGGAGAGCATAATGTTTGAGTGCCATATTTGTAATTCGAGAAAGTCGCACACCGAGAATATTAGCGAGGTGTTTCAAATTGACGGCAGGTTTCATCTTGTGGAAAATATTCCTGCTACAGTTTGCTCCAACTGTGGAGAGGCTATATTCAGCCGAGCAACGACAGAACACATTAGATCGATGCTGCATAGTAATCCTCAGCCGATCGAAACAATTTCTATGGATGTTTACGCATACTAGTTAGGGGTTTGCGAACAAACTAAAACCCAATCCCGTCTATAATTAGGTCGTTCAGCGATCGAGTGAGTGTTTTGAAGCAGCGTTCTAACTATTGGCAACTTCTTCCCTATATTCGTCCGCACAGACTAACAATTTTGTTGGCTTTGTTGTGGATTGGAGTTTATACAGCTTTTTGGCCGATTCAGGCGTGGTTAGCGGGACAAATCAGTAAATATGTGGGTACTGATGTCACTATGTTGGCCAAAATTGCCGTAGCTGGGGGGCTGGTATATATCTTCCAAGGTGTCGCTCAGTATTGTATGAATACGTTGATGGCAAAAGCCGCTTTTGGCATTACATTAGATTTGCGCAAACGTGCTTACGGACACCTGCTGGGTTTGAGTGGCGATCGATTATCGCAGATGCAATTGGGCGATTTATCATATCGATTGACTGAAGATATCGATAAAATCGGCGAGATCGTCAATAAGATTTTTCATCAATTTATCCCGTGCGTACTCCAGCTCGTTGTCATCCTGGGATACATGGTTTATATCAATTGGCAATTGACGTTGGCTGTATTTCTGATCGCACCAGTAATTGCTGTTTTAGTTGGTTGGTTTGGTGAGAAACTTCAAAAACAATCATTAAAGAGTCAAAACCAGATTGCCGATTTATCTTCGCTAGTAACTGAAGATCTCGGTAGCATTCGGATGATTCAAGCTTTTGCGGCTGAAGATTATGCTCGGAAAAAGTTCGGACAAGAAGCTGAATTCAATCGTCAGGCTAAATATCTAACTGAAAAGATTAATGCGCTCCAACATCCGATCGTTAGTTTCTTGCAAGTCGTTAGTATTCTATTTATCTTCGTATTAGCTGGTATCCAAATTTCGTCAGGTAATTTAACATCTGCTGAATTTGTAATTTACCTAACTAATATCGTGCTAATTATCAGTCCGATCGCGCTGACGACTAGTAACTATAACGAGCTAAAACAAGCAGAAGCTTCAGTCGATCGAGTTTTTGAATTACTCGCTCTCCCGCAAACAATTACCGAACGTCCCGATGCGATCGTGTTGCCACCAGCAACTAGTAAAATTGAATATCGTAACGTTAACTTTGGTTATACATCTGACAAAACCATTCTCAAAGATTTTAATCTCACTGTAAAAGCTGGAGAAACAATCGCACTTGTTGGGACATCTGGAGCGGGTAAAAGTACGATTCTGAGTTTATTGAATCGCTTTCATGATGTGTCATCTGGCAGCATCTCGATCGATGGTATCGATATTCGCGATGTGACGCTCAAAAGTTTACGCCGTCAGATTGGTATCGTTCCGCAGGATACAGTATTACTTTCTGGACATATCGCTCAAAATATTGCTTTTGGGCAGACAGCGTTCAGCATTAAAGATGTAGAAGAGGCGGCTAAAATTGCTAACGCTCATCAATTTATCTCTCAACTTTCGCAAGGATACTATACTTATGTTGGCGAAAAAGGGACGACATTATCGGGCGGGCAAAAACAACGAATCGCGATCGCTAGAGCAGTATTATTTAACCCCCGCATTCTCATTCTCGATGAAGCAACTTCAGCTCTAGATTCCGAATCAGAAGCATTAGTTCAAGAAGCACTAGAAAGAATTATGGCCGATCGCACGGTATTTATTATCGCTCACCGTCTGGCAACAGTGCGAAAAGCCGATCGGATTTTAGTCATTGAAAATGGTGAAATTATTGAAGCGGGTACGCATAGCGAACTGCTCGATCGATCTGGACGTTACGCTCAGTTTTATGCTCGACAGTTTAGCAAGGGAATTTAGAAGTCGGTATTGAATTTGAAATCGGGATTTGAAAATGAACTTAGTGCATATCCAGAAAATTGACGCATAAATGGAGATCGCTCTAATCCATTTTAACTCTTCATACGCGGTTGCCAATCCGATCGGGCGATCGATTGGTACAGATCGTCTCAACTGTGATTAAAATGATTATCAGATCGGCTATGATTGCCATATCTAGCTCATCATAGTTCATCATTTAATCATTCTAATCACAGTTGAGACGATATCGCGGGAACGGAGCAAAATCATATTCTACATATCAATCGGTTTTTAAAAATCGATCGGCAAAAATCCGCGCCATTGCGTCACCACCACCTGCACCGCCGATTCGCTCTAGTCCATTTTCCCGACATTGTTGGAGATATTCTTCATCCCCCAACGTGCGCTGAATGGCTTGCGCTGCTTGATTAATTGTTTCCGCCGTAGCTGGTTTATTCCCGATGGTTTGAATCGATGAACCTAGCAGGCGCATTTGCGCTTCGGCGAAAGTATAGGTAAACTGAGGGCCAGCACCAGGAATTTGAATAATAGGCTTACCCAAACCGACTGCTTGCTCGATCGCAGTTCCAGCCATTCCCGCAACTAGATCGCACTGATCTAAAATATCTGCAAAGGCATCATAAATGCAGCGTAGCTTGAGTTGATGTTTGGGATGAGTCAAATAACCTGTCGGATGATATTCCCACCCGCGTTGCGCTGCTACCTGCTGGAGCGGGACGGTTCCATTTGCGTCAGGTGAGCAGAGATTTGGGGTGACTGCGGCACAAAACTGAATACCATTGGGAAATAGTGGTGTTGTGGCAATTGCCAGATCTAAAAGTAACTGTAAATTAGTTCCGGCTTCGGGTAATCTACTTCCTGGTAATAGGGCGACTAGAGGTAAATCGGGCGATAATTGTAAATCTTTTCCGGTTATTTCTAGGGCATCCATCGCGGGAAATCCGACAAACATTGCTTTATCGTAACCCTGCTGATTTAACATCTTGGCGGTATATCGATCGCGTGTGAATATCTGAAGACATCGATCGGATTTTAGCAGCCACTCCGTTAGTTTGGGAAACTGCATTCTATTTTCATAATATGCCGAACTCGATACCATAAATGAGATGTAAGGTTTACCTGTAAAATAGGCACCCAACAATACGACTACATCCCCAATGGCAAAAATCGCCTCACAATCATTACCATATTTACGCACAGCTTGAATCTGTCGCCACAGCAGCGTAAATAAGCCAGAGCGAATATCTTCTAGGAGTTTAAACCTGTCATTATAAACAAATCCACCCGATGGTAAAGCTTCAGTTGGGCCGATAATATCTATATCTAAGTTACGATAAGCATTCCCATAACCAACGATCGGCATTGCTCCGATTTCTGACTGTGGTTGTTGTTGGCGCAAGGCTTTAACAATTTGGACAGCATTGAGATCTTCACCATGTCCATTACTAATAAATAAAACTTTTTTGGTTAGTTGCTTTGAATCTGAGCTGTTCATTCTTTTAACCGTAGCGCATAGTTTGACTCGGATCTCTACCAGGAAGACGCAGGGAGTTAGGATAGTGTAGGGGCAGGTTTATGCTAAAGATTTAATACCTACAAACTCGCCTAAAATAAACCTACCCTGACCACTCTAGCAGAGATTGTATGGTTCAATTGAGCAGCTTAGAATATAAATTTTCAGTCTTACTTAACATGCGATCGAGTGCAAATAGTTCTTCATATCTCTTGCGTCCATTATGTGCAAATTCATCGACTAATTCCGGTCGATCGAGTAAATATTGGATTTTATCTGCTAAGGTATCGATATCTTGTGGTGGAATTAGAAATCCAGTTTTATTATCGGCAACTTGTTCGACTATGCCACCGACAGTAGTACCGATAACTGCTTTTTGTTGAGCCATTGCTTCAGCGCAAGCTAAACTACATGCTTCTTGCAGCGAGGGCAATACAAAGAAATTAAATAGACTCATTAGTTCGGGCAGATCGTTGACATATCCCGCAAAAATAGTTTGACTGGCAATCCCTAAATTTTGAGATTGCTGCTTGAGTTGTTGTTCTAAGTCTCCCACACCTGCGATAACTAAGCGTAAGTTGGGTTTATCTACTGCTACTCGTGCGAATGCTTGTAATAAGTATGTCAATCCCTTGGCTTCTGAGAGCCTTGCTGCGGTGCCGATAATTGTTTGGGTAGTGGGATCTAAATTAAACTGGCTTGCTAGAGATGCTACTTTGGATCGATCGAGTATCGGCGTCGGTACGCCATTATAAATCATCTCTAGTTTGGCTGGATTCATCCCAAACTTGACTAAAAGATCGGATTCAGTTTGACAGACACAAATTACCCTTGTCGCCCAGAGATTGGCAAATAAACAGGCTAAACGATAACTAATTTCAGCACTGGCTCCGTGATATCCGTGTACGGTGAAAACGATCGGTAGATTGGGAAATAATAGCCGCACTGGTATCATCAGTTCATGTGCGCCATGAACGTGAATCAGATCGATCGATTGACGCTTTTGAGCTGCTTTGATTCCAGCAATCAGTTCTCGTAATCCTTTAAAAAAGTTCCGCTCCCATGCAGTAAATTCACAATAATCGAGTTGTTGTTCTAAAAAAGGTGGCAAACCTTTACCCGTTGGCGCAAGCAATGTTACCCGATAACGATCTTGATACTCGCGGATGAGACTCAATGCTTGTCGTTCGGTACCGCCTAAATTTAGATAAGGTAAGATATAAACTAAATGTTTTATACGCCCCATAGTAAGGTAGGGTGGGCACTGCCCACTAGCTAGGGTGCAAGCAATATTAATGCAATTTGCAAATGTAAATATCGACCTGTAGAAATTGTTGAAAACTTAAATACATCTAAATATCGATTTGCTAGATGTTCCCTGTAATCTTGATGGTGAGCAGTGCCCACCCTACTGGCTAAACCATATTATTTATCATTTAGTCATTTAACCAAGATTGGCTAGAATGACGAACATACAAAATTTCAACACTATAATTCATGCTTGAGGCTGTTGGAGCTTGATTCTCAGTGTCTCAAGTGCTGGTATAGCTGCAACTGCTCGCTCTTTTTCTAATTCATTGAGTCCCTGTCTAATTCCAGCAGTTGTTTCGAGATACTCAATCCGTTCGAGCAACTGCTGATAGCCTTCGGCACTTTGGACAACTAGTTCGGATACGCCATTAATCGTCAGGACTAGCGGCAACTTAGTTTCTTTGAGTCGAGCGATAAAATCAGTAGTGTTTCGCTTGAAATTGGAAAGGGAGTTGATGTCTCTGCTGAGGTCGAGCATCATATAAGCACTATATACAATGTTTATATGATGACGTACTTAGCCGAACCATGTCAAATATTAGCTAGTCGATCGGCTAAAAGTTAGTAACATAGAAGGAAATCGACTTAATTTGCTTGCAATACGCCTAAACTAGTTTGAATCGGCACAACATTCAGCGTGTCTGGAGTCGCACAAAATTTGAGATCGGCAAAACATTCCAATCTCACCAAACGTTGTCCGTGACTGGCGAGGTAGAATAAATCGAGTAGATTATCCTTCCACTGGCGGTATAGTGCGATCGCAGCTACTAACTCATCATTACCCGCTACTTCTGCCAAAGGTACACCTAATTTAGTAATAATACTATCGGCGATCGCCCCCGCACAAACGGTATCCTCTAGAGAATAGTCACCTTCCCATCCCGATCCTACCATCCAGACTGTCTCTGGCTGCTGGGAGACGACATAATCCACGATCGCTTGACGATTGACTAAAGCTCCAGCGAGAACGATTTTGGCATCCTGGATGCGCTGCAAGGTACGAGTACCATTGGTGGTACTGATAAATAACCGCTTCCCACCGACTACTGCTGGAGTGCAGTCTAACGGCGAATTCCCCAAATCGCAACCAGCAACTTTCGCCCCGCCCCGCTCTCCACCGCGCAAACGTAATTCAGATGGCCATTTGTCACTTACTTTCATGAGCGTGTCGATGTCGCTAAAAGCTTGAATAGCCTCGGCTCCAGACTGAAGTGCCGCAGCTATTGTCGAGGTAGCTCGTAGTACATCGATCGCGATCGCACAAACTGGAAGCTCGTCTGAAGGTGTGCGTTCGGGGGTATGGTAAGTATATAGTTTCACAATTAGGACAAAAATATTGCTGGTTCGTCAGGGTGATTATTTACCCTACTTAATCTTAATCCTAGTTGCATCCGAAAATTCAACGAGATATCTGTCAATTCGCAGGGGCGGTTCGATCTAATCGATGACGTTATTACTCTAAGTCTCAGCCGAAACCCGCCATCCTCTCAGGTAGATAAACAGCTTACAAATTACGAATCACACGATGATTTTTAATCTGCACATCACAGGATTGAAGTCTTTTTTCCCATCCTCGCTGATTGCCGATAGTTTTAGTTTCGCTATATAGCCCAGCCTTTTCTTCGGATTTAGTGAATTTAGCAAACTTTGAGTAGAGACGATGATTCTGACTGAGAAAGGTTTCTTTACGGTGCAGAATCGGCGGATTTTCCTGCTGGGAATAGTCCCGAAACCGCAGACTTAGATCTCTCAAGTCAATCAGCATCGACCATTGTAGTGCAGGATGTGCGATCGATTCAAATTCTGGATAGTAAAGATAAGAGATACAGGGTTTGTCTGTGTGGAACTTAATAATATTCGCATCTTCCATACCGCCGATATTTCGACTCGCACACCCTTCATATAGTCGAAGTTTGGGATCGATTTCGTTCAGGGCAGAAATATGCACATACAGAGCCGCTGGTAATAATTTGCCGATTTTACTGTGATGACAGGCTTGTTTGATTATACCTGATTCGCCAATCTTAAATAATAATCGATCGGCAACTTCACAAGCTTCTTCATAACTTCCAAAAAATGCTTTGATATCCGCTTTCATTGATGAAGATAGCTTCCGCAAACTGCGCCTTTCACCAAATTGTGCTAAAGCTAGATAAACTTGTAAGTCAAGCGATCGCTGATAAGCAATGGCATCCCATTCTACTTCATCCGTAGCAGTTAAAACGATCTGAAAGGCACGTTTAATAGTCCCAAATTCGCTATTTAATTCAGATTCTGCGGCTAATTCTCCTTTAATTGGCAAGCGTCCGCGCTGACTGACAAATGCCATCAGCGGTGCGAGTTGAAATTGATAATCTTCAAACCGTTTGCTCTCAACTCTTACTCGCGGTGTCGTCATCCGCGTATACAGTTTTGCCGCTCGAAAACTTTCAGCTTGACATTCATCCCGAAATACTAAGAAAATTCCCAATCCGATCGGGATCGCATCAACTGTAAGTATTCGATCGATATACTCTTTTAATTCTGCCTGTTGATAATACTTTTGAAAAGTATTGCGCTTGGTTAATATACCATCGCCATAAGCTAACATCCCACTCAAATCATTAACCAAAATCTGTGCGGCGACAATCAATACTCGCCCAGTCAAATCCCACGCTCGAATCAATGCCAAATCTCGTTCTGCGGGATCTTCGATGACATTAATGATATAGCTTAAATTAATTACATCTGCCGATCGCACCTCGACATCAGGAAAATAATAAGGATCCCAACCCTCACAGTTATAACCCGCCGATTTTAACCTTCTGATATCCTCACCGATACCACAACCATAGTCAAAAATAGTTGTCTCTGTATTAATAATATCCGACTCGATCGCCAGCCGTACCGGACGAGATAAATCGTTCCGCATGATGGCGGCGCGATGTCTTTCAACTTCTACTCCAATCGGTATTTGCGACATTGGTTAGGTATTAGGCTTTAGGTATTAGGTATTAGGTATTAGGCTTTAGGCTTTAGGCTTTAGGCTTTAGGGATTAATTGGGCTGGGTTTGGGCGGGTTTCAATTAGATTTTTGGTGCGATTTTCGTTCCGAGAAGAGGCTACGCCAATGATATTAGCTAGCATATTCCCGTTCCTACAGATCTTGGTATTATTTACCGACTTGAATTAATTCAACTTTGTAGCCAGTGGGATCTTCGACGAAGGCAATTACAGTCGTACCGTGTTTCATCGCACCTGGAGCGCGAATTACTTTGCCGCCTTTGGCTGTAATTGCGTCGCAGGTAGCATAGATATCATCCACCCCGATCGCAATGTGACCATAGGCATCGCCGATCGTGTATGCTGATGTATCCCAATTGTAAGTCAGTTCGATCGCTGTGTGGTTTGATTCATCTCCATAGCCGACAAAAGCTAGCGTAAACCGTCCATCTGGAAAATCATCGCGGCGGAGCAACTTCATCCCCAACACGTCGCAGTAAAAGCGAATGGATGCTTCTAAATCGCCGACTCGCAGCATTGTATGTAATAAACGCATAGCTGTAATAACCTAATTTTTAAAATTTGGTAGCTAAATTTGCTAATTAAGGTGTCTTCAGGACGTATGATAACGTGTTGGCACCGATCGGTGCCCATAGACGAATAATTAGGGTGTCGAGCTGTATTGTTTACTCAAAGATCGATCGCGATCGCAAGGAAGAGGGAATAACTATGAATATGCCAGATATGGCGATTGCGGAAATTAGAGCCAGAGAGATTCTTGATTCCCGTGGTCGTCCGACAGTAGAAGCCGAAGTATACTTAGCAAATGGTGGATTTGGGCTAGCTCAAGTCCCTAGTGGCGCATCAACAGGCAGTTTTGAAGCCCACGAATTGCGGGATGACGATCCCAGTCGCTATGGCGGTAAGGGGGTCCTCAAAGCTGTTGCCAATATTGAAGACAAAATCGCACCAGCTCTAGAAGGGATGGATGGTTTCGATCAAATCGCGATCGATCGCGCGATGATCGATCTAGATGGTACGCCGACTAAATCTAAGTTAGGGGCTAATGCTATTTTAGCGGTATCTCTCGCCAATGCCAAAGCGGTATCAAATGCTCTGGGAGTCCCACTCTATCGTTATCTGGGCGGCCCTTTAGCCAATTTGCTACCCGTACCATTGATGAATGTGATCAATGGTGGCTCTCATGCGGCAAATAACATCGACTTCCAAGAGTTTATGATCGTGCCTGTGGGTGCGACTTCTTTCCGAGAAGCCCTCCGCTGGGGAGCCGAAATATTTGCCGCTCTGAGCAAAGTTTTGGACGAAAAGGGTCTTTTGACTGGAGTAGGGGATGAAGGCGGCTTCGCGCCCAATTTAGAGTCCAATCAAGCATCATTAGAACTGCTAATGGCAGCGATCGAATCCGCAGGCTACAAACCTGGCGAACAAGTCGCGCTGGCTCTCGATGTGGCAGCGAGTGAATTTTACAAAGATGGTAACTATATCTACGACGGTAGCAGTCATACTCCTGGTGAATTTATCGACTATTTAGCCGATCTGACTACCAAGTATCCGATTATCTCGATCGAAGATGGGTTACACGAGGAGGATTGGGCAAACTGGCAGCTACTCACCCAAAAGATTGGCTCTAAAGTTCAATTAGTCGGCGACGATTTATTTGTCACCAATTCCGTCCGGTTGCGCCAAGGCATCAAGGAGAAATCAGCAAATGCCATTTTGATTAAACTCAATCAAATCGGCACCCTCACCGAAACTCTTCAGACGATCGATCTGGGCACTCGCAACGGCTTTAAGTCAATCATCAGTCATCGTTCTGGTGAAACTGAAGATACCACGATCGCGGATCTAGCAGTTGCTACCCGTGCGGGACAAATCAAGACGGGTTCTCTGTGTCGGAGCGAACGGGTGGCAAAATACAACCGCCTGTTACGAATCGAGGATGAATTAGGCGATCTGGCTATCTACGCTGGATTGGAATAATCGATCTGAATAACCGTCGATCTAAAAGACAGTAGGGGTAATTCATGAATTACCCCTACTGTCTTTAAATCTTCCGTAAACTATCGGTTAA
>ENA-OBIO01000371-OBIO01000371.1-metagenomes-genome-assembly--contig:-NODE-371-length-24670-cov-4.35881_pt1 | contig 24670 bp, 36 predicted proteins | sample MGYA00153383_OBIO01 | MGnify analysis MGYA00153383 | reverse complement strand
GAGGGAACCTCCGAATAAAACCGCCGCTTCATGAATTGCCCCTACTTTTCAAAATATCTGATTAGAATTTAATACCAATCGGCGATCGCTAATCCTGAAATTCGCGAAAACTCCCTCACATTGTGAGTTACTAAAGTAGCTTGAAGTGACACTGCGGTTCCAGCAATTAATATATCCATTGGGCCGATTGGCGTACCTTGTTGCTCCAACTGAGCACGAATTGTCGCCGCAGACATCGCCATATCACGGTCGAAATCAACCTGATGAACCTGACTTAAAAGTTGCTGAAGTTGTTGGATGCGTTTTGATGGCTAATTCGATTTAGCAATACCAACTTGCAACTCAAAGACAACGATTGTCGAGATGATGATTTCTTGTGGTGGTGTATTTGCCAGGTTTTGAGCAACTTGCCCTTGCCCTTTGAAATAATAAATTAGTGTGTTTGTATCTAAAACATACATCTACAAAATTTCCCGCTCGGTATCTACAGTACCCGATCGAATCTCTGTCAAAGAAGGAAAATCTTCTGCCCAAGCTCCAGCCAGAGAATGCACGATTTCGCTCCAAACAGTTCGATCCTCTGCCATTGTGTTTGATGGAGACGGCGACTTTGAACAATCGCTTGTCGCTATAAACACAATTGTTTCTTCAACAGTGGTATTTTTTAGACCCTCAGGCATTTGCACTCGCAACATCCCATCATCATCAACTTGCGCTGTCAATTGAATAGTTTGCATAATTTAATCCTTAGAGGTTGTTTGAAAAGTATAAAGCGACACTTGACTAGCCCCCCAAGTCTGGGGGGAACTAGAGTCAAAGTCCCCCAGACTTGGGGGATTTAGGGGGATTCTCTAGGGTGTATGGGTAACAAAACAGACTTTTCAAACAACCTCTTACGTGTCTACACTCAATTTTACCATTCTGTCTAAGCACCTGTAGAAGCTGCTAGCTCGGCTAAACGCTCTTGTTGGTCTTGAGAGATACAACTTTGAATTACCTCTTCCAGATCGCCGGATAGCACCTTTTCCAGACCGAAATTGTGTCCGAGTCGATGGTCGGTGGCGCGGTTGTCCTTGTAGTTATAGGTACGGATTTTTTCCGATCGAGAGCCAGTCCCGACTTGCGAACGCCGCATTGAAGTTACTTCCTCTTGTTGTTCGCGCAGCTTGATATCGTACAACTTCGCGCGCAGGATTTGCATGGCGCGTTCTTTATTTTGACGTTGCGATCGTTCTTCGGTACAAAAGATCCGAATCCCCGTCGGTTTGTGGAACAGATCGGCTGCTGTTTCCACCTTGTTAACGTTTTGCCCACCAGCACCACCCGATCGAGCGGTACTCATTTCGATATCCTTAGGATCGATAAAGATCTCTACCTCGTCTACTTCGGGCATAATTGCCACAGTTGCCGTAGACGTATGTACGCGCCCACCCGATTCTGTCAGCGGTACTCGTTGAACCCGATGTACTCCAGCCTCAAACTTGAGCTGACTATAGACAAGTTCGCCCTGAATCTCCAATACCGCTTCTTTAAAGCCGCCCATTTCTGCGAGTGATTCACTGACGAGCTTAACTTTCCAATGCTGTGTTTCGGCATAGCGCGAATACATTCGCACCAAGTCACCCGCCCAAATCCCAGCTTCATCGCCACCAGTACCCGCCCGAATTTCTAACATGATATTTTTATCATCGTTAGGATCTTTTGGTAATAGTAAAACTTTGAGCTTGCGTTCGAGTTCTTCGCTTTGAGTTTCCAGTTCTCCAGCTTCCAAAGTAGCCATTGCTTGCAGTTCGAGATCGTTTCCCGACTCTTTGACAATCTCTCTGGCTCCGACTAAATCCTGTTGAGCTTGCTTCCATCGATCGAATGTTTCGACAACTTCTTCAAGTGCGGCGCGAGCTTTGCCGATCCGTTGCATTTCACCTGGATCTCTGGCGATATCTGGATCGCCGAGTTTGCGGGTAAGTTCATGAAATGTTTGTTCGACGGATCTAAGTTTGTCGAGTAAATATGATTCTGCCATAATCTTAGGTTTTAGGTTTTAGGTTTTTAAATAACAAAATGTATTACTAGAGCGTGGATCTGTAGGGGCGGGTTTATGCGACATTATTCGCTTTCACCAACAATCTTCGGACAAACCCGCCCTGACCCACAATTCAATTACATGTTGGGAGGGTGGGTTGTCAATTAAATCTTGATTTAGATCGACATCAATAGGATAAACCCACGCCTACAGGTTAATTATTTTTATAAATATTGAAAAACCCAGAGACGCGAAAATATCGATCGCATCTCTAGGTTTTTCAGATTAATTAAGCTATTTCTTTTCTTCAGCAGCCGCTTCAGGAGCAGGAGCAGTAGTATCCAACATCCCGTATTTTTTGAGGAATCGATCGACACGACCTTCAGTATCGATGATTTTTTGTGTCCCTGTGTAAAAGGGATGATTGCCAGACCATACGTCTACGCGAAGTTCTGGTTGGGTAGAACCAACAGTCATCACAACTTCACCGTTGCAATAAACTTTGGCTTCTGGGTACCAAGTAGGATGAATATCAGCTTTTGCCACAATCTTATGTTAGGTGTTAGGTGTTAGGTATTAGGGGTTTGGTTTGAATATATGCTAAACCCCTGAAAATTAATTTTTAACGATGAATCGATGTTTATTGACTATTTAATCTAGCAATTTTAATTGCTAATAAGCAATAACCAACAAACACAATCGATTTAACGTTTCGAGTATTGAGGAGCTTTGCGGGCTTTGTGCAGACCGTATTTTTTACGCTCGACACAACGTGGGTCGCGAGTTAGGTAGCCTTCAACTTTTAGTGGTTTGCGGTTGTTAGGATCGAGTTCGCACAGAGCACGAGCAACGCCTAATTTAACAGCATCGGATTGTCCGGTTAGACCGCCACCGTGAGCATTGACGAGAATATCGTACTCACCTTCTAGCCCTAAAGTTTCGAGGGGAGATCTCGCTGCGGAGACGTAGCCACTTTGGAAATTGAAATAGTCTTCGCCAGTTCTGCCGTTGACTACTAGTAAGCCAGTACCAGGGACAAGTCGGACGCGGGCGACCGACGATTTCCGACGACCTGTACCCCAGTAAACTGCCCGTTGTTGAGTTGCTTCCATGATTATGCTCCAGGAGTAGTTTTGATGACCAAGACTTCAGGTTTTTGGGCAGCATGAGGATGCTGGGTACCTGCGTAGACATTCATCTTGGTGAATAGGTGTCTGCCCATTGTATTCTTGGGTAGCATTCCTTTGACGGCTTGTTCGATAATCCGTTCGGGAATCCGCACTTGCAGTTTTGCGAATACTTCTGTTTTCATCCCACCAGGACGACCAGAATGTCTTCTGTAGATTTTCTGGGTGCTTTTTTTGCCTGTCACCTGAACTTTTTCGGCATTGATCACAATGACGAAATCTCCAGTGTCGATGTGTGGTGTAAAGGTGGGTTTATTTTTCCCACGCAATACCATCGCGATTTGACTAGCTAAACGTCCGAGACGTTGGTCGGCAGCATCGACGATGTACCATTTGGCATCGTTGTTGTTAGCTGTAGGTAAGTGTGTTTTTTCCACGATCTTATATCAGTTAATATAGGGATTTTAATCCCCGTAAGTTGGCAATAAAAATTGGGGTTGGGTATCGTACCAGACTGACTCAGGGAAGGGAAAATCTGCATATCCGACTCGGAGCAGACACAACCCTCTAGCCGTAGCCGAATGTCTGACTTGCCAGCGTTGCTCGGATTTCCAGATGTCGGTAAATTCAGCAATTGATAAATCGCCATTTCCCACTCTAACCAACATTCCGACTAGCAATCGCACCATGCCATACAAAAATCCATTTGCTTGAATTTCAATCTGTACGAAGTCTCCCGACTGGTGACAGCTTATCTCCTGAATATTAACCCAAGAGTGCGATCGACCGGAATCAGTCCGATGAAATGCCGCGAAATGATGGGTGCCTAGCATCGGTACGACGGCAGCTTGCATCAGTTCGATATCGAGCGGTTCGTGGTAATAATGCCAACTATAGGGACGGACAAATAAATTTGGTCGTCGATTGGTATAGATGGTGTAGCGATACCGTCGATACAGAGCAGAGAAGCGTGCGTGCCAATCATCAGTAACAGCAGCGGAGGCACGGATGACGATATCATCTGGCAGCCGATTGTTGAGGATTGATGCCCACTTGGTGGCGGGAATTACGCTGGGATTGTCGAAATGGGCGACTTGCGCCGCAGCATGAACGCCACTGTCTGTACGTCCCGCACCATAGAGATCGACTGCTTGACCGAGAAAATCCTCGATCGCTCGTTCTACCTCTGATTGGACTGTCCGTCCGTCAGGTTGCTTTTGCCAGCCATACAGGTTGGTACCTGCGTACTGAATGACTAGAGCAACGCGCTGGGTCGTACTGTTAGTTATGAGTTTGTGGTTTTTGGTCGCCATTGAGTCACAAATAACAGGTGGCGGACTAGCTCTACATCATTTCGATGATTGCCATTTCTGCATTGTCACCCCGACGTGGTACTGTACGCACGACGCGAGTGTAACCACCTTGGCGACTACCGTAGCGTTCGGGTGCTGCTTCAAACAAAGAGTGAACTAGATCTTTGTCATAGATATAACCCAGGGCTATACGACGATCTGAAAGGGTGCCAGATTTGGCTAATGTCACCATTCTCTCAACTTCTGGGCGCATAGCTTTCGCTTTGACCAGAGTTGTGGTGATGCGACCGTGGCGGATCAGTTCGGTTGTCAATGACCGTAACAGGGCTTTCCGTTGGTCGGCTGGCTTGCCCAGCTTTGCCACGCGACAGCGATGACGCATTGTATTTCTCCTTTTTTTTACTAGTTGGACTAACCGTCACTTTCGATCTACCTTTGGGGTCTAGCGAAAGTGACTGGTGTTGGTGCAATCTTTCCTCGAAAGGAGTAGTGCAAATTATCTCGGTCGATCTACCGTTGGGGCAGACCGAAAGTGACTGGTATTGGTGCAAATTATGTCGATCAAACTACCTTTGGGGCATACCGAAAGTTACTAACGTCTGTTTACGCTGATAACCTGCCCCGATCTCCTCAGACTTTCACTGATTTATCGTGGGGTAGTTTGATCCCCAGTCGTTTTTCGAGGGCTTCGATGACCTCCTCTGCTGATTTGAGACCGAAGTTCTTGATTTCCAAGAGATCTTCTTGGGTATAACCCATCAAATCGGAAACAGAATTAATCTGCGCCCGTTTCAAGCAGTTGTATGCTCTGACTGAGAGATTTAACTCTTCGATCGGAATTTGATTGGAAGGATCTTCTTCATCTTGATACTCTGGCTGGAAGGATTCCAAGCTGATTTCCTTGAGCGGATTGAGCAGATCGACCAAAATTTTGGCGGATTCACTCAGTGCTTCTTGGGGTGTCAGACTACCATTTGTCCAGATTTCGAGGATCAATCGATCTTTTTCAACTGCACCATCGATCCGCACATCTTCAGTGCTGTAATTAACCTGCGTAACAGGCATGAATACAGCGTCGATTTGGAGCAGATCCATTGCTAGACCTTGTTCGCGGAACTTGTCTACCGATCGATAGCCTTTACCGCGCTCGATCCGAAACTCCATTTCCAATTTGCCACCCTCAGCGACGGTAGCAACATATTGGTTGGGATCGACAACTTCCACTTCGGAAGGTAACTCAAAATCAGCAGTTGTAACTTCGGCTGGCCCTGTCACATTCAATCGCCCGATCTGCGGTTGAGATGTGTAACTTTTGAGTTTGACTTCTTTCATGTTCAACAGAAGTTCTAAAACATCCTGTCGGACACCAACTAAGCTAGCAAACTCATGGTTGACCGTGCCTGGTTTTACGCCAGTTTTTTCGTCTTTGATTAATCCAGCTACTCGTACCGCCGTAATTGCTGTCCCTTCTAAGTTGGACAACAGCACGCGTCGGAGCGAGTTACCGATAGTTGTACCTTGACCTCGATCGAGAGGCTCCAGGATAAACTTACTATATTGACTTTGATTTGACTCGGTCTTAGACTCGACACACTCGATCTGAAACTGCGCCACAGAGTGACCTCCCTACCCAGTTTGTACTTACATTTAAATTTGGATATAGCTATGGAGCCACATCATCTCTTTCTAACCTAACGACCCACAATTCATCATTACCGAATTTGGCAAATGCCAACATCGATCGTCCGAACTATAAATAATTAATCTAAACTCTCCGCCGTTTTGGTGGACGGCATCCGTTGTGAGGAATTGGAGTAACGTCGCGAATTAGGGTAATTTCTAACCCTGCACCTTGGAGGGCACGAATCGCTGTCTCACGACCCGCACCAGGCCCACTGACCATTACTTCAAGTTGGCGCATCCCCTGATCCATTGCCCGCTTGCCAGCACTTTCAGCGGCTGTTTGAGCGGCAAAGGGGGTACCTTTTTTCGCGCCTTTGAATCCACTAGAGCCACTTGAAGCCCAGGAAATTACATCCCCATTAGCATCAGAAATAGTGACGATCGTGTTGTTAAATGTTGACTGGATATAAGCTACGCCGTTTGGAACATTGCGCTTTTGCTTTTTAGGGCCAGTCTTTTTACTAGGTTGTCGAGCCATGTCGGTCTATGTATTAGAAAATATCAATGAGGTGATCGATGAAACATCGGCTGCGGTCTGTGGGGATTTGACTCGATTCATCATATTTAGGAAATATCAATGGATCGAAGGGTAAATCCGCTGTGGTCGAATTCGATCTACCAACGAGCGATCTGCTAAATTGAAGTTGTGTTCGGTAGTATAATCGCCCACAATTCTTTCAGAGATTCTACGTTGATGTTGGTGATGACAGGAGTTCTAGACACAGTAATTGGCGAGGAGTAACGAACCGATTGTCTACCATTGGTGGGAGACAAGATCGGTCGCTACTAATCGCCAATTGGCTATTGCTAGGTTGCCACAACCATCGAACCATATTATTTCTTGCCAGGAGCTTTTTTCTTCCCAGCGACGGTAGCGCGGCGACCGCGACGAGTACGCGCATTTGTACGTGTACGTTGACCGCGAACGGGTAATCCCATCCGGTGTCTCCGTCCCCGATATGAGCCAATGTCTACCAATCGCTTGATATTCATCGATTCCCAGCGACGTAAATCACCTTCGATCTGGTAATCGCCTTCTACCCGTTCCCGAAGGAGGGCAACGTCAGCCTCTGACAAATCCTTAACTCGCGTATCAGGATTCACACCTGTCTTTGCTAATACTTCTTTGGATCGGGTTAAGCCGATACCGAAGATGTATGTCAGACCTATCTCCACGCGTTTGTCGCGGGGGAGGTCAACACCTGCTATCCGTGCCACACTTGTTTCTCCACTATACTTTGCTCTGAATTTGGTCGATGATAAATGAAAATATTTGGTTGGGACTGAAGCAACTCGCCCACTCCATAGTTTTCATTCGATCGCCGTTTAATCTACGCTGGTGTCAATGACTAACTAGCAACCTGGACTAGTCATCTAACCTTGACGTTGTTTATGTTTCGGGACGATACAAATTACCATCACCCTGCCACGTCTACGAATGACGCGACACTTTTCACAAATCTTTTTGACAGACGCTCGGACTTTCATGTCAATTTAGTCAACACTGCAAGCTTAATATTATAACATTTTTCAATTAATTGTCAGTAGTAATTACGCGACAATTTGACTAGAGCTGGCCCACTAGACGGGAAAAGCCCTAAAATCAGGGCTTAATCGGCGAATTTTAACTATTTTTTATTCCGTAGTCGGTAGGTAATTCGCCCTTTACTGAGATCGTAAGGGGTGAGTTCGCACTTAACTCGATCGCCTTGCAGAATTTTAATATAGTTACGACGAATTTTACCGGAGATATGGGCTAAAACGTTAAACCCGTTATCCAGATCGACTCGAAACATGGCATTAGGCAAGGATTCTGTGACTGTGCCTTCGATTTCAATCAAATCTTGTTTAGACAATTAGTAAATACCTCAAATTAGAATAATTTAGTTGAAAGTAGAAAGTTGACTGCTACTTATATTTTAACAGGGTAAATGCTGCGCTGGAAAATCCCCTCTTGACGTATTACACCGTCAACTAATCAACCAGTGCTTCTAGATCCTGGGTGACTGCTGCTAATTCTCGATCGCCGTCAACACTGCGGAGAATGCCCTTGAGCTGGTAGTAATCGATCAGTGGTGCTGTTTGTTGTTCATACACTACCAACCGTCTGCGAATCACATCCTCGGTGTCATCGGGACGGTTTTGGATCGTGGCTCGGTTGAGTAACCGCTCTACCAATCTTTCCTGGGGGACATGCAGATCGATCGCGAGGTCATACTTCTGTCCAATTTCAGTAAGTAATCGATCGAGAAATTCTGCTTGGGCGACATTGCGCGGGAACCCATCGAGAATCCAACCCTTATTAATGGCATCATCCTGGCTCAATCGTCCGCGAATCATATCCAAAAGTAGCGAGTCTGGTACTAATTCGCCTTTATCCATGTTGGACTTAGCTTTTAGACCTAAATCGGTCTGGTCTTTTACTTCGGCGCGGAGGATATCCCCAGTGGAAATATGGGCAATACCGCAGGATTGGGCTAATAGTTGCGCTTGGGTGCCTTTACCCGCACCTGGGGCACCGAGAAAGATTAGTCTAGTCATGATTTAGGCTTTAGGTGTTAGGTATTAGGTGTTAGGGAATATGGAATATGGAATAGGGATTAGGTGTTAGGAAATAAATAGGGATTGGGGATTGGATATTAGAAATAAATCTAAATTCTCATCCCTAAAGCCTAAAGCCTAAAGCCTAAAACCTTCCCAAAGCCTAAAGCCTAATCCTTACTGTTGACCATACCTTCGTAACGTTGAGAGATTACTAGAGTTTGGACTTGTTTAGCAGTATCGATCGCGACACTCACCAAAATCAACAGGGAAGTTGCGCCAAAACCCTTGAAGGTACTGACCCCAAGACCACTTTCGATCGCTGTCGGGACAGTTGCGACGACACCCAAGAAGACTGCTCCTAAGAGGGTCAGACGGGAGAGAATCGCTTCGATATATTTACTCGTAGCCACACCTGGGCGAACCCCAGGGATACTCGCACCCATTTTTTTGAGGTTTTGAGCCATATCAACAGGGTTGACAACCAGGGAGCTGTAGAAGTAGCTAAAGAAGACGATCAGAACGACATAGAATGCGACATGTGCGGCGGTACCTGGAGCGAGGAAGTTGGCAATACTCACCACTGCTTGACTAACAGGATTGAGGTTGCCATCAGCACCGACACTTTTTCCTGCAAAAGATGCTAAAGCACTGGGAAGAACTAAGACTGAGGATGCAAAAATAATTGGCATCACCCCACCTTGGTTGAGTCTTAGGGGCAAGTAGCTTGTGCGTTCGCGCTGAATTCTGCGCCCGACTTGACGACGAGCGGAGATAATTGGGATTCGGCGCGTTCCTTCTTGGACAAAGACGATGCCCACAGTCATCACTACGAAGACGGCTAATAGTGCGACTGTCCGAGTGACAATCGAGCTATCACCGCTTTGGGCGAGGTTGAATGTATCAGCCAGAGATTTGGGTAAAACAGCAACGATGTTCAAGAAAATCAATAGTGATGCACCATTGCCAATGCCGCGTTCGGTAATTAGTTCCGAAATCCACATCACAAACATCGAACCAGCCGTTAAAGCCATAACTGTGCTGACAGTGAAGAAAATTCCTTCATGTCCAGGCAGGGCATAGCGTTGGAGCCACAGCGCAATCCCGATACTTTGGGCGACACCCCAGAAGAGAGCTACATAACGAGTATATTGTGAAATCTTGCGTCGTCCAGCTTCACCTTCTTCCTTTTGGAGTTTTTCCAAGGCGGGGAGAGCAGTTGTCATCAATTGAATGATGATCGAAGCATTAATATAAGGAATAATCCCTAAAGCAAAAATCCCGACTGTGGATAATGCACCACCCGAAAAGATATCCAAAAAGCCGATCACTGGGCTGTTTTTAATATCGTTAGCGAAGGCTAGTCGATCGATCCCAGGGATGGGAATAAAAGTACCTAACCGCGCTAAAATCAGCAAACCGAGGGTAACAAAAATCCGACCTCTCAAACCAGCCGCTTGAGCCATCTGTACGAATGTCTCTTGGGCTGATGGTGCTTTTTCTCTACTAGCGTCCATCTAAAATTACCTCGGCAAATTTATTTAATGTCAAGACTGAAATAATCTCAAGAACTGTTACCTTTATGAATTTCAGTATACAATTTTCAAGTTAATTCTGGGGTTATCAAAAAAGAATCCAGCAGTACCGCTCTAGTGTGAGCGGCAATGCTGGAGTCAATCTAGTTTTTCGATTGCGACAATTCATTAGATGAAGACATCTTAAATTACTTCGCAAGTGCCACCAGCGGCTTCAATCTTGGTTCGCGCGCCAGTTGTGAATGCTGCTGCTTTACAGTTGAGCGCGACAGTGAGTTCGCCATCACCTAATAGTTTCAATGGGCCATCATTGGTGGTGACAATTCCTACTGCCATGAGCGATTTCAAGGTCACTTCGCTATTGGCTGGCAATTCAGATAGGCACCGAACGTTAATTACGGTGTAGAACTTCTGATTGATCAGCGGGAAGTGCTTTAATTTGGGCAACCGCCGATAGAGGGGCATTTGACCACCCTCAAATCCAGGGCGGGTGGGACTACCGGAACGGGACTTTTGACCCCGCATTCCGAAACCGCCGCTGGCACCTTGTCCGGCAGCGATACCGCGTCCGACGCGACGTTTGCGATGTTTAGAACCCGCTTTGGGTTTTAGATCTGTTAATCTCATTTTAGTTAGGCTTTAGGCTTTAGGCTTTAGGTTTTAGGCTTTAGGCTTTAGGAGCTAGGTTTTAGTTGTCTGGTAGATTGGGTATTTTTTACAGTTATGGGCGTTCATTCGTTCAAACTAACCTAATTCTGTAACTAATCAAATCATCCGACCCTAAAGCCTAAAGCCTAAAGCCTAACACCTCTTACGCGAATAGGTCTGCGACTGTCAAGCCGCGATCTTCAGCGACTTGATTGAAGCTGCGAAGGGTTTTGAGAGCGTTGACTGCGGCGCGGGCATTATTTAGGGGATTGCCTGAACCGAGTTGTTTCGCGAGGATGTTTTTGACTCCTGCGAGTTCTAGGACAGTACGGACTGCTCCCCCAGCAATTACTCCGGTACCAGGAGCAGCAGGGCGCATCATTACATTAGCACCACCGCCACCACCGACGATCGGATGGGGAATTGTATTGGATTTGGTCAAAGGAATGGTAATTAGATGTTTTTTACCATCAGCTACGCCCTTGCGGACTGCACCGATAACGTCGCTGGCTTTACCAACGCCTACACCAACTTCACCTTTTTCATTGCCAATCACGACGATGGCACGGAAGCTGAGTTTTTTACCACCCTTAACTACTTTACTTACCCGACGGATTTGGATTACCCGTTCTTGGTAGGTGATTTCCTTGTCTTCCTTTTTACCTCTGTTGCCGCCGCCTCTGTTGCCGCCGCCTCTATTGCCGTCGCCTCTGTTGCCGCCGTCGCCTCTGCCGCCACTGCCGCCGCTACCGCCACTGCCGCCGCTACCGCCACCACTACCGCCGCCGCGACGTTGTTGTTGTTCTTGTGCCATAATCTGATATTTGGATGATTTATGATTAGAAGTTTAATCCAGCTTCACGAGCAGCGTCAGCGAGGGCTTGGACGCGACCATGATAAAGATTACCACCGCGATCGAATACTACCGTCTCGATGCCTTTAGCTTTGGCACGTTCGGCGACTAGTTTGCCGACTTCAGCGGCTGCGGTAATATTCCCACCACCACCACTCAATCGAGATTTTAGTTCGGGTTCGAGACTGGATGCCGCTGCTAGCGTATGTTGCTCGGTATCATCGATGACTTGGGCATAGATATGTTGGTGAGATCTAAAGATCGCCAACCGAGGGCGGGCTGTCGAACCATTTACGTCCTTCCGAACGCGACGGTGACGACGCTGTACTGATTCCTTACGTGTTAGTTTCATTTTATGTTCTATTTCTTCCCAGATTTACCAGCTTTCCGGCGGACAACTTCACCTTCGTAGCGAATTCCCTTACCTTTGTATACTTCTGGTGGGCGAACATCGCGGATTTTGGCAGCAGTATTGCCGACTAATTCTTTATCGATACCACTAATGGTGACACTAGTATTCTTTTCTTTAGGAACTTCGATCGTAATTCCCGCTGGTGGAGTGATTTTGACGGGTAAACTGTAGCCCACGTTGAGGGTGAGGACATTGCTGTCAACAGCAGCCCGATAACCAACTCCTTGGATTTCCAATTTCTTTTGGAAACCTGTGGAGACACCTTCGACCATATTAGCAACTAGCGTCCGACACAATCCATGTTGCTGACGAGCGGGGCGGGACTCGTTAGCACGATTGACAACGACCATCTCGTCTTCCATGAGGATGACTACTCCTGAGGGGAGGATGCGAGAGAGTTCACCTTTGGGGCCTTTAACTACAACTGATTGACCATTGATATCAATGGTAACTTTAGCTGGTAAAGGAATTGGACGTTTTCCAATTCTAGACATAATTAATATTTACTCCTTGTCAATGAAATTGCGATACTTTAGTACGCGCAAAGATGAATATTTGAGCCAGGGGAGTAAGATTTAGTACATATAAAGTGACTAATTCAGTGAAATCACGGTTGACTTCTACTTACTGACTACTGAAGAGATGTTACCAGACGTAACAGAGGATTTCGCCACCGACACCTTGTTTACGGGCTTCGCGATCGGTCATAATTCCACTAGAAGTAGAAATCACTGCGATCCCAATCCCACCCAAAACTTTAGGTAAGTCTTTGTGGTTGGAATAAACGCGCAATCCAGGCTTACTTACCCGTTTGAGGGCGGTAATAATTGGTTGGCGATTTTTGCCTTTGTATCTGAGGGTTAGGACTAATTTTTTGTCAATCCCTTCGCCAGTTTCTTCATACTCACCGACATAGCCTTCTTGTCTGAGGACAGTGGCAATGCTGCGAGTAAGTTTAGTTGCTGGGAGATTGGTGGTTTGATGTTTGACTATGCTCGAATTCCGAATGCGAGTGAGCATATCTGAGATGGTATCGTGTGCCGCCATTTGTTGTTTAGGGTGATTAGTGATGTTAGTGGCTGGTGGCTAGTGGCTGGTGGTGAGCCATTGCTCTCCATCATATTGATGCCATTACTACCGCTGTTACCTGTAGCGATTAACTCGCGCGGAAGGGCATTCCCATTTCTTTGAGCAATGCGCGTCCAGATTCGTCGTTATCGGCTGTGGTGATAATCGAAATATCCATCCCGCGAATTTGGTCGATTTGGTCGTACTCGATTTCAGGGAAAATCAGTTGTTCGCGAATCCCAATACTGTAGTTACCGCGACCGTCAAAACTTTTGGGGCTGATGCCTCGGAAGTCCCGAATTCGGGGCAGGGTGAGGTTGATAAACCGATCCAAGAAGGCGTACATCCGATCGCCGCGCAGTGTCACCATGACTCCTACAGGCATCCCAGCACGGATTTTAAAACCCGCGATCGCTTTTTTAGCGCGGGTGACGACTGGCTTTTGTCCGGTAATCTTGGCGATTTCTGCGATCGAAGATTCTAGAGCTTTAGCATTGGTAGCTGCTTCACCCAGACCTCGATTGATCGTAATTTTAATCACCTTGGGCACTTGCAGCATATTGGTATAACCAAATTGCTCCATCAGCTTGGGTGTGATTTCTTTTTGATACTTAGTTTTGAGTTGTTGTGCCATGATATTCGAGTATGATTTCCTGGGCTTGGTCAGGATAATAGCTATTTACAAAAGGGGAACTGAGAACTAACTAGTCGATAATCTCGCCAGTCTTCTTCAACATCCGTACCTTTTTACCTTCAGCGTTGACAGTGTAGCTAATTCGACTAGCAACATTTTGGGTAGTCGAGTAGATCATCACTTTGGAGCTATGGATCGGAGCTTCGGAGGTATCGATCCGACCGGACTCACCTTCTTGAGCTGGTTTGATGTGTTTGGTACGAATACTCACACCTTTGACAATCACTTTGCTTAGTTCGGGAAAAGATTTAAGAATTTCGCCGATTTTGCCTTTATCTCTACCGGAGATAATTTGTACGGTGTCGCCTTTCTTGACGTGCATCCGATGGATAACTTTGGGTTTCTGTCTTGCCATTTTTTAGAGTACCTCTGGAGCCAATGAGACGATTTTGGTGAAGCTTTTTTCACGAAGTTCGCGAGCGACAGGGCCGAAAACGCGAGTACCTCTGGGATTACCGTCAGCATTGACTAGCACGGCGGCATTATCATCAAACCGGATACTCATACCACTCTCGCGGCGCATAGTATGTCTGGTACGGACGATGACTGCACGGACTACTTCGGATTTCTTGACTGCCATATTCGGAGTGGCATCTTTGACAACGGCGATAATTGTGTCGCCTACGCCGCCGTAAGTACGATTACCCGCCCCCAGGACGCGAATACACATAATTTTGCGGGCACCGCTATTGTCCGCAACGGTTAAATAACTTTCTTGTTGAATCATTGTTGTCTAGAGGGTAGAGGGTAGGGGGGAGAGGGTAGGGAAGAGAGTGAAATTTCACGCTCGAACCATCACCATTCCTAGCCCCACCGAGTGATTTAGGCTTTGGTACTAAGTATTTCAGCGAGTGTCCAGCGTTTGGTGCGGCTGAGGGGACGGGTTTCAGAAATCCGCACTCTATCGCCTTCTTTACACTGGTTGTCTTCGTCATGCACCTTATATCTTTTGGTTCTGACGACTACTTTGCCATATTTGGAGTGGGCGGAACGGTTTTCGATCGCGACCACTATGGTTTTCTGCATTTTGTTGCTGACGACGAGGCCAACTCTTTCTTTAGCTGCCATTGTGTGTTGATTACCTGTGGCTGAGTATGTTGACTTGTATTAAACCTTGGCGGTTTTACGTTGGTGTTCCACGGTCAATAACTGCGCTAATTTATGGCGGTTATGTTTGAATTCGTGGGTTTTTTCTAACCGACGGGTAGCTTGTCTGAGGCGCAGGTCAAACAGAGTTCGTTTGACAGCGATAATCTCAGCGGCTAGTTCTTCATCGGTTAGGCTTGTTACTTCGGCAATTTTGGGCAGAGCCATAACCTTAATCAGTCTCGTCTTCTAAATGTGCTTTGATAATAAACTTGACCTTAATCGGTAGCTTGTGCATCGCTAGACGCATCGATTCCCGTGCAATGTCTTCAGGAACGCCACCAATCTCGAATAAGATCCGACCTGGTTTGACTACTGCTACCCAAAATTCGGGAGAACCTTTACCGGAACCCATCCGTGTTTCTGCTGGGCGCATGGTAACTGGCTTGTCAGGGAAGATCCGAATCCAGATTTTTCCGCCCCGTTTGAGATAGCGATTCATGGCTCGCCGACAGGCTTCGATCTGACGGGAGGTGATCCAGGATGGTTCGATCGCTTGTAAGCCGTATTGACCAAAAGCAATCTCACTACCTCTAGTAGCTAAACCAGTCATTCTACCGCGTTGTTGTTTGCGGAATTTCGTTCTTCTAGGACTTAACATTTTTCAAATCTATCCTTCATCAGAGCGGTCATCGAACTGCTGACGGCGACGTTGTTGCTGTTGCCGACGTTTGGGTTGAGCAGCACTAGGTATTTCTAGATTTTCTTGTCCGGGGATGATTTCGCCCTTAAAGACCCAAACTTTTACACCGATGATTCCATAAGTGGTTTCTGCGGTTTTGGAAGCGTAATCAATGTCTGCGCGGAGGGTATGTAGAGGTACGCTACCTTCACGAGACGATTCTGTCCGAGCGATTTCTGCTCCATTGAGTCGTCCGCCGACTTGAATTTTGATGCCTTTGACTTCGGCTCGTTGTGCCCGTTGGATTGCCTGACGGACAACACGACGGAAGGAGACACGGCGAGATAGTTGTTGAGCGATGAATTCAGCGATTAAAGCTGCATCAGCGTCAACTTTGGCAATCTCAATGACGTTAATCCGAATCTGACGATCGGTACCAAGTTTTTTGAGTAGAGCTTGACGGATGACTTCGATGCCGCTGCCTTGACGACCGACGACAACACCTGGACGAGCGGTATGGATTTCGAGTTCGATTTGGTCGGCTTTACGCTCGATCCGAACTTTGGAAATCCCTGCTGTGCTGAGGGTGGGGTCTTTCTCGATGTGTTGGCGAATGATGTAGTCTTCTTTGAGAACTTCGGGGTAGCGGCGGCTATCTGCATACCACCGCGAGCGGTGTTCCTGCGTGATGCCGAGTCTAAAGCCGATCGGATGAATCTTCTGTCCCATGTTATTTCTTTATATGCTCCCTAGTTCGTTTCCGCCACTGCCACAGTGATGTGACATGTCGGTTTGCGGATTTTGTAAGCGCGACCTTGCGCTCTAGGGCGGAAGCGTTTTAGTGCTGGGCCACCGTCAGCAAAGGCAGTAGAGACTACTAGCTTGGCTGGATTCATCCCATTGTTGTTTTCAGCATTAGCCACAGCCGATCGCAATACTTTGATAATCTCTTCACAAGCCTTGTAAGGCATGAATTCGAGAATGATCAAGGCTTCACGGTAGGAACGTCCCCGAATTTGGTCTAGTACGCGGCGCACTTTAAAAGGAGACATGCGAATGTACTTCGCAACTGCTTTGATTTCTGTTTTGTTTTCGATCGCCATAGTTTTTTCTCTTTAATCCATTTAAAATTCAAAGTTAACTTTGAATTATCTACCGGATTTTTTGTCTCCCTTTGAGTGGGAACGATAGTTCCGAGTGGGCGAAAACTCACCTAATTTGTGTCCGACCATTTGATCTGAGACAAAGACAGGAACGTGTTGACGACCGTTGTGTACTGCGATCGTGTGTCCGACCATTTGCGGCAGGATTGTGGAAGCCCGCGACCAAGTTTTGATCACGTCTTTACGACCAGACGCATTCATTTTTTCCACCTTTGTCATCAGATGATCTGCGACAAAGGGACCTTTTTTGAGAGAACGACCCATAATTTAGTTGATAGTTGATAGTTGATAGTTGATAGCGGGAAATGGCTAGTGAATAGCCGAAAACGAATAGTTCGCTTTCCACTTTCCACTTTCCACTTTTCACTCTCTTAGTTCTGACGACCGCCTTTACCACGTTTGGAGGATTTCCGGCGACGGCGGATGATGAGTGCGCTGCTGGCTTTCTTCTTCTTCCGAGTTTTGTAGCCCAGGGTAGGCTTACCCCAAGGCGTAACTGGCCCTGGACGACCGATCGGCGCGCGACCCTCACCACCACCGTGTGGGTGATCCACTGGGTTCATGACGCTACCTCTGACCTTAGGACGGCGACCTTTCCAGCGGTTACGTCCGGCTTTACCCGCATTCGTGTTCCGCGCGTCAGTATTCCCGACTTGTCCGATGGTGGCGTAGCATTCTTTTCGCACCATACGGACTTCACCAGAAGGCATTTTCAGGGTAACATAGTCCCCTTCTTTTGCTACTAGTTGAGCCGCAGCACCAGCAGAGCGGGCGATTTGGGCACCTTTTCCGGCGGTGAGTTCGACACTGTGAACAGTGGTACCCAAGGGGATATTAATCAACGGCAAAGCGTTGCCAATTTCAAATGGAGACTCTGGCCCAGTAATGATTTCGGTGCCAACTTCCAAGCCAATTGGGTGCAGAATGTAACGTTTTTCGCCATCTCTGTAAAACAGTAGGGCGATCCGTGCATTCCGGTTGGGGTCGTACTCGACAGTTGCTACTTTTGCAGGGATGTTGATTTTGTCTTGACGACGAAAATCGATCGTCCGGTAGAGACGTTTGTGACCGCCACCACGTCTACGACTGGTGATGACCCCACGGTTGTTGCGCCCCTTATCACGGTGTCTGTATTTAACCAGTGATTTTTCCGGCTTACTCGCGGTAATTTCAGCAAAGTCTGAGATTACGGTTTCGCGAGAACTAGGCGTATATGGCCGATAAGAACGGGTACCCATAATTAGTTGTTAGGTATTAGGTTTGAGGTGTGAGGGTGAGTGACTAGTTATTTGAGGCGATGATGAGATCGAACTACTAACTAATATCGCCCTAGTTATTAAACTTCTGGGAAGAGGATAATTGATTGACCCTCGACGATGGTGACAGTTGCGCGTTTGTAGCGAGGTTTGGCACCCAAGAATTTACCAACGCGGCGAGTCTTGCGGGGGAGATTTTGAGTATCTACCCGTTTAACTTTGACATCAAATAAGGATTCGATCGCGGCTTTGATTTGAGGCTTGGTCGCCTGGGGAACTACGTCAAAAACGTATTTGTTTTGTTCCATCGCGATTGTGGCTTTCTCAGTCACAATCACGTTCCGAATTAAATCTGGTAAATCGCGGTCAGCAACTCTAATCGTCATTGTAAACCTCCTGGATTTTAGCGATCGCTTCAGCAGTAGCGACGATCTGGTCGGCGTTGAGAAGATCGAAGACGTTTAGCCCCGACGCAGAAATCATTTTAACTTTGGCAATATTCCGAATCGATAACAATGTATTGTCTTCAATTTCAGCAACGATTACCAATACTTTACTCTCAGCTTCTACACCCCAACGAGTCAACGCTTGAACGAACTCTTTAGTCTTGGGTTGAGCGACATTTGTCGTAAAGTCTTGAACGACGATGATGTCTTCAGTCCGGCTCATTAGAGCCGTCCGCAAAGCCAATCTCCGCTCTTTGCGATTCATCTTCATGTTGTAATCTTTAGGCTTTGGTCCAAAAATTACCCCACCCCCCCGCCAGAGCGGAGAACGAATCGAACCCGCACGAGCGCGTCCGGTACCTTTTTGTTTCCAAGGCTTCCGTCCACCACCGCGAACTTCGGCACGAGTCTTGGCACTAGCCGTACCTTGACGCGCATTGTTTGTCTGCCGAATTAGGGCACGGTGGACGATGTGAGAAGCATTTTCTTCTCTTGCAACAGCCAATTCGAGGGTGGCGGAGCCAGCTTCCTCGCCTTGCCAGTTGCGGATGACGCAATTAGCCATAACTATTTTTTATCTCCGGTTCCTGTGGTTGTAATTATTTACCGACTTTGACTTCAGGCACGATCCGAAGTAGTGCGCCGGGTTTGCCAGGAACGGAACCTTCGATCAAGAGAACATTCCGCTCGACATCGATCTGGACTACTACCAATTTCTTGACCGTGATCCGTTTGCCACCCAGTCGCCCTGCCATTTTCTTACCAGGGTAGACACGACCAGGGGTTGTACCTGCACCAGTCGAACCAGGTTCGCGGTGATTTTTAGAACCGTGAGACATCGGCCCCCGCGCAAAGTTCCACCGTTTTTGCCAACCAGCAAAGCCCTTACCGATACTATTGCCTGTGACATCGATACTTTGACCGACAGTAAAGATATCTGGCTTGACTTCTTGACCGAGTGTCCAATTGTCAGTGCTATCGACCCGAAATTCTTGGAGGTGACGCAGTGGTGGAGCCTCAGATTTTTTGAGGTGTCCCAGTTCTGGTCTATTTAGTGCTTTTTCTTTGACTTCATCAAAACCAATCTGAATGGAACTGTATCCATCAGTGGCTTTTGTTTTGATCTGGGTGATGGTGCAAGGGCCTGCTTGAACGACGGTGACAGGAATTGCTCTCCCTGTCTCTTTGTCGAAAATTTGGGTCATGCCGAGTTTGGTGCCGAGAATACCGATAGACACGGTTTTTTATTCTTCCTTATATTTGAGACATCAGGATGTTGATGGACTTCCACCGGCAGGCGCGTCCATCTGTGGGTTTGACTCGATTTACAACTTACCAATCCAGCTAACTTTAGCATCTACAAAGGTGTGCGTTGCTGCACGTGATTGTAGATGCGTCGGATGCGATAAGTTTTCACTCATGACGCAGAACTAAGGACAAGGTATCGATCGATAAATCGTGTTAATTGCTAGAACAGACTCGGGCAGCACGCCGCCTAGTATCTATTTCAGCCGATTCATCGCAGTCGCAACTCTACTGAGTTGGAAGTTTCAGACCACAATCTATAAGTCTACACCAGACGATCGCTGTTGTCTATATATTTATTAATGACAGAGATGGGTCTAAGATAAGATTCACTAATTTTTTTTACTTAGCTCGATATGGCATCCCAATTAGTATTCAACTTAGCTAGTGGCTCGGTATCCTGTGGCTTTACACCAGTTGCAGCGAGGGAGTTACAGGCACGACTCAACGAGATCGTCCAAATTCTCAAAGTCAAGACAGCAGAAACCAGTGGCGGCGGTAAGCCCAAACCTCACAAACCGATCGAGTATCAGTATACAGGGGATATTTTCTTGGAAATCTTCTGTAATCCCAACATTTGGGCAAATGTCTTTGTCGCTAAGGTATCAATTACATTGCGGGACGATCGCATCCGGCTCAGTAGTGAAGCCGAACTGACGCGAATCATCGAAGATGTCGATCGATTTGTGGAACAAATTGATTAAAGATCTAATGTTGAATTGTCGATTTTGGTCGAAATCTGTTGAGGCGTAACGATCGCAGGCGGAGATTCAGCAGTTCTAAATTCTTAGTTATTCTGTCAATTTCATCACAGACGATCGTGTTATAATTGCTCCAAAATTTAGCGTGCAGCTACAATTATTGGTATGACTAACAAATCGATCGTCAGAATGTGTTGTTACGGGGTTCTAAGTATATGGTTATACCCGCATCAATTACTCGCGCAAGTAAAAACAGGAACTATCAAAACCAATCCTGCTACCTATGAAGACGATCGGGTTAAAGTCGTGATTCAAGACTGTAGCCGAAAACTGCAAGATCTAATCTGCAAGGCGATCTTGACTAGTAAGAATAACGATCGCACCATCGATCTAAATGGCAACAACATCAAACTAGTAGATTTTGAAGGTAATGAATACTATCCAACTAGTGTCCGATTGGCAAATCGAATTAGTGAAAACAACTCAATTAAAACAGAATTAATTGAAAATGTTCCCTTCAAAGTGAGTTTTGTATTTGCCAAAATGCCTACAAATTTAACTCAAGTTGCCTTGCTTCAAATTCCGCTCAGTGGCGGTATTAATAGTATGGCAAAGTTCAGAAATTTTGCTATTATCACTCCAAGTCAGCTTGGTACGCAACCTGTTAAAGCGGCGGGTTCTAAAATAGCTACTGCAAATTCAGAAGCTAGTAATGAAATTAGTTTGATTTGTCCCGATCGAACAAAAATTCTCTATCGAGCTACCTCTAGAAGTTATTTAATTTACATTTGTGGTGTTAAAAATCCTACTCACTACGTCGGGATTGCCAAGGACGGATCTCAGGGAATCACACTCAGACTACGTTACTACGATCGCACACAGTTTTCAGCAGACAATGGTGAAACTAACTATACGATCGCGGCAGATCGACTCATCATCCGCAAAGACAGTAAAGTTATCTACCAAGAAAAGATTCAAGTATTACAACCATTACCTGGAGCGATTGTTCCAGCAGGCACAGCGGTTAGGGACAAGCCGAAGAAAATTGCTCCAGTAATTAATAACGAAACGGATCGGCCTAGTTCGGCTAGCCAATCAACTTCTAAAATCAAACGGTAACGAAGCGATCTCACAACTTTAAATAGATCGGTTTGTATTTGCAGCAGATATTAATAGATTCAGTCAAACTAATTCAAGCAAAACTACCGATCCCATTGTCAAATTTAAACATCGTTTTACTCTAAATCTCAGTATAATCCTTTAATAATTGCCGTAAATCCTACATCGACTCAGTATTTCTACTTGTAGTCACTGGACGATCGAAATTCGATCGAATATAGTGAGATTGCGGTCAAAAATCTATTTGTTTGTATGAAAGAGGCTCAAAATTCCACTCAGAAGTTACAATCGTTGCCAGCCACTCACAATGTTGGCAATTCTAGTCAACTAGGAACTTTGTACGACTCAATGCTCTTGCAGAGAGGCGATGCCGACGACAAACATCCAGATGGAGAAGCTCTATACAATCACTCCCTCACCATTAGCGAACAGCAATTTGGTGCCAATCACCTGTATACCGCTCAAAATCTGAATAACTTAGCGGTTTTCTATGAGTCAATGGGTAAGTACGCTGATGCTGAAGCCCTATACACTCGGACTTTATCGATCAGAGAAGAGCAACTAGGAGCCAATCACCCCTTTACAGTTCAAAGCTTAAATAATCTCGGACTATTGTACGAGTCAATGGGGCGGTATATAGATGCAGAACCATTTTATACACGATCTCTAGTCATTAGAGAAGCACGATGGGGAGATGGTCATCTTCATACAGCCCAAAGTTTGTACAGTCTAGCTCAACTGTATGCAGGCATGGGTCGATACACAGAAGCCGAACCGCTGTATATCCGCTCTCACGCTATCTGCGAACAGCAATTGGGTGCGGAACATCTCGATACGGCTCAGAGCTTGAACCATCTGGCAACCTTGTATCAGACAATGGGGCGATATGCTGATGCTGAATCTCTGCATGTTCGCGCTCACGATATCTACCAGCAGCAATTAGGAGCCGACCATCTCGACACCGCTCAAAGCTTGCAGGATCTTGCGGCATTGTATTTAGCAATGGGGAAATTTGAGCCAGCAGAATCTTTGTACATTCGCATTCTAAAAATTTACGAACAAAAAGCGGGGATCGATGCTGTAGATACTGTTTCCAGTATCAATAATTTAGCTGCTTTATATGCTGAGATCGAGCGATATGAAGATGCGGAATCTCTATACATCCGCGCTCTAGACATCTATGAACAGCAACTTAGTCCCAACCATTTAGATACTGTTCCTGGTTTAAATAATTTGGCAGATCTATACAAATTACTCCAGAGATACGAAGAAGCCGAACCTCTATATACTCGCGCTCTAGCAATCTGCGAACAGCAACTAGGCTCAAATCATTCGTATACTGCTCAAAGTCTGGAGCGGCTAGCTAATTTACACTATGAGACGGGTAAATTTACTGATGCTCAATTGCAGCTAGTTCGGGCGTTGAACATTTACGAACAGCAATTGGGTGAAGAGCATCCTTATACTGCTCAGGGGCTAAACAATCTGGCAAGCTTGTACTATCGGATTGAAAAATATGCCGAAGCAGAACCACTATATGCCCGCGCACTGGGGATCTACGAGCGTCAACTCGGACAGGATCACCCACATACAGCTCAAGGGCTAAATAATTTGGCTGTACTATATTACAAAACTGGTAACTATGATGCGGCGGAACCATTGTATGTTCGCTCCCTAGAAATCAGAAAACGTCAATTAGGGATGAATCACCCCCATACTGCCCAGAGCTTAAATAATTTAGCCAGCCTATATTACAAAAACAGACGATATGCTGAGGCAGAGCAACTATATACTCAGTCGCTAGCGATTAGAGAGCAACATCTGGGCGCGAACCATCTCCAAACAGCCACTAGCCTGAACAATTTGGCTCTTGTCTATCAATCGATGGCACGATATGGTGATGCAGAGCAACTGTACACTCGATCGCTCGCAATTCGGGCGCAACAGTTGGGTGCAGACCATCCCAAAACTCAAAAAGTGCGACGAGATTTTCTTGACTTTCTACAGCAAGTCGTGAATACTGGACAAGTCGATCGACTGTCGGCTCTGCCACTGACCCAAGCTTTGCTCCAAAAGATGCAAGGATAGGTGTAGTAACAGTAGCTAATCGTCTCGTCAGCTACTGTTGAGCTGGGAGCTAATTGACATATTCGATCTAAATTTTACAAAAGAACATTGACGTGTACCTAACAAGGGAGTATTAATGTGATATGATTCTGGGCAAAGGGACACAAACGCTACATCACTTACGCAAACCCATCACCAACCATCTAAAATCGTCAAAACTGGATAACTCGATCGATTAGTTCTCAGCGATTAAAAAAATTTAATAGAGTCTGTAGTTCAAGACTCATCAAGCTCGTGCGAAATATTAATTTAAGAGCATCAACTTGTTCTAAATCTAATTTTCGCTCGATCGACCAATATTTAGACCAATTAGGTCTGGTATATGGTAATTTACCGGAGTGGGCTTTGACGATCTGTTAGATCTCAGTCTCTCCCCCGCAACCTTCAGTTCACTGCCATAAATTTCAGCGAAGGAGGCCGAAGTGCAGGATAAGTGTGTCAAAAATCGCAGCAGATCGAAACGGCGGAATATCTACTGCCCAACTCATGATTGTTATCTCGACAGTATGAGCAAAAAGTACTATTTATTTGCCGATCGACCAGAGCAGCTCGAAGCCAGAGGCATAAATCAGTTAGCGGCAAAAACATTGATTAGATTTCATACAACTGTGTCGATTACTGGCGAGTGGTTGGAGGCTTTTTGGTGCGATCGCTGTCAAAGTACCCGTTGGTACTATATCTGCAAGACTGACAATCGTACTTATGACATATCTCCAGCTCCAGATGAGTTGTGGCAGCGGGTGACTGGGGTGGTTCATCCTAATGGTAATCCCTCAGTTGGAGAATTTACGCGCCGCGAGGCTCGTGTCAATAAATATCAGGGTGTAAAAGCCTTCAACACTATTCGCTAATTTTTAGCTACTCCCTTCCCACTCAAGAAATAGACAT
>ENA-OBIO01000368-OBIO01000368.1-metagenomes-genome-assembly--contig:-NODE-368-length-24785-cov-30.2704_pt1 | contig 24785 bp, 21 predicted proteins | sample MGYA00153383_OBIO01 | MGnify analysis MGYA00153383 | reverse complement strand
AAAATTCTTAAAGAATTTGGAAATAATTATGTAATTAATTTTGCTTAACTACTTACGATGACTGTACCGCTGGCTTTTGAGCCGAAGTCTCCGGGAGTGATGCAACAACAACCGCGATCGGCAAACGAACCTTTGCTCACCGGTAATCGGATCAAGCGAATCATCGCTATTTCTCTTTACAACTGGACTATAATTTTCGGAATGTTTGAATGGGTGCGTCAATCGGATTGGGGAACGATCGAACTCGCCCGCACGATGGCTATTCAAGCTTTGGTAATGGGCAGAATTTTTTACCTATTGAGTCTCAGCCAGTTGTTGCCTTCTTTGATTGCTAAATTTAGCGGTTCTAAGGAAGAAGTTAGCGGCGCTCCCGCCCTCGCTGTGGGAATTGTCCTGGCAATTCTGTTGCAGATTGTCTTTGCTAATTCTCCGTTTATCAATAATATCTTCGAGACGGCTCCAATGAACTTGGATCAGTGGCTGATTTGTTTCGGCGTCGCGCTACCCATGATCGGTGTTGCTCTCTCGGTCAACCGTTTTGACCCTCCCAACTAATTCACCATTAATCTGTCTACTCGTTCCCAGGCAGAGCCTGGGAACGCAGATCCGGAGGCTCTGCCTCCAATTTTGTAGCTCTAAGAGCGAGGTAGAGCCTCTGGACATCGGTTCCCAGGCAGAGCCTAGGAACCAGTGAATCCGCCAATAATCAGTTTTGAGTATAAAGTTTTGAGCCAGTCTCTCAGCTTAATACTCAAAAATTCATTTTTTCTGATCTTTTGCCTGGGCCTTGATATCAATTCCGGCTGCGCCGGAATGAGATAGAGGACACGGCAGTGCCGTGTCCCTACGCGAGATTAATCGTAGGGACACGGCAGTGCCGTGTGGCAGTGCCGTGTCCTGATTTTTGCAGTGTCCTGATTTTTGCAGTGTCCTGATTTTTGCCGTGTCCTAATTTCAGGTAATTAATTCCGATACAACCAGAATTAATATGACGTGCATCGCAGATATTCTCATTGAGACTCACAGAATGCCCAGATCGATCGACAATTCTGGTTCTAGTTTCAAAGTCCTGCGATACAAGGTGCTATAAATCATACTTTTAGGTCGAGGTTTTTGAGCCCAGTATCACACTTCGCCCACACATCACAAAAACAGTTTTTATTCTGTGTTTTAAACTACATATGAGTAAATGATCAAAAAATATTTACATTTGTTAAGTTTGACAAATGTGCGATCGGCAGGAAATTTACAGCTTATTGACATTAAATTCGGATGGCGGCTGGGAGATTAATTGATAAAACCTTTACACAGCAAACTTTCTGCAAAAATATTTATCATAAGTAAAACAGGGGCAATGCAAAGGGTTACTTATTGAAAGAGTGTACTTAGAACATATACTTATCAGTCAAATTTAATATTTGTTTTATAATTTCACGTAGAGTGCGGTAAGCTTAATAATTAATCAAGGTTAGATGTGCTACTCACCAAAACTGAGCTAACACAATTGAGCTAACACAAGGCATTGAGTTGATAAAGGGTTTTAAATCAATCAGAGAGGACAGTCCCACCGGCTTCTGAGCCAGTCGTCTGCCCTCCGATCGCCTTTACCAACGGGCGCTCAAAAGAGTTCACTAAACTATGGCAATCGGTGAACTCGAAAAAGCGCTTAGATAAACTTCAGTGATGTCGTTACAGAAGATTATGAATTCTAGTGAGGAAAGATTATGACGAAGTTTTCAGAACAATTCTCCCGGCGTAAATTTATCGTCATAGCAGGCGCATCTGCCGTGAGTTCGGTATTACTTAAAGGCTGTAGCAATCCTCCCGAACCGGGTGCAACTGCTGGTGCAGGCGCTGGCGCTGGGGCAACTCCTGCTGCTGCAGGCACCTCACCAGTCGCGGTTGCCAACGAGAAAAGAGTAGAAGGAATTGAAACCACTAAAATCACATTGGGATACATCCCGATCGTCGAATCAGCACCATTAATCATTGCCCAAGAAAAAGGCTTCTTTGCCAAATACGGCATGACAGAGGTCAAAGTTGCTAAACAAGCCAACTGGGGTTCTGCCAGAGACAACGTAGAAATCGGCTCAGCCGGTGGCGGTATTGATGGTGGTCAATGGCAAATGCCGATGCCTTATCTAATTAGTAAAGGCCTGATTACCAAAAACAGCACCCCAATCCCGATGTATATTCTGGCCCAGTTGAATACTCAGGGAAATGGAATTGCGATCGCGGGCAAACACCAAGGCAAAGGCCTCGGACTCAAACTAGAGCAACCTGCCCAAGATTACATCAAAGGCCTCAAGGCAGCAGGCACTCCCTTTAAAGCAGCCTACACATTTCCCAAAGCCAACCAAGATTTGTGGATTCGTTATTGGTTAGCCGCTAACGGCATCAATCCCGACGAAGATATCGAGTTACTAACAGTGCCGGCAGCTCAAACCGTCGCCAACATGAAAACCGGAAGCATGGACGCTTTCAGCACCGGCGACCCCTGGCCCCTGCGGATTGTCAAAGAAAAAATCGGCTTCATATCAGCCCTGACAGCACAAATCTGGAAAGCTCACCCAGAGGAATATCTAGCAATTCGCGGCGAGTGGGTAGACAAACACCCGAAAGCCACCGAAGCCGTGTTAGCAGCCGTCATCGAAGCGCAACAGTGGTGCGACAAGCCAGAAAATCGCGCCGAATTGGTTTCCATTGTTTCTGGCAAAGGCTTCTTTGACGTAGATTCGAGTATTTTGATTCCTCCTTATGCAGGCAAGTACGTCCTGGCCGACGGCAAGCCAGACATCGACGACTTCAAAATGAGTACGCTGTACTGGAACGATGGAGTCGGTAACGTTTCCTATCCCTACAAAAGCCACGATTTGTGGTTCTTAACCGAAAGCGTACGCTGGGGTTTCCTGCCGACAACAACCTTGGCAGATTCTAAGACACTCATCGATAAAGTCAACCGCGAAGATTTGTGGAAAGCCGCAGCTAAATTAGCCGGAGTTCCTGATGCTGACATTCCCAAAAGTACGTCTCGCGGCGTTGAGAAGTTCTTTGATGGCAAAGAATTTAACCCGGACAAGCCAGAAGATTATCTCAAGAGTTTGGCAATTAAAAAAGCATGATTAAACAGTTGACAGTTGACAGTTGACAGCGAGATTGTGTAATCGTTGACAGTTGACAGCAAGATTGTGTAACCGTTGACAGTTACAGCACTTTTCAGGTTAGTGAGGTACACAACAGAGGTAGGGACACGGCAGTGCCGTGTCCCTACGGTAATAGAAGAGCAATCGGGGTGTACTTCATAAACGTGGAATCTGCTGTAATAGTGTGATGGGGTTCTAGCTTCCCATAAATTAGTCTCGAAAGTTTAGTCTCGAAAACCAGCAGCAGAAATATAGGAGATTAGCAGCATGGCTGTAAGCACAAGTCGGAGAGGCGGAGTCGATGTCCAAGGAGCATTTGGTGAGTTTTGGAAGAAGAATTCTCAGAATATCTTGCCACCAATTTTAGGATTACTTGGATTTCTGTTTATTTGGCAAGTTTTGTCAGGTTCTGGAATTATCAAATTGCCACCCCCAACTAGCGTTTGGACTGATGAACGGACGCGGGTTTTGTTGCTGTATCCTTTCATGAACTCCAAAACCTATGGAGTCGGCTTATTTTGGCAAACTTTAGCTAGTTTGGAACGTGTGGCAAAAGGTTACACTATGGCTGCTGCTGTGGGAATTAGCCTGGGGGTTGTCGTAGGTACAAATCCTTTATTGAATAAGGCTTTAGACCCTATTTTCCAATTTTTGCGGATGGTAGCGCCTTTGGCTTGGGTGCCGATCGCCCTAGCTGCATTACAACAAAACGAACCTGCTGCTTTGTTCGTGATTTTTATCACTTCAGTGTGGCCGATTTTGATCAACACCGCTGAAGGTGTTCGCCAAATTCCCGATGACTATAATAACGTTGCAAAAGTGCTGCAACTTTCTCGGAAGGAGTATTACATCAATATCTTGTTTCCGTCAGCGCTACCTTATATCTTCACAGGATTGAGAATTGCGATCGGGCTAGCTTGGTTGGCGATTATTGCTGCGGAAATTGTGATGTCGGGGATTACTGGTATTGGCTTCTTTATTTGGAACGCTTACCAACAAAACTACATTAGTGAAATTCTATTAGCGGTGTTCTACATTGGGGCCGTTGGTTTGATGCTCGATCGTATGATGGCTTGGTTGCAGAATAAAATTGCTCCTAGTCAAGGAAAGTAATTAAATAGTTGACAGTTGACAGTTGACAGTTGACAGTTACGGAAATTACGAACTCCCAGACTGAGAAACCTGTTTATTTAACTATTGTTAAGGGATTAAACAACTTTTTTGATTAAAAAACAGGTTTCTGGATCCAGCCATCTATTAACTATTAGCTGTTATACATCAACAGCTAATAGTCAACAGTCAACAGTCAACAGTCAACAGACAACGGACAACAGTAAAATAACAAACGTACAAAAAAGGCAAGAAAACCATGTCAGTTTTGATTGCAGTAGAACAGGTCGGAAAAGCATTTAATCTATCAGACGGCGGCACATATGTTGCCCTCAAAGGTATTGACCTAGAAATTAAAAAAGGAGAATTTGTCTCATTAGTTGGACACTCCGGCTGTGGGAAATCTACACTGCTAAATATGGTGGCAGGTTTGGATTTGCCTACGGAAGGATTGGTGACAATCGATGGACAAAGAATCACCAAACCAGGCCCCGATCGCATGGTAGTGTTCCAAAACTATTCGCTGCTACCTTGGCGGACAGTCAGAGAAAACATTACCCTAGCTGTAGACTCGGTGATGAAAGGCTTACCGAAAGCCGAACGCCTGGATATCATCCAAAAACATATTGATATGGTAGGCTTGGGCCCCCACTCCGAGAAACAGCCCGCATTGCTCTCCGGCGGACAAAAACAAAGAGTTGCGATCGCCCGTGCATTAGCCCTGCGTCCTAAACTGTTACTCTTAGACGAACCCTTCGGCGCACTCGACGCATTGACTCGCGGCAACTTGCAAGAAAAGTTGATGGAAATCTGCCAAGAGTACGAAATCAGCGCCCTGATGGTGACTCACGACGTGGACGAAGCGGTGCTGTTGAGCGATCGCATCGTCATGCTCACCAACGGCCCAGAATCGAACATAGGCGGGATTCTCGAAGTAGACATCCCCCGCCCCCGCAAGCGGATGGAAGTCGTCACGCACCCCAGCTACTACGCTCTACGCAGCGAAATGATCTACTTCCTCAACCAGCAGAAACGGGTGAAAAAACTGCGGGCAAGGAAAGTACCGGCGATCTCCCGCCACGGCCTCGAAAAAGTCAACCTAGAACTCGGCTTCATTCCTCTAGCAGCCTGCGCTCCCCTGGCGATCGCCAAAGAAAAAGGCTTATTTACCAAACACGGCCTCGATGAAGTCCACCTAGTGCGGGAAACAAGCTGGCGCGGTATCGTAGACGGCATCGCCGCTGGTTACTTAGACGCAGCCCAAATGCCCTCTGGTATGGCAATGTGGTTGAGCTTAGGAGGCCACCAAGAGAAGCCGATTCCAACCGTTACAGCCCTCACCATGAGCCGCAACGGTAACGGAATTACCCTCGCGAAGCGCTTCTACGACCAAGGAATCTACAATCTGGCAGATTTCAAAGAAATGCTGCGTAGAACCCCCGCTCAAACTCACCGCTTGGGCATCGTTCACCCTTCTTCGATGCACAACCTGCTGCTGCGCTACTGGCTGGCTTCCGGTGGCATTGACCCCGATCGCGATGTGGTGCTGAAAAATATCCCTCCAGCCCAAATGATCGTGGACTTGCAGGGCGGCACTATTGACGGTTTCTGCGTCGGCGAACCTTGGAACTTGCGGGCCTCGATGGAAGGAGTCGGCTTTACCGTAGCTACAGATTTGGAACTGTGGCCCGGACACCCCGCGAAAATTTTGGGAGTACGAGAAGACTGGGCAAATGCTTATCCCAACACTCACATTGCTCTAATCAAAGCTTTGCTGGAAGCTTCTCAATACTGCTCCGATCCAAATCACGCCGAAGAGGTTTCGGAAATTGTTGCGGGACGGGAATATGTCGCTACTGATAGGAGTTACATCCAACTCGGCGATCCTAATTCTTCTGCTTGCAACCTCGATACTCCCATGCGGGAATATGCCCACCACTTGTTCTACGGAGACTCCGTGAACCATCCGAGCCGTACTGAACAGTTGTGGCACATGGTGCAGATGGCACGTTGGGGCGATACTGTGTTCCCCCGCAACTGGGTGGAAATTTTGGAACGTGTGGTGCGGGTTGGCCCATTTAGCACGGCGGCGCGAGAGTTGGGAATGTCTGATATTACTCATACTCGTGGTTCTCTTCGCTTGTTTGATGGCACGGTGTTTAGTGGTGACGATCCGATCAGCTATCTCAACAATCTGGAAATCAAACGTGATTTCACCATGGCTCAAGTCATACTCGATTCCGGCCGCAGAGCTGCTTAGAGATCGTCTGACAATGAGCCACCTAGATATCCCCTAGGTTGTGTTTTGTTGCCCCGGAGATCCCCCTAGCCCCCCTTAACAAGGGGGGACAAGAGCGTTCAAAGTCTGCCTCAAAAAAAGGGGGGGAAGAAGAGGCTTCAAAGTCACCCTTCTTAAGGGGGATTTAGGGGGATCGAGACTTCGATATAAACGAGAAAAACAGATGCTTTAAGTAATCTAAACTCGCAACTAACCATTCAAAATTCCATTGTTTGCAATTGCCAATAACCCACTAACAAACTCCAAAACCATGCTCAACACCACTACAAACCTGACAAACACCAAAACCCAAATCCAGCCACCTACCGATCGCCGTCAACCTTTTTTGGTGATAGACAGTGTTTACAAATCATACCCAAACGGTTACAAAGCTCTAGACAACGTTAACTTGACTGTAGCTGAGGGAGAGTTTATTACGGTCATCGGACACTCCGGTTGTGGCAAGTCAACGCTATTGAATATGGTGTCTGGTTTTAACTCTCCCAGTGAAGGTAGCGTGACGATTAATGGGGAGAAAATTACGAAGCCTGGCCCCGATCGCATGGTGGTGTTTCAGGGTTATGCTTTGTTGCCTTGGCGCACGGTGTTTGAAAATGTTTATATAGCTGTTAATGCTGTATTTCCTGAGAAGTCGAAGGTCGAAAAAAATGCGATCGTCAACGATCATTTGGCGATGGTGGGATTGACAGAAGCGGCTGATAAAAGACCGCCGCAAATTTCTGGGGGGATGAAGCAGCGGGTTTCGATCGCCCGCGCCTTGGCAATTCGCCCGAAAGTGCTGATTTTAGACGAACCGTTCGGTGCTCTCGACGCAATTACGAAGGAGGAATTGCAGGAAGAGTTGCTAAAAATCTGGACCGATCATCGCTGTACAGTGTTGATGATTACTCACGACATCGATGAAGCGCTGTTTTTAGCCGATCGACTCGTGATGATGACCAATGGCCCATCGGCGACAATTGGTGAAGTTCTGGAGATTCCGTTTCCTCGTCCGCGCGATCGGGTTCAAATGATGGAAGATCCAGAATACTACAATTTGCGGAACTACGCCCTAGACTTCTTGTTCCACCGCTTTGCTCACGATGAAGATGCCTAATCGGTTTCGGATGCGCGATCGAGCTGGGAAATGCTGGAAAATTAAAGCTCCAGCATTTCCCCAATTTCAGGGAAACATCGCTGCGGGCGAAATTTTCCCTATTTGCTTGGGTAAACTGAAGCTTAATTGTTGAGGATAAGTTTTTCCGGAAGATTCGGATCTTTTTCTCAACTTTTACGTCAATCGGCTAAGAGACCCGATTGCCTAGCTGTCCGTAAGCTGGCATGAATTTAGCTCACCTTTGATTGAAGGTGGGCTTCTTTCTTATGTTATTAACAGTTTTTGCTAAATTGATGGGTTGTGCATTCCACCATTTTAAGTGGCACATAGAGAATGTTTATTAGTGTTTGATAGATTAAGATTCTTGCCAATATAGCGGTTTTCAGGTAGGGAAACGGCATTACCGTGTCCGGCGCGCGGGTAAAGAAACAGCAATGCCGTGTCCAGCTTTTGGAAATTAATATTACAGCAGATTCCACGTTGATGAAGTACATCCCGGATCGATAAATCCCCGTAGGGACAGGGCATTGCCGTGTCCCTACAGAACTCCATAAACCTGGGATACGCTGTAAATCAATTCATTTTCAGCCAATTAAATAGACCTCTTGCAAAAAAAATATGTGTTATCCTTAAAAATATGCTCAAGTTTAGGTCAAACTTTGAATTATTGGGTTGATTGGCATCTCCTTAGACTTGCCCAGCCTGCTAGATTATAAAATTGGCTAAACTTTCCATAATAGCACAAAATTATTTTGCAAGAGGTCTAATAAATCGGTTGCGGATAGTTGCCAATCTCCCAACATACCAAGTACAGGTAAAATATCTGTACCTGATTTAAATTCAGGCATTTGATTCGGCACAAAAGCTATTACTGATTTATCGCTTGGATCGGCAAACCAACCCAATTTAGTGCCGTGCTGGAGCGAAAAAAGTATTTTTTTAATCACCTGATTCGGAGATTGGTCTGGTGATAGAATTTCAATTATCCAATCCGGTGGAATTTTAAAGCGGTTGGCAATTTCTCCATCTTTATCAACGGGAATGCGAGACCATTCAAACACAGCGATATCGGGAACAATTGAGCGCCCCCCAAACGTACACTGCAATTCTGGAAAAGCACAGACTAACTTTTGAGGTTCCCCAACCTCAGAAATTGCCGACAATAACTCACTTTGAAGTTTGCTATGTTTTCCTTGCGGCATAGGTTTTTGATAAATTTGACCGTCTGTATACTCGCTTGCGGGTTTAGTTTCTGGCAATTCCAAAAACTCTGCCAGAGAAATCATTGACTTTGCTGCAACTACCATAGATCGTATCTCCTGAAATCATCCTAATGAACAAGTAATCTAAAGTTTTTGTGTTTCTGCTTTTTCATTTTCAAGTTTGTACGCTAAAATCCTCTGGGTCGATATCCCAATTTACCCAGCGAATTGCTTCTTTAGCTGATTTTACATCAGGAGGCACGCGCAAAGCATGAATGTGTCCCGTACTCGGACAAGTCATTTTTAACAAATAAACTGGCTTTGGATTACCCGCGTCATCAAAATCATCGGCAAAATCAATGCTTAACAGCGTGTATTCCTGCCAATAATCTAATTCAGTCGCTTCTAATTCTTGACAAATGCGATCGTAACCAATGCCCTGAATTAACGCCCGCCGAACTTCTGCATTGTGTTCCTTTAACACCCATTTAGACTGCCACTGGTACGGGTGAAAGTAGCCGTACCATTCGGGCAAAATCATGCCGTGGTAAGCGTAAATCGAAAAACCGTCGGCAAACCGTATCGCGGGTGTTCCTTCAGCGTGCAAGCGGTAGTTGGTGTCAACGGAAAGGGCGATCGGCTTTTCGCACACAACACACACATTGTCATAGGGATAAATCCACCCACAATCCCGGACAATCGATTGAAAAATTATCCAATTTCTGCCGTAGGAATGAGGTAAATTTAGAGCGGAAATGCAGAAATCTAACAAACTGCCACCAGCAGCCCACAATTCCGGTTGAATGCAATTATTGAGTTGTTTTCCTATTGTCTCCCAGTGGATTTTTCTACGGCGCTGACCGCTCAATTGTTGTGATAAATTTTTTGATGTTTCACTAGCTAAATCCTCGCGCTGAGACGACCACAATTGCCTTTCTAGTCCATTATAAAGTTGATTTTCTAGTTTATTTTGTAATTGTTTATGCAGTTGGCTTTCTAGTTCGCTGCGCAGATAACTCCGCAATTGTTTTTCTAATTCGCTGCGCAGTTTGATTTCCAATTGACCCCGTAGTAGACTCCTTGGATTGTCAATGTGATTGACGATCGTATTCGCAGCTTGGTAAGGTCGATCGCAAAAAATGACTTCCGGTGCTTTTTTCCCAATTATCGCATAAGCAGCTTTAATGGTTTCCGCAGCTTGCGATCGATCTATCGGGCCTGTGGAAAGCGCGATCGCCCTCCACTTTTCCTGATAAACTGGAATCATAGCCTCTTGTTCTGGCGTCAGTTTTTTAACCTTAGTCTGTGACATACCGCCAACCTTGGGGCTCATATTCCCGCTGAATTCGCACCATCCAATTACCTTCGGGAATTGCAATAGCCTTGTGCTCTTCGTGACTCAATAAAGCTGTGGGTGAAAGCACTCGCAAATACAGAGTACCGTCTTTTTCGTACAGTTCAGCTTGTCCCTCAATAATGCGGTGAGAATGTCCGGTAACTTCACCTTCTGCGAGGGTGAGGTGAGGCTGTTTTTGTCCTTAAATTTGCTCTGTGGGAGTGAGAATTACGTCGCCTTGTCTAATCGGTTTCATAGTTTTTTTGTTATTTTGTTGGTGATGTTCGCAGGTCGATCGCACTTCCCGTCAATCCTATAATACGAATATACTACACAAACGTCAAGAACCTGCTTGAATAATTTTTGTATAGGATGAGAAGTGCGATCGATTCCAACCATTCTGGACTTGTGGCTAGAATTGTAAACGAACTACTTTCGTCACAAAAGACGCAAAGGTAAGAAAAAGATATGAATCTGCGCCAGCGAATCACTTTAATTGTTGTCTCTTATCCGTTGATCGTATATGCGATCGCCTATATTGCAGTTTGCATAGACCCTTATTGGTACGATAACTCAGTACAAGAATATATCCCGTGGGAAGAACGCTGGATATGGGCTTTATTCGTATGGTTTTTTTATATTTTTTGGAGTTCCCCTCTACTATTGGCTATAATTGCCTTGACTGTATATCTATCCAGGCGATCGCATTGACAGAACTTAGACCAAAAAATCGTTTTATCTGCTACTGGTAGTGCGCACCCAACAAAGAAAATCGTTGTTTACTTGGTGGTTTTATGTTGATTTTGATCGGAATTGCGATCGGCATTATTCTTTCTGTTTCAGCAATGAAATATATCAACTTATATGGCTATCCCAGTTTACCTCAGTTTTTGCTGTTTACTGCGATCGCGATCGGCATACTTTTATCTCTGTTATACATTGGATTTCTGCTGTTCTTTAGTCTGCTAGATCCGATACGATTTCGTTTAACAAAGCAGTGTACTGATTGTGTTTTTGCATTTGTAAATGCAGATTTTAGTGGAGGCGAATTTGAAGGGGCTAACCTGAGTAACTCTAATATCTCCGGTACAATTTTCAGGAATGCCAATCTTAAAAAAGCCAATTTTAGCGGTATGTGGAATGCTGCGGGAAGGCGTCCTGATTTTCAAGGTGCTAATCTCAGAGAATCAAATTTAACCGATGCTTATCTGCCAAATATCATTTTAGCTAATGCTCAGCTTCAGAATACTAACTTACAAAACGCAGACTTACAAAACGCAGATTTGAACGGTACAAATTTGCAAAATCCTAACTTATTCGGTGCGAAACTCACAAACACAAAAACTGTGAATACAGATTTCACTGATGCCGATCTGAGAACTGCCAAAATGTGCTTTCTTTCCAGCAATCAAATCAAGTTAGATGGAGCGAAGTTAGAGGGTGCAAGAATTACGATATTGGAGGGAAATCCTGACTTTACACCAGCCCAAAAACAGATGCTCAAACAGCAGGGCGCAATTCTGGGAGGGCCTAGCGAACTTTGCTACGATCGCTGATTTAGGAATGAGAATTAAATAACTTACAATTTTTATTGTTCTTGTGGGACGGGCGGGACGCCCATCCCACAAATATGTGTAAATTATTTAATTCGCGATCCTTAGCATAACCGATCGCTATGAATTTCTATCAGCAAATCATTTGATATATTGTTGTTTATCTGTTTATCTTGTACGCTGTTGTTTTGGTGGGTATTTGGATCAACCCTTAAAAGTACATTACAAAAAACAGCGAAACGCCTACCGCAAAGACTTGGCGATCGCTATCTCCTTCTAATCGTTCTTGATGGCCTGCTGAAAAGTTTTAATATCGACATGATTAACCATATTAAAAAGGTTTTGACAAGCTTGGCGGCCATCTGTACTGTCTCAATCCCGATCGCCCTTTGGAGCACCCTAGAATCTCGCTACAAACTCCAAAACTCCCCGCCTGTATGGTCGCCCGATGGACAAACACTACTTTTTTCTGCAACTCCGTTTTTGGGGGAAATAGAAATTTATCAGATAAAGGTCGATCGTACAAAACTCAAGCGCCTCACAAATCTGCCAAACAGAAGTTCCTATTTTCCAATCTTCTCGCCTGACGGACAAAAGATTTTTTCTTAGCCGCTGACAATCAACCTTTACCAGAAGCAAACCGCTATGTCATGAGTTCCGACGGTTCCAATCCTACTTTTATCTCCAATGAAAGTTGGCAGAAACTGTCACCAGACGGTAAAAATTTCGTCAATCAGCGGCCGGATGGCAAGAAAATAGCTTTTTTGCCCAAAGGAATTTTCTTGACGGATACAGACGGTTTAAACAAAACTTATCTATCAGGAAATAGAGAAGAATATAGCCCCAGTTGGTCGCCAAATCACCAGCAGATTCTCTATGCTAAAGGTCGAACTGGCAACTCCGATGATGGTTCTAATCCGACTTTTTGGGTGATGAATTCAGATACGTTAGGTAAACCCCGAAAATTACCCAGCAGTCGGTGGGATTATCAAGCAACTTGGTCGCCAAATGGCAAGCAAGTTCTCTATCACAACTCGAATAAACAGAACAAAAACATCGTACAAAGCGTACAAAGTATTTGGGTGGTGAATGCGGATGGAACGAGTAAACCTCGAAAACTCGCAACTGGATATAATGCGGTTTGGTCGCCCGACTCGCAACGCATTGCCTTTATCTGTCCTGTCGGTAACAACCCAAATTCGATTTGTTTGATGAATGCAGATGGCTCAAATCTCAAATTTTTAAAACAAGATAGTTGGGTACAAGATGTAGTTTGGTCGCCTGATGGTAAAAAATTTGCTTTTATAAATTTGGGAGGAGATAATCCTAGTTTGTATGTGATGAATGTTGACGGTTCTGGCTTGCAGCGGTTAACATTAAATGAGAAATGATATAAACGGAGGATACGGCAGTGCCGTATCCCTACAATTGATTGCGGTAGGGAAACGGCACTGCCGTGTCCTCTATTGCTTTTTATCTAAACCCCAGAAATGCCACGCCGAAATTCTTTAAGTGCTTCAACTTTAGAAGCCATCAGCAGACAGCGAGACAATAAGTTAATATCTAAATCTAGCAATATTTCACTTTGGGTGATTTTTTCATAGCCGTGCGATCGCAAATGATACAAACCAAACAGTCCATCTTCCCAAAACCAAACTTCTGGGACTCCCAAGGCTTGGTAGCGATTCAATTTGCTCTCGTTACCGCTAGTAAATACAACTTCGATCGCCAGATCGGGGATTTTACCTGTTGATTTTCCAATCAAAAAAGATTCGTCAGATTGCACAGAAACTTTTTTTCCCTTCTCTTGAGTAAAGCTACCCAAGGGGTTGAACTCGATGTCTTTTTCAACAAAGTATTCCATCAGCAAACCTGCGATCGTCCTGCTGAACGATTCATGATCTTGCGAAACTGCCAAAATTTCTACCTCACCTTTGAAATAAAACAGTCTAATCCCGGGGGGGTCAGAAAATCCTTGTTCGATTAGTTTGAATTGTTGCCAATCAATCCCGGAGTGAATTAACCGTTGGTCTTTGGGTTTATCTAATGTTACTGTCATGGCACGACATCCTTTAACTAATATATATTATCCTAAAAATGTGGTAACTGAAACCCGATCGCGCCCAGCCTTTTTGGCGCGATAAAGCGACTCATCGGCGATCGCAATTAACGTCCCCGGCTGCGACATCGGCGCCGGAATGCAGCAAGCTACACCCAAACTCAGCGTCACGTATTCGCTGACAGTAGACTTAGCGTGAACTATCCGCAAACCCCGCACCTGTTGGCCGATAATTTCAGCTACGGAAGCCGCACCTTGAATATCCGTATTCGGCAAAACTACCGCAAATTCTTCTCCACCATAACGCGCTACTAAATCGGCCGATCGCTTTACAGAACCGCTAAGAACCGCCGCCACTTGCCGCAAACATTCATCCCCCACTTGGTGGCCATAAGTATCATTGTAGAGTTTGAAATAATCGATGTCGCACATAATCAAAGATAGCGGTGCTTCTTCCCTCGCCAAACGTCGCCATTCCGTATCCATATAGTCATTAAAAAAGCGGCGGTTTCTTACCTCAGTCAAACTGTCGTAAGTTGCAAAATACTGCAAGGCTTGATTAACTTTTTCTAACTGCTGTTTCTGCTGCTGCAACTGACGGTTGAGCACCGTCAACTGCTGTTCTGCTGTGTGGGTTCTGAGCAAATTTCTGACTCTCGCCAGCAGTTCCCTCTCATCGAAAGGCTTGGAAATATAATCGTCAGCACCCGCATCCAAACTTTCAATCCGAGCTTCCATGCCCGATCGCGCTGTCAGAAATATTACCGGAGTTGAACTCAACTCAGGCGTGTTGCGAATCTCCTTGAGCAAATCTAGTCCGTTTTGTCGGGGCATGATTTGGTCGCTCAATATCAAATTTGGCTGGAACATTTTGGCTTTTTCTAAACCTTCAACTCCGTCCATCGCCACGACTACTCGATAGTATGGAGTCAATAAAGTTTGGAGGTAAGCCAGCAGAAAATTATTGTCTTCTACTACTAGTAATAGGGGTAATTCTCGGCTATCTGTTGTTAATTCTTCGCTGTTATTTTTGTGGTCAAAACTGTGACTTTCTGGGAGCGCGATCGCCCGGACATCTCCGGGCGACTCTCTGGAACCGGATTCAGTCAGTCCAGCCAATTGGGCGATCGCGCTCACCAACTGATTCGCTTCCACCGGCTTCGACAAATGCCTCTGAAACCCCGCCGATCGCGCCGAGGCGGAATCCTCTTCGGCGAGGCCTTCCGTCAGCGCCACGGCCGGCAACAGTTCTCTTTGCTCCGACATTTCCATTGCTCTGACACGATGGATCAAATCGCAGCCGTCGTCGGAGGGAATCGCCATGTCGCTCACCAACACGTCGGGCCGCGACTGTTCTAACTCGGCCATCGCTTCGCTGGTGTTACCGACGGCTGTTACCTGAGCTCCAAATGCTTCGAGCGCCGTTTTCATAAATTCCCGGATCTCGATGTTGCTTTCAACCACCAGAACTTGCTTTCCGGTTAGGGGTTGGGAAGTTAATTGGGAGTGCTTTTCGGGGAAACGGGCAATTTCCGCAGTCCGATCGTCCGGGGCATTTTTGCGATGATTCATCGGTAGCAGCACCCCAAATGTCGTCCCCTTTCCCAGCCCGGGACTCGCAGCCCAAATAGTTCCCCCATGTAGTTCCACCAACTGCCGCACAATCGAGAGCCCGAGTCCGAGTCGATGCTGTTCCTTGGCATTCCAGCTATCTGTGGGGCGGAAATAGTCAAATATGTGGGGTAGAAATTTGGGGTCAATCCCGCAACCGCTGTCGCTGAGCCGAATCAAGGTTCCGGACGGGGTAGGCTCGATCCGCACTTCAACTGAGCCTGATGTCGATTCTGGGGTGAATCTGATGGCGTTAGCCAGGAGATTCCAGACTATTTGCTGCAAGCGTTCTGCATCTGCCAAAATGTAGCTGACGGTAGGGTAGAAATGTGTTTTTATGTGGATGTTTTTGGCATCGGCGGCTGGGCGGAGGGTCTCGATCGCCGATTCGATCACAGACGGGAGGTGAACCCGGCCGACGTTCAGACGCACTTTACCCCGCAGCAGTCGCGAGAGATCGAGGAGATTGTCTATTTGCTGGTTTTGCAATCTGGCGTTGCGCTCGATGATTTCCAAAGCGCGGCTGGTGGTGGCTTCGTCTAACTTGCGCGATCGAGCTAGCTGCACCCATCCCAAAATCGCGCTCAGGGGCGATCGCAGTTCGTGGGACGCGATCGCCAAAAATTCGTCTTTGGCGAGGTTGGCGGCGGTCTGGGCTGCTTCAACGGCTTTGCGATCTGTGATATCGAATCCGATCACCAAATACTGACAAGGTTTTCCGTTGCAGTCCAACATCGGAACCACTGCGGAGTACACCCAGTAATCGCTGCCATTCTTGGCTTGAGTCTTAATTTCTCCCTGCCAAACTTCATTTTTGGCAAAAGTTGACCGCAGATTTTTAATTAATTCCGAAGATTTATATTCCGAGTGGAGGATGCCAAAGTGGGAGCCAATCAGTTCGGTGCGCGAATAGTTAGAAATGCAGCAAGCTCGATCGCTAACGTAGTTAATTATGCCTCGGGCGTCTGTCCTCACCGCCACAGTCGATCGGTCGATCGCTCCTTTAAAATCCAAACATTCTTGCAGCGACAAATCTAGTTCTGTTGTCGTAGAAATTTGGTCTGAGCGATCGGGCGTGTCTGGGTACTGGCGATCGACCTGATCCTGGCTCCGCTGTTCAATTTCCATTGCTTCTATTTTTCCCTGATGGCTAACAGCTAATTTACTAGCATCCTGATTCATTATCACTATTTTTTTTGCCCCTGCCAGCGGGTGTAATGTTTTGTATATTTTCATTTTCATGAAAACTCTGCCGTCTGCCGATCGACTCAGTAGTCATATAAAATTTTATTTACAGTTGAGCTAAACTTTGTCAATCTGAAGACATACTTTCTTAGACAAAGCTCGATCGGCTACAGATACAAACCTTCAAATTTTTGATCATAATTACCATTCTGCATCTGGCACAAAATCTCCTCTTCCGCACGCTTTCAGATCAGTGGCATTCTGTCTCATCTCCACATAACAGATATATGTACAGAGCTTGACAATTCCCAATAATTTGCGGGTTTTGGGGAACAAAGTCCGTGTTTTGCGATCGACCGCAACTTCTGTTAAATTATTTTATTTTACATCTTGACAGCCCTGTACATCTTTTGTATTATAAATGTAATATGCCCTCAAACCAGAGAGCAGCCAACTGCATTAACGCACTCAACTATTAAGGAAAATTGTCTGTGAATTTAGACGCTGTACGCGAGCAATTTGAACAAAGAGCATTTGATTATGACGGCTTAATTCCCCGCCTTATTCCGCGCTATCACGAGCAACACGATTTAATATTGCAGTTAATTCCTTTTGAAACTAACGCTCACATCAAAGTTCTAGATTTAGGCGCGGGGACAGGCATACTGTCCGCTCTGATTCTACAAGCATTTCCTCAAGCCAATGTCCTAGCATTTGACATAGCAGAGAAAATGCTAAAAGTTTGCCAAACTAATTTATCTGCCTACCAAGAACGACTGACATTGCAGCAAGGCAACTTTGCCGAAGATGATTTCGGCAACGGCTACGATTTGGTAGTTTCAGGATTGGCAATCCACCACCTCGATAGTGCCGGAAAACAAACACTATTTAAAAAACTTTTTCAGTCAATGAATTCAGGGGGAATCTTGCTAATTCGAGATATTGTCACCGCTGCTACTCCCCGGCTGACTGAGCAATACGAACAATTGTGGCGGCAGTACATGAAAGCTAACAGAGAAGACGATGCAGCCTGGTTTCAAAAATATCTAGAAGAAGATATTCCCTCCTCTGTAGAAGAGCAGACAAGGTGGCTGTCAGAAGCTGGTTTTGCAGATACAGCCTGTCACTGGCGTCATCTCAACTTTGCGATTTTTGGTGGAGTAAAAGTCAACTAATTTAATCAATGACATGGATGATTCACGATTGATAAAAATCAGCAGATACCTCAGCAAACATCTGCGACACAGCCCGGAACGCATCGGCATTCAACTTGCTCCGGGCGGCTGGGTTCCTGTTCGCGAACTTCTAGCAGCTTGCCGAAAATATAACTTTGCTATTCAGCTTGCTGAACTCAAAGAAGTAGTCGCGCAAAACGACAAACAGCGCTTTTCTTTCGACGAAACGGGGACTCTAATCCGCGCCAACCAAGGACACAGTGTAGAGATTGACTTACAGTTAGAACCAGCCGTTCCCCCCGATATCTTGTATCACGGAACAGGTAGCGGTGCAGTGGAATCAATTTTCCAGCAAGGAATTAGCAAAATGTCTCGCCATCACGTTCATTTGTCGATCGATATTCAGACAGCCCGAAAAGTAGGTGCAAGACATGGTAACCCGGCAGTGTTTACTGTAGATGCCGCAGCAATGCAGCGCGATGGCCATACATTTTACTGCTCTGAAAACAACGTTTGGTTAGTAGATTTTGTGCCGCCCAATTATCTCAAAGTAAGTTATTAGTTATTAGTTATTTGTTCAGGAATTAAAAAAAAGTGCTTTGATGCGCTACTTATAGCGGTAAGGTACGCACTGTATACCCTACATCGATCGCTTCTGCGTAAGTCCTATTATTACTTGTTATTAGTGATAATCCCCAATTCCCCATTCCCAATTCCCCATTCCCCAATTCCCAATTCCCAATTCCCAATTCCCCATTCCCCATTCCCAATTCCCAATTCCCAATTTCCCATTCCCAATTCCCAAATATGAACGATCGCGAAAACAACTTTAATCAAAATAATTCTCAAAATCGAGGGCTGCTCGGCTCGGGCTGGCGACCTCTATATCGGGAATTTGACTGGCAACACTTCCTCCACATAGCATCTACCGATCCCAAGGAATTAGCTCAAAAAACCTTAGATGTAGCCAGCGATATTGCGGATGCAATGGGACGCCAACAATATAGTTGGTTGGCGAATGTCTTAAATGTATTTTCGGAAAATACGCGCTACGAAATCGACGAGTTTTGGGATTATATTACTCCGCAGCCAGTTTACCCAGATTACCGCTACAAAGATGTTCTAGTTACCGAAACGCCGATTGTTCAATTGGTTAGCCGCGCTAGCATTCCTATCGACTATGTTCTTAACAAACTTCAAGAGATTACTGTTTTAAAGATTCTAGCTTTACTCGAAAAACCCGATGTGATTACTCAGTCTTTTATGGATCGACATTTCTCTTATCCGCCGGAGCGATTTATTAACTGGGAACGCTTGGAAGTTTTGGGTACTATTTATGCTTATTGGGCCGGATGTGGCTGTTGGCTGCAAATTGACAGCTACGACAAGGGAAGACGCTGCTACACTTTGATTTGTCAAGATATGGCGCCGCTCGTTAGCAAGGCAACTTACAATTTAGCGGTGATTTTGAGCGGGTACAAAAGCCGCGTCGGACAGGTTCACAGTCAGTTCCCAATTCGGACTTTTTCTGCGGAAGTTCAAAGTTTTACCGATACTATTCAGCAGGCAATTCTGGATCAAAATCAGTTGGCTGTTTTGGTTAGTGGCGAACCAGGTACGGGCAAAACTGCTTGGACGCAAGCGGTAGCAAAGGAAATTTTAGTGCCGCTTGGTTATGTGATTTTTATCTTAGACCATGATGCTGTGGAACATTTTGTGCCGCCGAGTTATTTAGAGCGGATTTGCATTATTATCAATGAAGCTGATAATTTAGCTCAAGATCGATCGACCGCAGCGGCCCAATACACTAACAAAACTGAACACATTTTGAGTTTGCTGGATGGAACTTTGTATCAAAGCGTCATGGACGAACACGGTGTTCAATTTCAGCAAAAACTCGTAGTTCTAATGACCTGCAACACGACTGAAAGATTAGATCCTGCCATATTGCGCAAAGGAAGGGTGGATTTTACCAGTGAATTTACGCACAAATTTGTTTAAGTCAGCACTTAAATCTTTAATAGATGTACGTGTTAACACTGACTGAATAACTTCACACATAAGACAATCCCGAAGAAATCTACGGAATCTCAAACTTTGAGGAACAATTTTTTGAGTACCTATGGACACATCCTATCAAAAATGATATTACTGATGGGTGACACCCTCTCAGGGTTTCGCCCAAAAGTATAAATCAGGGAAAAAGCATCTTTGTTTAAGACCAGAAATTTTTAAACTTGACAATCAAGCAATTTGGTCTAGGGCCCCGGATTTATCAGCGGGGTCGCTTTCTTAAAATCTAAAATCTAAAATCTAAAATCAATAGCTATGGAGGAAATCCCAAACCGTGCAAACTAAGCCAGTTAAGCAAAAAATTCGACTGGGCAGCTATGCCGACGGGACAATCCCGACGATTGCCCAACAACCCTCAGAGGCAGCCATGTGCGAGAATAAAGACCGATTTCGTCGGTTGGTGGAGCGTTCCCCCGACAAAGCAGCAATGGTAGATTGTGAAATGCGCTATCTTGCTGTTTCCCGTCGTTGGGAAAGAGATTGTGGACTCGACGGTGGCGAGGCGGTCGGCCGCTCTCATTGGGAACTGTTCCCGAATCTCCCGGAGTATTGGCATCAGAATGCACGGGCTTGTTTGACAGGTGTTTTGGAATACAGCGAATTTGTAGTAGGGCGATCGACTCCATGTGTAGTCCCAGAAAAAAAAGATGTAGTCGCAGTGCCCCTAAAATGGGTATTTCAGCCTTGGAAAAATAGCTCTGGTGCGATCGGCGGTTTGATGCTATTTACCTCCTCGATGGCTGAGGATATCGCCCAAACAAATTGCTACAATAAATTTTCATCCGATGTTAACAACAAGCAGTTACAAATAAGACCGCAACTAACTCAAATTGCCCTCGATAATGCTGCTGATACAGTTTTTTTTACTACTTCTGATGGTCAGATTTGCTACGCGAACAAAACCGCTTACGATCTTTTCGGCTACTCGGAATCGCAACTGCTCAACCTGACAGTTAGCGACATCGATTCGCAGTTGTCAGCATCGGATTGGCCGGAGCACTGGAAGCGACTCAAACAGCAAAGCAACCTTACTTTTGAAACCAGTTATAAAACCCAAAGCGGCGCCAGTTTTCCCGTAGAAGTTAAAGTCAACTATTTAGAATACGATGGCTGCGAATACTGCTGCGCGATCGCCCGCGACATTTCAGATCGCCAAGCAGCAGAATCAGCCCTTTTAGAGGCAAAAGAGCAACTTCAAGCCGTCTTGGATGCCGTTCCCGGATTAGTTTCATGGGTAAGTTCCGATTTGCGCTACTTGGGAGTAAACCGACATTTAGCTACTGCTTATCAGATACCTGCCGAACTATTTATCGGTCAAAAAGTAGGTTTTTTAGATACAAGTCCCAAATTTAACGATTTAGTATACGATTTTTTTGCGAGCCGTGAAAACAAGAAATATGAAGAAGTAACAGCAAGCATTAAAGGAGACAATAAAACTTATTTAATTGTCGCTCAAAAATACCAGAAAGGTACAGCGGCAGTATTTGTAGGATTGGACATTACAGAAAGTAAACAGTCCCTTGTGGCTTTGCAAGAATCCGAAGAACGCCTGCGCCAGCAAGCGGCGAAATTAGAGCAGACACTGTTAGTTTTGCAACAAACTCAAACTCAACTAATTCAAACAGAAAAAATGTCATCTCTGGGGCAGTTGGTAGCTGGAATAGCGCACGAAATTAACAATCCAGTGAGTTTTATTTCCGGCAATGTCAGCCACGCGACGGGCTACATCCAAGAACTGCTGCGCTCGATCGAGCTTTACCAAAAATATTATCCCGATCCAGCGCCGGAAATTCAAGATTTGATGGCAGAATTAGACTTAGAATTTATCAAAAAAGACTTGCCAAAGCTGCTAAACTCAATGAAAGTCGGTTCGGAAAGGATTCGGGATGTCGTGCGATCGCTCCGCTTGTTCTCGCGTACCGACGAAGCCCAAATGAAGCCCGCAGATATCCATGAAGGTTTGGACAGCACAGTGCTGATTTTGCAAAATCGCCTGCAAGCTAAAGGGGGACGCCCTGGAATTAATCTGATCAAGGAATACGGGGATTTGCCGCGAGTCCGCTGCTATGCGGGACAGTTGAATCAAGTGTTCATGCACTTGTTGACAAATGCGATCGACGCTTTGGAAGAAGGGGGGAGAAATCCCGAAAAGTATGGTACAATGCAAAATCATTCTTGCTTGTCTGCGGGCGGATCGAAGGCTGAAATATCCCATCCCGAAATTCGGATTCGGACGTTTTTGGTAGCCGAAAGCGAAGTGGCGATCGCCATTAGCGACAACGGCCCCGGTATGAGTGAAGAAGTCCTATGCTGCATCTTTGACCCTTTATTTACCACTAAACCCCCGGCCACGAGCACTGGTTTGGGTCTGGCAATTTCTCAGCATTTGGTAGTAGAAAAGCACGGCGGTGAGTTGCAGTGTGTTTCTCGTCCGGGACAAGGAACTGAGTTGATCGTTAAAATTGCGATCGGTGACGATTAATAATAGGTAAATAATATGGTAATCGAGTGGCTTAAATTTAAAGTACCTCAAGAAAAGTGGGAGGCTTTTATTCAACGAGATGAGGAAGTTTGGACGGCGGGACTAAAAAGTTTCCCGGGTTTTTTGGGCAAGGAAACTTGGGTAGATCCGGTGGAGAATGAGGTGGTGATGCTGATTCGATGGGAAACCAGAGAGTTGTGGAAGTCGGTGCCGCAAAGTGTAATCGATGAGTTAGATGCTAAAATGGGTGAATTGCAAATGCCGATCGCCGAAAGCCGCGAATATCAAGTCCGCAAGTTCTTGCATTAGTTAGTCAGCACTCATTAGTTAGGAGTTAGGAATCAAGCGTCCAATCTTCGATCGAGAGTCCCGGAACTTGACAAAAGTCTCGTTGATTGCGGGTGACAACGGTAGCACCGATAGACAAGGCAATGGCTGCAATCCGCATATCTTTTTGCAGGCGATTTTTCCGCAGGGGCGGGCGCTCTTTTAACAGTTTCTTGAGACAAGTATCAGCTTCCTGTGTAAAATCCAGTACCTCAATAGTTTGGAGATATTTTACAGTTGTCCAAAGTTTTGAATAGAGTGCAGGTAAATTATGCACCAAAGACGGATCGTTAATCCTACCAACCCAGCCATTAAAGAGTTCTTGAACTGTGACAATCGTAACAGCAACTTGATGCTTTGTTGCGTTAGCGGTAAGTTGGGGATGATTGTAGAGAATTAGTGAAACGCAATCGGTATCCAGAATATATCGACACACAAAAAGCCACCTCTACAGGTAATAGGAAGGATCGACTTCTGAGTCATCATCTGAGGTTCGTTCGGCGCGAATTGATTCCATAATTGCCACAAAATCGGAATCGTCCTTAAAGACACCTGCAAATTTCATCCATGTTGGTTCTGAAGCCTGAATCGGCACGTTCCAAAAAATCGCTTCAATATTTTTGAGCCGTTCTAAAAAGGTAGCTTGAATTTGTGCGATCGCTGCTTCTCGTGTTTTTGCTTTCACTTGACAGTCGGGAAACTCTCTGACAGATGCGGCAACTTCCCCGGATGTGAGTGATTCTAGCAGCAGCGTCACCTTGAGGTTGGTGAATGGATCGGATTGCGGCAACTCTAGGTCGATCATGTTAATTTTTGAAAGATTAATCATGGGTTTACTTTTATTGTACCGCAGATATCGATTTGGTATTTGGTGCGAAGGACGATCGCTCTCGGTGCAATCATTCTACTGTTTGGTATTTGGTGTCAGGGGCGATCGCACTTGATGCGTGAAGGGCGATCGCACTCGGTACAATCATCGCAGTGTTTGGTATTTGGTGTGAAGGGCGATCGGTCTTTCATTTTAGGATCTCGCTCGTCAGAAACAACAAAGGGCGATCGCTCTTGAGTACAATCATCACAGTGTTTGGTATTTGGTGCGAAGGGCGAGATCCTTCCCTATTCAAGAGCACCTATGCGATCGGTCAAGATACTGGCAAAGGTGAACAGCTTTGAGGTAAACTAGAATTGCTCGAAGTTTCTGGAGTCTGATATGGAAACAACCTTAAATATTGAATATCTTACGAACAAAAACGGAGATGTAAGCGCTGTGGTAATTCCTATTGAGCTATGGCGACAACTACTACCTAATGAAGAAGTTTCGGCAGATCAACTTGCAGTCGCAGTAGAAGATTATTGCATGAACAAAGCAATGGATGAAGCTGTTAATACTCCCTTGCTGAATCGCTCGGAAGCCTTAGCTTATCTTGAGGAATAGTTATCTTGGAAGTTCAATACCGTCAGGCTTTTCTAAAAGACTTGAAACAACTGAAGAGTTCGACATCATACCAACGCATCTACGATCTGGCTTTTACAACACTAGAAGCAATCAACACCTTAGAGGAGATTTCTGACATTAAAGCCATGAGAGGTTACGCTGGTCGCTATCGCATCCGCATCGGCGATTACCGTATTGGAATAGAGGTTAATGAAGATATTATAGAAGTGATGCGTGTTCTACATCGTCGGGAATTTTATCATTATTTTCCCTAAGTAGTTGGAATCAAGATTCGTAAAGGAGAAATGCGATCGCACTTGATGCGTGATGGGCGATCGCACTCCGTACAACGATCGCAGTGTTTGGTATTTGGTGTGAAGGGCGATCGCTCTTGATGCGTGATGGGCGATCGCACGCTACGCGATCTGCATATTGCTCAATGGCAATGATTTTGAGATATACTTGTACACAAAGATAGGAGGTAAACTTTCTACTTTGAGTTTAGATCGGAGTAGTTTAGATGAAATTCGAGAAGATATCGCTAAAATTGCCAGTCGTTATGGGGTTTTTCAATGTGTTGAATGTAGTCAGGCTATTAAAGAGTTCTTGACGGTCAGAAACCTACATGAGACATCTCCGAAAATAGTCAAAGCCTCTGTGTAGTTAAGCTCTAGGACGTAAATGTAATCATCCTAAATT
>ENA-OBIO01000363-OBIO01000363.1-metagenomes-genome-assembly--contig:-NODE-363-length-25109-cov-26.8293_pt1 | contig 25109 bp, 18 predicted proteins | sample MGYA00153383_OBIO01 | MGnify analysis MGYA00153383 | reverse complement strand
CGTGTCCCTACAATTGATTGTAGGGACACGGCACGTGCAGTCTCCTCTATATTATTCCGTTTATATCATTCCGATGCAAACGGATTTGATATTACGCCTTCGGCGTGATCTCAATTCTGGTTTTAGTTAGATAGCAACGGAGGATACGGCAGTGCTGTTTTCCTACTGTGAGGAGGACACGGCAGTGCCGTTTCTTGCGCCCCAATGCGATTCATTCTTCGTTGCGAGGAGGACACGGCAGTGCCGTTTCTTGCGCCCAAACATCATCACTCAAACCCTACTGACTAATGACTAAAAACTAAGGACTAATTGCCACTTCAATACGGCGATTGCGCTGTTGATTGGCATCAGAACTATTATCGACCAAAGGACGAGTTTCCCCATAGCCGATCGCCACCCAATGATACTTCTGACCGAGCACACCAGACAAATACTGCACCACAGCCTGAGCCCGCGCAAACGACACCTTGCGATTGTCCACCGCTTCCCCGGCGTCGTCAGTGTGCCCCCCCACCCGCACCGTCGCCCCCTCGTAATTGCGTAAATCCGCCACCAAATTGTCCAAAATCGCACTGGTTCCCGCGCGCAACGAAATGCTACCAGCATCAAACAAAACATCGCTGGGCAAAGTTACCATCAGCGCATCCCCCCCAAACACCGGATTATTGGTATTCTGTGGTGCAGTGTTCGCACTTCCAGGGTTCAAAGTCGGGCTACTGCCGATCGCGGGTAAAGCAGGAGTAGGACTTGCCGCCGTTTCCGTCACAGCCAATTCCCCCGACATCAACTGCAACCGCTTTTCCAAAGTTTCCGTCGGGCGACTGCTACCCAACTGACTCTCCAAAGCCGCCGTACGCCCAATTAGCGCGTTCAAATCTCCCTGCAACTGTCTCAAATCCACTGCTAATTTCTCTTTCTGCGCCGGATTCACTTTTGACTGGGGAGTCGGTGTAACCGTTGGTAATGGAAGCGCCGGAATTGGTGTTTCTGGTATGCGTTTTGGACTGGGGTTCAAATTTTGAGTTAGACGCAGCAATCTTTCGGCAATCGGCATCTGGGCGGTACTAGAGGGATAAATTTGAGCGATCGCCATCCCCAAAACCCAGGCAAAACCGCCGCCTACGCCCAGCAGCAGCAGCCGAAATATCAGCGACAGTAAAAGCAAACCTTTTCCCCGCGACTTGGAGACGCGAACCGGGGGGATTGAAGGTTTTTGGTTAAAAGATGGCGTCATTTTTCCTCCCTGTCGGTGCACATGGCAGATTTATTTCGATACTATCTCACCTATTGGATTTTCATAGGACTTGAGTTAAGTTGTGTTACCAACTAAATTAAGTTAGCAGACCTTGCCACCTTTGCAGATCGATTTAAAATTTGAGATTTGAGATTTCTCCTCCAATCAAAAATCTAAAACAGAAACCCGCTTTCTCCAAATCTGGAGTTTGGAGGCGAAGCATTTCTAGCACAAACCGGGTTTCTCATCCCCAGCGTGTCAGCCTGAATCTATTAAATAATTCATATCAAATCCACTCTTCATCGGAATGATCTAAACGGAGGACACGGCAGTGCCGTGTCCCTACCCAATTAATTGTAGGGACACGGCACTGCCGTGTCCTGATTGTAGGTAATATTAATTCCGATGCTACCGGAATTGATATCATTAGAAGTTTTGGGAGAAAAACCGATGACCGACCCTTTAAATAGCCCTTATCCTGTTCCTTGGGAATGGATTAATGACACTCATGCTAAAGTGAGTTCCACTGTCGGCACAGGCCTCCGTTACTATCGTAGCCCTTCCCTAGTTTCAGCTAACGGCCAATACGCAGCTTACAGTCGAATTGAGCTGCAAATACAGCCGGAATTTGCCCATTGTCGGGTTAGCAGCGTCATGTTTGTGGAAAATCTCAAAACCGGGGATCTGCAAACAGTGGCGGCTGCTTCGCCACTGGCCGAGAGTGGAATGTATGCTAGCGATGATACAGATATGTCTGGGACGATCGCCATTTTAGTACCTGTTTCTTGGAATCAACAGGGTTCCCGCGTTCTCGCCCGCGAATTTGAAGCACTTTTCAACTCTTCCGATATGTCCGACTATGCTGTCATTTGGGACAAAAACGATAATTCTACTCATACCGTTGCTCCGGCTCGCAGTCTTTACACTCATGCTGTATTGTTGGGTTGGAGTCAACTTAACCCGGGACAAGTGCTATTCCGCGCTGGTCATTTGGGCGATCGACATTGGCCTCTTTGTGCAGTCGATATGACTGGCCAAACGGTAACTGTCAGCGAAGACAAACCCCTAGTTTTCGGCACTCAATCCAGCACAGACTGGATCGAACCTAAAACTCGTTTTTAGATAACTTTTTAGACAAGTAATATCAATTTCAGTCGCATCGGAATTATTAGTATTGTAGGGTGCCACGGGCCGCAGCGTTTCCCTTACTGATGGAAGCGATCGAGCTGACGCACCCTACAGGTCTCGTTAGCAGTGAACTCCAATTTAAGCTGTTCTGCATTTAAACTGCACAGTCAAAATTTGATAAAGTTCTTGTGGGGTGTCCCGCCCGCACAAAAAATGCAATTTAGATGTAGAACAGCTTACTATTCCGATGAAGAGAAGATTTGATATTAGCTATTACTGGTCTCAAAACCAGAACTTTTCCGATAGTTTATTAATTATTACTACGGTAAAGTCAAAATTTCCACCCCAGAATCAGTCACCGCCAACGTGTGTTCAAATTGAGCCGAAAGCTTTCCATCTTGAGTCACAGCCGTCCAACCATCTGCGAGAATTTCTACTTCGTAAGTCCCCTCATTAATCATCGGCTCGATCGTAAAAACCATCCCTTGTCTGAGCTTCTTTCCCGTCCCCCGCTTCCCATAGTGCAAAATTTCAGGTTCCGTATGAAACACTCGGTGCACACCGTGTCCTGCAAAATTTCGCACAACCGAAAAACCCTGTGCTTCCGCATACTCTTGAATCGCCGCACCGATATCGCCAGTACGCAAACCTGGTTTAACTTCCGCAATTCCTCTCCTCAAACATTCCTCTGTTACTTCTACTAACCTTTTAGCCACAGGCGAAGGTTTCCCAACAAAAAAAGTTTTGGAAGTATCGCCGTGATACCCATCAACTAAAGGAGTTACATCAATATTAATAATGTCACCTTCTCTCAGAATTTGTTTAGCATTTGGGATGCCGTGACAAACTACTTGATTAACACTAGCGCACAGAGATTTAGGAAATCCTTTATAACCTAACGGAGCACTTTTTGCCCCGTGCGCCAAAGTCCAGCGTTCGGCTTCGTCGTTAATTTGGAGAGTGCTGACACCCGGTTTTATCATTGGTTCTAGATGTAGCAGCAGTGCGGCGGCTAAACGACCTGCTTCACGCATTTTTGCAATTTCTCTACTTGATAAAAGCACTAAACGTTCAGTTGGCATTGTTGTTTTTGTTGTCAATTAGAAAGTTATTTTAGCTGAATTTTAGAATAGAGTTGAACCAGTGTTCAAATCGATCGCCCAAAGCTCCTAAAGAATATTCTACCTCTGCTTGGCTGCGACAAGCACTGCGGTCAATTTTGTCGATTCGCTCGATCGCACTTACCAAACCATTTACGCTGTCAGGCTCTACTAAAAAGCCCGTCAGTCCGTCTCGCACAATTTCGGCCGGCCCCCCGCGCTCGTAAGCAATCACGGGTACACCGCACGCTAAAGCCTCGATCGCCACATTTCCGAAAGCTTCCACCCAACGCGGCGTCATCAACAAGGCTCGGCACTCTCGGACTTGCTTCTGCATTTGGATTGTGGTCAGAAACCCTAAATATTCTATCGGAGCATCCGGGTAATCTGCACAAATTTTTTGCCAGTAATTTTCATCCTGGATTTTGCCCATAATTTTGAGTGGAATGCCTGTAATTTTCGCAGCCGCCACAGCATCTTCTAAGCCTTTCTCCGGGGCGATGCGGCCTAGCCAAGCTAATTTCGGTTCCGGTTGGCTGCAAAATTCGTACAGCGATAAATCGATGCCGCTTCCCAACAACTGATACTCGCGGGCAAAAGCAAAGGTTTCGGCTTGGGAAGCGGTGTAAACTCCGATCGTACCGGGAAACTGTACGGCTATTTGTCCGGCAATGCGATCGATCGATTCCGAAAGCGAGCCCATACTGATAAAATGGGCGATCGGAGTCCTAAAAAACGGCGTCAAATAAAACGGCAGCCAATCGTAGGCAAAGTTAACTATGACATCCCATTCATCCTGAACTTTACGAGCATATTCCCACATATTTGCCAGTACAGCATCGGCCGGCATCACAACAGAAGCATGGTAATCTTGTGTTTGCGCAGTTACTTGCAAATCCCCCATTATTTCGATTACCCGAATTGATTCTAAAACTGAACCGACTGGTGCTACAACAGCTATTTTATGACCTCGGCGGTGCAATTCTTGAGCAATATTGAGCATCGTCAGTTCGACTCCGCCGCCCAACCCCGAACCGAGTTGACCGACAGAAGTTGAGAGAAATAATAGTTTTAATTTGCGCTCAGTCATTTGTTAATTGTTACTTGTTATTCGTTATTTGTTACTCGTTATTCGTTACTTGATTTTCCCATGCCCAATTCCCCATGCCCAATTCCCCATGCCCAATTCCCAATTCCCAATTCCCAATTTTCGATTCCCAATTCCCAATTTCCAATGCCCAATTCCCAATTCCCAATTTTCAATCATCCCTCCCAGAACGCGGATTGATACGATTCAACTGATTGATTGCCCAGCGAGCAGTCTCCTTAACTTCGGCATCGGGATCGTCCGCAGCACGGTGCAACAAGTGACTGATTTGATTCACCAATTCGTAAACTCGCGTCAAGTCGCGAATCGCATTTTTGCGCACTTCGGGGTTTTCATTTTGCAGCGAAATTGACCAGGCATTATTCATCGGTTTGAGCGTGCGAATACCAATTTCTGAAAGACTTGCCAAAATCAAACTATACTGCTTCGAGTCAGAATTTGCTAGCAAATAAAGCAACGGTTCAACTGCTCTAGAATCTCCCTGCTGGCCGAGTTCCCAAATTGCTTTGCGACGCTTCGCCGGGTTCAGGTGCTGCAAATCTTCAATCAGTGCTTCAATAATATCAAGTTTAGGGCGATCAGCGGTTTTAGGAAGGGAAATCTTTTGCTTCCGACTCGAAGAAAGCGAATCAGCCCGATTAGTTGTTTCCGGAATGTTAAAATCGGTGTCGCTGTAGCCGTTGTTCTGAATTTCCAATGGCACTGTGTCAGAATTAATTTGATCGCCCTCAACTACTCCATCCCCGGATTCTGCTCCCCCCAATTCCCGGATCAACGGTAAAGATTCATCGCTGGTGTCGAGATTGTAGCCCTTTTGGAAATCAAGAGGGTAGGATAATGCTGGCTCAGGTTTTTGTCCCTCAAAAGGAACCTCTTGCTCTCCCATTTCCGGCAAATTTGTCTGAGCATTGGGATGGGTGAATCGAGAGTTTGTGTGGTTTTGGCGATCGGCTCTTCCCCGTCTTCGCCTAGAATGATCTGACTCGTCGCTGCTAACTAATTTGAGCATGATAAATACTGCGGCTGCCGTGACGACAACTGCTGCCAAACCCAACATTAATAACCCCCGCTGGTGAGACAAAATGACGATTAGATTAGAGAGCCATTTCGGGGCTCTGGAATTGGATTTTGGCGTTTTAGATGGATTAGATTTGTTTGTATCCGGCGCTGGGGACGGTTTTGGAGGATTGGAGTCCTGGCGATCGTCCGGGGAAGAGTCCACCTGAGCAATTTTTTGAGAAACAGCCCCGTAGGAAGCATTGAAAGTCTGTTGCCTTCCGTCCGCATTTGGACTAAAGGCAGCGCCAACAAGACAGGCAATGCAGGTCAATAAACATAAAGTGGAGCGGTAGTGCGCCATAGGACTCAATCGGGGGTTTTGAGAGGCAACGCCGCGTGACGAGCTTTAATGTAACCTTGAGTTAGCTCGATCCTAGCTGCTATATGCCCAACTAACTCACAAATAGCACCAGACGAGCAAAAAATTCTGGTTTGAGGTAGCAGCGCTGCGGATCTAAATCACACAATTGTTTCATTATGGGCGGCCTCCGGTTGGGCTGCGACATCCAAAAAGTTAATTGCTACTAGCCGTTTCAGGCGCTGGGTGCGCAGCCAGCGAAAAGGATTGGTGCATCGCCAGCCGTTTCGCTCTTGATTTTTGGTTGCCTTGGATTTTTGACCGATCGTGCACCATGACCAAAAGTCTAGCTGTTTCCTCGCCGAGTCGATCGCTTTTGTCTAAATCTAGGCGACAGTCGGACAAGGGAGATTTGGCATTGAAACCTGAAACCCGGTTTTTGAGTTTATTTCTGGCTGCTAAACCAAATATTTTCAGTATGTTTATTTTTACCCACTTAGTTAAGTTAAGTCGATCGCTATTTAATTCTATATCGCCAAAATTGAGATAAGATCGAGCTAAATTTTTAGTGTGAGAGTAGAGGCATTTGTGAGCCAACAAGATATCTTAAATTTAGCAAAAGAAGGCGATGCCAGGGCGATCGCATTTCTGATCGGCCAAGCACTCCAAAGCTTTGGCGTCACAGCCAAAGCCAGCCTGGAAAATGACAGCCTACATCTGCTACTCGAAGCAGCACAATTGCCCGCAGAAGAAGCCTGTCTCCGAGTCGTAATCAAAGGGTTACAGCGACTGCAACCAAACAACATTTACTCAGTAACAATTTATGGGCGACGCGACGGCCAACAATTGCCCGCTTGGACTCAGACAGTAGAATTAAAAAAACGCTTGACTTCCGCACCCGTGAGTGCACCAGTTGCCGTAAGCGTAGGAGTTGCCACCAGTGCACCCACTTCCCCAATTCCTACGGCTTTGCCAAAAGTAGAAAAAACTCAAAATTCCACAACAGCACCTACTCAAACACCAGAAGAATTCCCGCCCAAACCCCGGAAAATCTCAACTTCAAAACCCACAAACCAACGGCAGAAAAAGCCATCACCGCAGCCAGGATTAGCCCGCCCTAAAACTAAAAAATCTTGGCTATCAGTTGGTGCTCTGAGTCTGATTCTCGTACCGATATCCGGCTTTGTTTTGGGTTCTCAATTATACAAATCCCCAAACACCACTGCCAATAACCCTCTAACGTCAAAGCCTGCCGCACAAAAAGCGCGCGTACCAGCACCCGCAGCCAAACCCCAATCAGCTCCAAAATCTCCCTCCCAGGCTGCGAAACAACCTGCCAATATGCCCGCAACAGTCAGCATCAAAGCAGTTGGCGACATGATCCCCGGCACTAATTTTCCCTACAACAAACTGCCGGAAAATAAGGAGCGTTTATTTGAGTCCGTGAAATCGCAGCTCAAAGGAGCAGATATCTTGTTTGGCAATTTTGAAAGCACGATGACCGATTATCCTTACAGCTCCAAAGGAGGCGGCGGAGGAATGCTGTTTGCCTTTCGCACGCCTCCGAGTTATGCCAAAATCTTCAAAGATGTTGGTTTTGATATTTTGAATGTTGCCAACAATCACTCTTACGATTTTAACGAGCAGGGATTTAAGGACACAATTAAAAACATCGACAGCAACGGCATGAAGTCTGTTGGCAAAAGAGACCAAATTGTCTACAAAAATGTCAAGGGCGTAAATTTTGCCTTTATCGGTTTTAGCAACTACGGCGAAGTTCACAATTCCTTGCTGGAACTAAAAGCGGGGGCAGAAATCGTCAAAAAAGCGAAGCAAAAGGCTGATATTGTAGTGATATCAGTTCATGCTGGAGCTGAAGGAACCGGAGCGATCAATGTCAGAAATAAAACCGAATTCTTTTACGGAGAAAACCGGGGAAATATGGTTTTGTTTTCGCGAACGATGATTGATGCGGGAGCGGATTTGATTTTGGGACATGGCCCGCACGTTATGAGAGCTTTGGAACTTTACAAGGGGAAATTAATTGCCTATTCGCTGGGTAATTTTATGGGATACCGCACCCTCTCGACAGCCGGAGAACTTGGTCAATCTCTGATTTTAGATGTGAAAATGACTCCGCAAGGGGATTTTGTTTCTGGTAAGATTATCCCGATCGCACTTGACAGGCAAGGTATTCCATCTGTTGATGACGATTTTCGCAGTGTGGGGTTGATTCGCCGTTTGACAAAGAGCGATTTTCCCAAAACAGATTTGACTATTGATGATAATGGACAAATTTTGAAAAAGAGTAAGTAGTCATTGGGCATTGGGAATTTTAACTCGTTTCCAGGCTCTGCCTGGGAACCGATGTCACTCTTGCTCTGCCTCGAAAAGCGATCGGGAAAATTGGAGGCAGAGCCTCCGGATCTGCGTTACCAGGCAGAGCCTGGGAACAAGTAATTCCCAATTCCCAATTCCCAATTCCCAATTCCCAATAATTAGTCATCAATCATTACTTTCAAAGCTGATTTCATCTCATCTACCGTTGTTGTCGCCGTACCGAATTGACGGACAACAATGCTAGCTGCCAAATTGCCTAAAACTGCCGCTTCCCAACCGGATGCACCGACACACAAAGCTAAAGTCATTGCTGCTACAACTGTATCTCCAGCACCGGTTACATCGAAGACATCAGTCTTGTTAAAAGGGGGAATATCCCAACGTTGAATGGCAAATTCCCCTTTTTTGCAAGTGAATGTTGGAGGTGGTGAATTTTTGATTTCTTGGTTGTTCACCCTTTCAAACAAACTCATCCCTTCTTCGCCGCGAGTGATCAAGATTTTTTGAGCTTGAGTTAAGTTCAACAAATCGCGTCCTGCTTGCATTAAAGTTTGAGAGTTTTTGATGGCATATCCGACTGCTTGCTCGGCTTCTGGCAAGTTTGGGGTAAACAGCATCGCGCCAGAATATCGCTGCAAATTTGTTTGAGCGTCTACAATTGTTTTCTCGGGAACCACTGCCGATTCGATCGCCAAACGAGTCAAAACTCCGTCGCCATAGTCGGAACAAACCACGGCATCGACTGTCGGAATTTGCTGCCGGATATAGTCTGCTAATTGCAATTGCAAGTCTAAATCCGGCAACTCGTCCGATTTGCGATCGACTCGGACAATTTGTTGAGTCACCGACTGCCGCGCGTGCCCGGAAATTCGAGTTTTGGTGACAGTTGGACGCTGCGAATCAATTAAGATGCCAGCCGTATCAATTCCCGCCGCCTCAAAAATACCACACAAAGCCTTTCCCTGGTCGTCTTTTCCCACCAAACCAGCAACTTTTACTTTGCCTCCCAGTTTGGCCAAATTGTAGACAGCATTTGCGCCACCTCCGGGTAGTTGCCGAGTATTTTCGTAGCGCAAAATCAACACAGGTGCTTCGCGGGAAATTCGCTCTACTTGTCCGGTAAGAAACTCGTCCAAGGTCAAATCTCCGATCGCTAACACCTGTGCTTGATGGAAGCAGTCTAATCTTTTCAATAATTGCTCAGTTGAGGCACGCAGTTGAGGCAAAAAATCGGAATAGTCGTTAGTCATTAACCAAAAAAATGAGACTGAGGAGTTGATAGTTGAGGTTGGCACGAGCGGCAATTAAAAATCCTACTAATTAAGATTAATAATTGATTTCCTCCCTGGTTTGATTTTTAACTTTTCATTGATTTTCTCACTAGGATTTTGAGAAACTCATTGCAAGCTGTTGGCGATCGCACGCGCTCAACAAATTTGGCAAAAAAAGCGGATACAAGCGAACTCATTGAGACGAAGAGAAAAAGTTGCACTGTGTGGAAGTTTCCTTCTACATAAGTGCCTTCAAAAAACAGCAGAATTATTTCAATTTCTGCTTGATGATCGTAATCACCTGACCCATTTGTTTTTTGAGTGCATCAATTTCCGCTTGCATTTTCGCCATTTTCAGAGTCATCGCCTGAATTTCGGCAGCGCCCGCACCCGAGCCAGGTACAGCAGCGACGGCGGCTGGGGCTTCGGGTACTGGTTTCTTTTTGGCCAGTACCATCGCCGACTTGATCGCCTCGGTTAGCTGCTTTTTCTCAAAGGGTTTGGCGATGAATGCAAAAAAATGCTTCTCGAAAGGTTTCGGAATTTTTTCCATCACCTCTTCTTCGCGCCCCGACATGATCACTAAAGGTATCTTGCAAAGCACCGGATGGGCTTGCACTTTTTGATACACTTCCCAACCGCTGACTTTGGGCAGTAGGAAATCTAACATAATTAGATTCGGTCGGGCTTCACGGATCAGCTTGAGTCCCTCTTCGCCGTCTTTTGCTTCTAGAACTTCAAAGTTACCTTGAGGTAACATCTCTCGGACTCGAACGCGGATGACTTTACTGTCATCAATTACCAAGATTTTTTGACCAGCCACGACTGACTCCTTCAGTAATGAGTGTTGACACTCAAGCGGGCTCGCGTGCCGCGCTCGATTCTTGAATAGATCAGAAACCAATCTTCAAAGGCATTGTCAAGGTGCCTCTAGACGCTCAAAACAACTATCTTTCGATGCTGCAATCGCGCTTACGTTATCCTTTTCAAATGCTTTTTGGGTCTATCACTTTCGCCAGTTTGGTACGCTCCCCATCCTGCTGTTATTTGCTCTTTTTGTTTGACGCCTCAATGCGTGTACTAAGTAGCCGGAATTTCTCCGTACAAGTAGGATGGTTCGTCACGTAGACAGATTGACTCCCCTCGCCTTTAGATTGTAGATCAAAGACCACGGAGACTTTAGTCCCCCGAGTCGCTTTGCTCTCAGGACTGAAGTCTCTGAGTTTACCGCTTCCCGTGTGGTTTGATGATTTGCAACCTTTAGTATATCTCTAACAGAATTCTAGCCAGAATTTTGCGCGAGTTTAGTTTTGTTGCACCTCGGCGCGGTTTTGATTTTGGGTATGGGTGCTACAAGTTCAGCGACTTTGATTTCGGATACGATCGAGTATATTAACTCGATCGCCACTTAATGTCATGTCAACCCAAACTCCTCAAACTCCTACTGTCAAAGCAATTTCTGCTCAAATGCGGAGTGAAATCGAGGCGATGCCAGAGTGGTTGCGCAGACCCATTGGCAAAGCTAGCGAACTTTCGCAAGTCCAAAAAATTATCAAACAGCGGCAAATTCATACGATTTGTGAGGAGGGCAGATGTCCCAACCGGGGTGAGTGCTACGCCCAAAAAACGGCGACTTTTTTGTTGATGGGGCCGACTTGCACCCGTGCTTGTGCTTTTTGTCAAGTAGATAAAGGTCATTCTCCGATGCCCCTCGACCCGGAGGAACCGCAAAAGGTGGCGGAGGCTGTGCAGTTGTTGGGTTTGCGCTATGCGGTTCTGACTTCGGTAGCGAGGGACGATTTGCCGGATGGGGGCGCGGGTTGGTTTGCCAGGACGATCGCCCAAATCCGCCTCTTGAACCCCGATACTGAAGTTGAGGTACTAACCCCAGATTTTTGGGGAGGAATCAGTAGGGGCGGTGCCCCCGTGCCCGCCCTCCCCGTGCCCGCCCTCCCCGCCCTCCCCGTGCCCGCCCTCCCCGTGCCCGCCCTCCCCGTGCCCACCGCCGAGGTGGAGAATTCCCGCCTTGATGAGTTGCAGCAAGAGCGGATTCGCACGGTGGTGGAGGCTAAACCGGCTTGTTACAACCACAATATTGAGACGGTGCGCCGGTTGCAAGGGCCAGTGCGTCGGGGGGCGAAGTACGATCGGTCGATCGACGTTCTGCGCGCTGTCAAGCAATTTGACCCCACTATTCCCACCAAATCCGGTTTGATGTTGGGGCACGGCGAAACTGAAGCCGAGATAATTGAAGCGATGACCGATTTGCGGGATGCCAAGTGCGATCGGCTCACCCTCGGTCAATACATGAGACCATCTCTAGAACACCTCCCAGTCCGCAAATACTGGACTCCAGCGGAATTTGACCGTTTTGGATCGATCGCCCGAGAGATGGGGTTTGAGCGCGTGCGATCGGGGCCTCTCGTCCGCAGTTCCTACCACGCCGGAGAGAGCGATTAAAACTAATCTGAATTCAACTCGGTATAAACTCCTAGTTACAAAAAATAACACTCTTAGATGCCAATGTGCGACGCTCTCTGCTATTTGTGAATAGAGTGACTTATGAATTAGGAGCTTTACTTATGGCAGAGATAGCGAAGAACCAATTAAAATCCGACTCCGTGATGAAAACGGGCAAATTCCCTTACACCTATCGGACAGTCTGGTTTCTAGTGCTGTTAGCTATCAACTTTGTAGTTGCAGCCTTTTATTTCCATATCATTGAATAGTTCTGCAACTAGACTTTTAGCAGACCCTGCTTTTTTCGACCTCAAAGTCGGAGAGTAGAAGAGAGGGGAAGAGGGAGAGGGGAGAGTAGGAGAGTTGGGAGAAGATGAATTCATCGTTCTTGCTTCTGACTAATGACTTCTTCCCTCTTCCTTCATCCTTCTAAGTAATGACTAATAACTAATGATATCAATTCCGGTTGTATCGGAATTAATCTTACCCGAAATCAGGACACGGCACTGCCGTGTCCCTACAATTGATCGCGGTAGGGAAACGGCACTGCCGTGTCCTCTATATCATTCCGGCTACGCCGGAATGATATGACTTTAGCGATTTCTCGACGCTTCTAGCTTAGACAACCGCTCTTGAATTTTGAGCACATCTTGCTTAGTTTCAATTGCCAAATTTGCTAAATTGTCAAACAGCGGATCTCCCGAAAGCATTCTAGGATTTGCGCGACGAGAAGGAGACTGAGGCCGGTTAACTCCAGAACCCTGAGACTGCAAACTGTAGATTTGTCCCCTGAGTTCGGAAATTTGACTTTCTAATTGAGTAATGCGAAACTCTAATTGAGTAGTCGATTGAGCGGGCGTAAAAACTGGCTTCACAGCAATTGCTAACGCGCAAGCAAGACATACAAAACAGATTTTTAGGGCGCGATGGCGAATATTTTTCGGCATAGCTTGAATAATTTAAATTAGACCATTTCTACGGTAACAAATCCCTGAGATTTTTGGTCTCTATCAGAAGTATGTCTTATGCAAACTAGAAACGCAGCTATTGGCATTGCTGAATTTAGGTATGATTCACTCGCTATAGCAATCCCTGAAATTTAGAGTAGGGGCAATTCATGAATTGCCCCTACTCTAAATTTCGGAGGCAAATCATACTCCTTTCTCAGCAACGCCAGAACCTGTATATGTAGGTGTGGACTGTATACCTTACCGCTATAATTTCCGCGTGTCAAAATACACATAATATCAATTCCGGCTGGTTCGGAATAATATAGAGGACACGGCAGTGCAGTTTCCCTACCGCGATTAATTTTAGGGACACAGCATCCCCGTTTCCTGACGCTGGGTAACCTTAATTCCGATGTAACCAGAATTGATACAGCGTATTCCATGTTTGTGAAGTACATTCAACATCCTGTAGGGACACGGCAGTGCCGTGTCCCTACAAGAACTATGTATCTCACATACCTGAAAAGTGTTGTATTACCCAATCAAGCATCTTCGCCCCAAACTTTTAGCTGTAAATAAACTAATAGCAAAGCTAAAGCCATCAGGAAGGTTGCCGCTGCGGCTGCATAGCCAAAATCAAATTGCGAAAAAGCTTGCTCATAAATATAATAAACTAGCAGATTAGTAGAGTTCAAAGGGCCGCCGCCGGTGATGACATAAACTTGCTCGAAACTCCGCAGGGTAAAAATAGCAGTAGTGACGGTAGCAAATACTAAAGTTGGCCGCAAACCGGGTAAAGTGATGTACCAAAATTGTTGCCAAGCATTAGCTCCATCCAATTCGGCTGCTTCGTAACGATTTACCGGAATTGCTTGCAATCCTGCTAAAAATACTACCATATTAAAGCCTAATTGTTTCCAAACACTGAGCAGAATTATTACTGGCATTGCCCAAACTGTGCTACTCAGCCAAGGTATTGGATTTAAGCCGATCGCACTTAACAGACTATTCACCGGGCCATCCGTTTGAAACAACCACCGCCAACCCAAGCCAACTGCAACTAAAGAGGTAATCGAAGGGATAAAATAAGCGGTGCGGAGAGCTCCTCGCCAAGCAAAGGAGCGATTTAGCAAAACGGCCAAACCCAAGGGAATTACTAAACTGGGAATGACTGTAGCAGTAGTAAAATAGATTGTGTTTTGGAGAACTTGCCAAAAATCCGGGTTTGTGAGGAGACGCCAGTAGTTGTTCAAGCCAATCAAACGCACTCCCGACTGGGTAAAACTCCCACTGGTAAAGCTGAGGTAAAATAAATAGGCGATCGGCCCAATCAAAAAAGTACCCAGAAACAGTAAAGCTGGGGCCAGGAAAGTCCAAGCTGCGATCGACTCATTGTCCAACCAGTTAAAACGCCCAGATTTAATCGGAATCATTGGCTTGTAGATTTTAGCTTTTAGTTTTAGATGGTATCACAATATAGGTCAATATTACAATGAATCTTCTCGATATATTAGCCAATATACCCACTATAGAAACTGAAAGACTCCTGCTCCGAAAAATTAGTTTAAACGATGCCAGTGATATGTTTGAGTATGCCTCAAACCCCGAAGTTTCAGAATACACAATGTGGTCAACTCACACCTCGATCGAAGATACTAAACACTTTCTCAAATCTATTACAAAAATGTACAAAAAACGAGAACTTGTAGATTGGGGAATCGTCCATAAAGTGGAGAAAAAATTTATCGGTACTTGCGGATTTGTGGAATGGAGTATGACGCACAGTCGCGCTGAAATGGGATATGCGATTTCTCGTAAATATTGGAGTCAAGGATATATGAGTGAGGCTGTCAATGCAATGATGGAGTTCGGCTTTCGAGAAATGCTGCTGAACAGAATTCAGGGTAAATGCCAAGTAGATAATATTGGTTCGGCGCGCGTCATGGAAAAAGTGGGGATGCAACTGGAAGGGATATTGCGACAACAGCTATTTGTCAAAGGCGAATATTGGGATCTCAAAATTTATTCGATTCTCAGGGATGATTTTTTTGCCGATCGCCCAGATTGATACTCGTTATATCAATTCCGGCAGCGCCGAAATGACAAGCGAGGACACGGCAGTGCCGTGTCCCTACGCCAGATTAATTGTAGGGACACGGCACTGCCGTGTCCTGATTTCGGTCGGGTAATATTAATTCCGATGTTACCGGAATTGATATTACAGGTGGTACAATTTTGAGAGGAAACTAAAAACTTTTATGATAACAGCAAATACCAATTCCAGAGATTGTTTGATTGTTCCCCTAATTCCTGCCGCCAAAGTCGAAAAAAATGCTGATTTTAGTAAGCCCTTAAAACTAGGAATTCTAGCATCAGGAAGCGGCAGTAACTTCGAGGTAATTGCCCAAGCTATCCAAAACCAAGAGCTCAACGCTCAAATCCCAGTCTTAATTTACAACAATCCCGAAGCCAAAGCCGCAGCCAGGGCCGAAAAATACGGCATTCCCTCGATTCTTCTCAATCACCGCGACTCCAAAACTCGCGAAGAATTAGATACAAAAATTGTTAGAACTTTCCAAGAATATGATATAGAATGGGTAGTGATGGCGGGTTGGATGCGAATTGTTACCAAAGTTTTGCTCGATACTTTTGCCGATCGCGTTATTAACATTCACCCCAGCTTACTGCCGAGTTTCCCGGGAATTCGCGCCGTCGAACAAGCACTCGCCGCCAAGGTGAAAATCACCGGATGTACGGTGCATATCGCGCGTTTGGAAGTAGACAGCGGGCCGATTTTAATGCAGGCTGCGGTGCCGGTATTGCCTGATGACACCGCAGAAACACTGCACGCCAGAATTCAGGTACAAGAACACAAAATCATGCTAGGTGCGATCGCCCTGATTGCCGAATCTCATCAAAAATATTGTGACTAAAAACCTCACCAGTATCCCATCTGTCCCCGAATTGCCCAAACCAGGCCCGCCGCTGATAGACTCCAATCGCCTCAAATTGATTCTCAAAGAAAGGCTCAAAAAGAACATCGGTATCAAGGGAGAATTCTATCTGCCTTGCTTGCCATCAATGCTAGAAGACTATCTTAAATTACTCTCAGACTTCTTAACAAATCTCGGGCAAAACCTCGACAGCGCCCAAACCGAAAGCTTAAAAATATTAATCGCCAACGCCTTAGCAGAAGGATTCAAAAATTCCCCCCACGCTAATCTAATCGTCTCATACTTTCCCGCCAATTCCCAAACCGGTTTAGCAGGCGGGATTACTCTGAATACCAAGATTCAAATCGAATCGATGGCCCAGAAATATCATAGCTGGCCCGATATTCGTCCCGAACCTCTATTCGGCAGTCATCCCGATGCCAAAGTCATCGCCATTGCTGCCGAATTGGGCGAACCGGGAAAAGCACCTATTTTAGATGTCGGTGCGGGCCCAGGGCGCAATACTTTGCCTTTAGCAAGGTTAGGTCATTCTCTAGATGCGATCGAACTAACGCCCATATTTGCCGAAAAACTATCAGCCGCAGCCACCGCTGAAAACTTGCCGGTAAATGTCACCCAAGGCGACGTTTTAGACCCATTATTAAGGATGAAAACCTATCGCTACAAACTAGCCATTGCTACCGAAGTTCTCTCTCATTTCCGCTATCCCGAACAAATTCGCTTGTTCCTCGGTAAAATGTCCGATGCTGTGTTAAGCGGCGGGTTTATCTTATTCAGCACTTTCTTAGCTGTAGATGACTACGAACCAGATGAGATGGCAAAACAAATGTCAGAATTATGTTGGTCTTATCTGATTACTAGACAAGAATTGCAAGCAGCAATAGAGGGTTTGCCGCTAGAAATTATTTCGGATGAATCGGTGATGGAATACGAACAAAAACATTTGCCTGATGGTGCATGGCCGCCGACACCTTGGTTTGTGAGTTGGGCCAGCGGGCGCGATTTATTTCCTGTGCCAGAAACACCGCCGTTAGAGTTGCGGTGGATACTTGTTAAACGCTTGTAGCTAAAGCAGTAGGGTGCGTCAGAGTTGAGCTTTTTAATCAGTGAAAATCATGAGACTGACGCACCCTGCTAAAGCAGTAGGGTACGTCAGAGTTGAGCTTTTTAATCAGTGAAAATCATGCGGGCTGACGCACCCTACTAAAGCAGTAGGGTGCGTCAGAGTTGAGCTTTTTAATCAGTGAAAGTCATGCGGGCTGACGCACCCTACGACTTGTAGCTAACGGATTTGATATAAATTATTTTGACTTTGTATCCATTAACTGTTACTTAAATAAATAGTTACTATCTCTTAACTTTAGCGTCGTAGTATCTGTATTTGGGAGTAAAAAACTGGCAAAAAGTAGGAAAAAAAGTGTTATGGCAGCAAAGTTAGTGATTTCGGGCTACATGGCAAATCCAGCCGGTACAGATAGTCCTTATGAATATTTGCAGGTAATTGCTACAGGGGCGATCGACTTTGCAGCGACTCCGTACACGGCGGTGTGGGCAAATAATGGAACTGCAATTCCCAACGGATGGGTTAGCGGGGCTGCTTTAACCTACGGTTTCAGTATTAATTCAGGTACTCTTACTGCGGGGCAAGTTGCTTATGTAGGGGGTTCTGGCAAACTAATAAACGGTATCGGCACTACAGATATTTCTACAGCAAATTGGCTGAAAACTATCAATACAGGCACAACTGCGGGTGACGGTTTTGGAACTGCGGCGGCTGGTGGGCCTTTGGGAAATGGGGGCGCTAATGCTGATGGAATTGCGATTTTTGATGTTCCGGTTGCCAGTATAACTAACACAACTGTTCCGATCGATGCTGTATTTTTTGGCACTGGTGTAGGGACTGCAAATCCTGCGACTGGGGGTTATGTATTGCCAACAAATGATATCTACAACAATGCACAAGGAACTTTTGGGAAAGGAACTAATACAACTCTTTTTCCCGATCCGGCTGGTGGCGCGTTTACGAAGTTAACTGGAACTTACAATGCTGTTACGGGTACTTGGACGACTCCGCGCATAGCTACGATTGTAACTAATCCTACTGCACTGACAGATATTGTGGCGGCAGTGACGATCGCCGCAACCACTCCTTTACCCGACTTAACCATCACCAGCAGCGCCCCTGCTACAGCGACGGTTAACACTCCCTTCAACTACACGCTGACATTAGCCAATAGTGGTACTGCTGCTGCGACTGGAGTTCGCGCCAACTTCACTTTACCTGCGGGAGTGACATACAATTCGGCCTTGGGTACGGGTTATACCGTCAGTCAAGCGGCGGGAGTGGTTACTTTTACTGGCGGTGCGATCGCGGCTGGTGGTAGCATTCCCCTGACTGTTAATGTGACTCGTACTACTGCGGGTACTGTCACTAGCGCTGTTGGGGCCGCAGTTGCAGATCCGACGCCTGGTACGATCGCCGAAAGCAACGAAACCAACAATTCTTCGACTACCGCCGTCACTACAACTTTTGGAATTACTGCGAACACTCCACCGACGATCGCACCGAGTGCAGCTTCTACATTTTTAACTGTTCCTAGTTTATCAGGTGTCATCAACGACCCGACAGATCCGGCTAAGAATTTCGGCGTTAACTTCACTTTAGCTGATGCCGAAACTGCTGTTGGGAGTTTGACATTAACCGCAACTAGCAGTAATACTGCTGTGGTTCCCAATGCCAATTTAGCTATTAGTGGAACTGGCGCAAGTCGCAATCTAAAAATCAATCCTGTGGGTGTCGGCTATGCTGACGTGACTGTAACTGTAAGTGACGGTATAAACACAACATCTACTGTTCTGAAATACGCGGCTTCGGCTGCTTCGGGAACTCCTGCTATCAGCCGTTTTCTAACAGGAACAAGCGATGCGAGTACGGCGATCGCGATCGACTCCAACTATATGGTAGTTGGTGACGACGAAGACCAAACTATTCGGTTGTACGATCGCACAAATTCCGGTTTACCAGTCAAAACCTTTGACTTTACCAACTCTCTTGGTTTGACGGATATCTCCGGTGGTATTCCCAGAGAAGTTGACATCGAAGCTTCAACCCGTGTCGGTAATAGAATTTACTGGCTGGGTTCCCACAGCAACGCTAGCAGCGGCAATTTGCGCCCGAATCGTTACCGCTTGTTTGCGACGGATATTTCCGGTACCGGCGCGACAACTAATCTGACTTTTGCTGGCAAATACGACAACCTGCGCACCGATTTGATCGCGTGGGGAAATACGAATGGTTTCAATTTTACTGCTAGTGCGGCTGCGGGCAAAATCCCAGAAGCTACTACCTTAGACGGTTTCAATATCGAAGGTTTGACGATCGCCCCCAACGGCACTACTGGCTATGTGGCATTCCGGGCTCCGCAAGTTCCAGCAAGCGATCGCACTAAAGCTTTGATCGCACCGATTACCAACTTCGCCAACTTGGTAACTGGAACGGCTACTAGCGCGACAATTGGTGCTCCGATTCAATTGGATTTGGGCGGGCGCGGGATTCGCAGTATCGATCGCAATGCTAACAATCAATACCTAATTGTTGCCGGCCCAGCCGACAGCGCTACGGGGACTGCGCCGAAAGATTTCCGGCTGTATACTTGGACTGGAAATGCTGCTGATGCGCCACAAGTGCGATCGGCAAATTTGACAGCTTTGAATGCAGGTGGCAGTTTTGAATCAATTGTCGAAGTGCCGACTAACTTAACCGATAGCAGTCAGATTCAACTATTAGTTGATAACGGCGATAATGTGTGGTATGCAGACGGCATAAGTTCTAAAGATTTGCCACAGGACAACTTCCAAAAATTCCGCACCGACACAATAACTTTGGGTAGTTCTCCGGTTCGTATCCGCAACATTCAAGGCGCAAGTCACACATCACCTTTAGCCACTCAAACTGTTAGCAATGTTCCGGGTGTAGTGACAGCATTAATTGGGACTGGTAGCGGTCGCGGTTTTTATATGCAAGACCCGACTCCCGACACCGGGGCTAATCCAAATTCTACATCGGAAGCGGTTTTTGTATTCCTAGGAAGTTCAACAATACCCAATCCTACTGTCGGACAATCGGTACAAGTAACTGGTCGAGTTGACGAATTCCGCCCTGGTAACACTCCCACCAATCTTACCACCACCCAAATTAATGCTACGGTTGCTGGGGCTGCTGTAGGGGCGATCGCATCTTTAGGAACAATTACTCCAACTATCATCGGTACCGGCGGCCGCATTCAACCGACAACCTTCATTCAAAACGATTTCACTGCTACCGGCAATGTTGAAACAGGAGGCGATTTCGATCCGACAACGGAAGGCATCGACTTCTATGAAAGCTTAGAATCAATGCTGGTACAAGTCAACAATCCCGTAGTTGTCGGCCCGACAAACGAGTTTGGTGAATTCTACGTTTTGCCAGATAACGGTGTGAATGCTACGGGCCGAACAAGTCGCGGTGGGATTGCCGTTTCTGCTACCGATTTTAACCCAGAACGCATTCAAATTGATGATACTCTGCTGAATCCGCCTAGCAATGGCAGCTTGTCACCTCTGACTAATGTTGGGGACAAATTGGGTACTGTCTCAGGCGTTATCGGTTACAGTTTTAGCAATTACGAGCTTTTAAATACAGTCCAAATTCCTCAATCCAGCGTGATTTCCGGCGGACTGACTAAGGAAGTGACAAACTTAACTGGAACTGCCAGTCAGCTAACAGTTGCTACTTTCAACGTCGAGAATTTAGACCCCGGTGACACTGCCAAATTCCCAGCTATCGCCACCCGCATTGTCAGCAACCTCAAAAGTCCTGACATTATCAATGTCGAGGAAATTCAAGACAACAACGGCCCGACAAATGACGGTGTAGTTGCGGCGGATACAACTTACAACACCTTAATTGCAGCAATTAAAACAGCGGGCGGCCCGACTTATGAATTCCGACAAATTAACCCGGTAAATAACCAAGACGGCGGCGAACCTGGTGGCAATATTCGAGTCGGATTCTTGTTCAATCCCAGCCGCGTTACATTTGTCGATCGCCCGGGCGGCACTTCCACAACCGCAACCACAGTTAACACCGTTAGCGGCGCGCCCGCACTGTCAGCAAGTCCCGGCAGAGTTGACCCGACTAATGCAGCATTTAATACCAGCCGCAAGCCTTTAGTCGGTGAATTTTTATTCAACGGGCAATCAGTATTTGTAATTGCGAATCACTTCAATTCCAAAGGAGGCGATCAACCGCTTTTCGGCCCCAATCAGCCGCCTGTTCGCAGTTCAGAAACTCAGCGCCTGCAACAAGCACAAATTGTCAACAATTTTGTGGATAGCATTTTGGCAGTAGATGCCAATGCGAATGTGATTGTGGCTGGAGATTTAAACGATTTCCAATTTTCCGAAACGCTGAATGTTGTCCGGGGAATTCCCGGCGGTAGCGGCACTGCTGTACTGCAAAACTTAATCGAAACTCTGCCGGAAAATGAGCGCTATACCTATAATTTCCAAGGCAACGCCCAGGTTCTCGACCACATTTTAGCTAGCAATAACTTAGCTAAAAACTTAGCCGGATTTGATGTTGTTCACATCAACTCAGAATTTGCCGAACAAGACAGCGACCACGATCCGAGTGTCGCCCGGTTTAACATTGCCTTACCGACTGTCACTATTACTGCGACAGACGCAGCAGCAGCCGAATCTGGTGCAAATCCTGGTACTTTCCGCATCGCGCGATCGGGCAGTACCAGTCTCCCGCTGACAGTCAATTATACAACTGCTAGCGGTACGGGTTTTGCCACCAGCAATGATTACACGCCGAATTTAACGGGCAGCATTATCATTCCGGCTGGTCAATCTTTTGCCGATGTTACTATTACCCCAATTGACGACAGCCTTGTGGAAGGTAGCGAGGCTGTGAAGCTGACTTTAGTCGCTGCGGCTGCTTACAATTTGGGGACTGCTGGTACTGAAACGGCGACAGTCGCGATCACCGATAACGATGTATTCGCGCCGGGAACATTTAATTTCAGCAGTGGCACTTACAGCGTTAATGAAAACGGCACAACCCAAACAATTACGGTTAATCGTACAGGTGGCACCAATGTTTCCGCCTCTGTCAGTTACGGCACTGCTGACGGTAGCGCCACCGCCGGAAGTGACTACACTGCAACATCGGGTACGTTAAACTTTCTGTCGGGTGAAACTAGCAAAACTTTCACTATTCCGATCGCAAATGACACCTTAGTCGAAGGCAATGAAACAGTCAATCTCAGCTTGACAAATGCCACAAATAATGCCAGTCTAGGCAATCAAAAAACAGCGATTTTGACGATCGTCGATACGACGGCAACTCCCACGCCAACCCCCACGCCGACTCCCACACCAACGCCCACAGCCGATCGCAACTGTATAGGCGATCGCATTGAACGACCAAACCTCGATCGACCAAATCCAGTCGATAATATCATCAACGGCAATTCCGGCATCCTAATCGGTACTGCCAAAAATGACGGATATTTTGGTAGCAACAACCCCAATATCTTTGATGGCAAAGCAGGTAACGACAACCTGATTGGTGGGAATAGTGCAGACATTTTAAACGGCAACGAAGGCAACGATTTTATTAATGGCAACAAGGGAGACGATATCCTGTTGGGCGGCAAAGGAAACGACATCATTCTTGGCGGTTTTGGTAAAGATGTTATTTTCGGGAATCAAGGAAACGATTCACTTAACGGCCAAGAAGATGATGACTTAATCTTGGGCAATGAAGGTAACGATTTTATCGACGGCGGCAAAGGAAACGATACTTTGTTCGGCGGAAATGGTCAGGATTTAATGCTAGGCAGCGAAGGTAATGATACTCTCTTTGGAGAACTTGGGGACGATACTTTGTCTGGCGATGCCGGAAATGACCTACTTTATGGGGGTCAAGGCAATGATTTAATTGACGGCGGTAAGGGCAATGATTCGATTTATGGAGACAAAGGTAACGATACGCTTCTCGGTTGTGAAGGCAACGATATTTTGTTTGGAGGTTTAGGCAACGACAGCTTGATTGGCGGTTTGGGCAATGACACATTTGTCCTCGGAAACAATCTCGGACTCGATATTATTTCCGATTTTGTCAAAGGCGAAGATGTGTTAGGATTGTCTGGTGGCTTGAGTTTCAACCAATTGAAAATCAGTCAGAGTAATAGCAATACTTTGATTGAGGTGAATGGAATTGCGATCGTCTCTTTGATCGGAATCAATGCCTCGCAAATCGGAGTTAACGATTTCCGAACAATTTAAGCACAGATATCGTTTCCGGTTTTATATCAATTCCGGCGGCGCCAGATTAATCCTAGGGACACTCCAAGAGCCCATAGGTGTCAACAATCGCCTCAAAGCCTTGATAAATCTCGTTTTTTCCTAAGTCTAGATCCCCCTAAATCCCCACCCCCCCTAGCCCCCCCAAGGGGGAAGGGGGACTTTGAAAAAACTCCTGTCCCCCCCGACCTAAGGGGGGCTAGGGGGGATCTGGCCTCAATCATCAAACAGCAGTCTATGACTGGGTTTGACGTTAAGTTGACACGAAGAAGGGCAGCCGTGTCCTGATTTCGGGTAATATTAATTCCAATGCAACCGGAATTGATATCACTCCTTATGGCAAAAGAGGACAGGGCAGTGCCCTTTCCTCTCTATATCATTCCGGCGCAGCCGGAATTGATATTACTCACAATCAGGAAACGGCACTGCCGTTTCCTCCGTTGCCTATCTAAGCCTCCACCTCCGAAGCCCGCAATTGTCCGCAGGCGGCATCTGCTTCTAAGCCGCGAGAATATCGCACGCTAACTGCGATTTTCTTTTCCTTCAAAACCGTAACAAAATTGTTAATTCGATTGGGAGTTGGCCGCTGATAATCTGCTTCCTGAATCGGATTGTAAGGAATCAAATTGACGTGACACTGAAAACCGCGCAACTGATTAGCTAACTCGGCTGCGTGTTCCGGTAAGTCATTCACATTAGCTAACAGCACGTATTCAAAGCTCAATCTGCGCCCAGTCGATCGCACATATTCCCGACATTCTGCGATTAAGTCACCCAAAACATAGGGGCGGGCGCTAGGAATTAACTCTTCGCGCAATCTTTGATTGGAAGCGTGGAGGCTGACGGCGAGGGTAACTTGCAGTTGATGTTCGGCTAGTTGGCTGATGCGATTGCGAATTCCGACTGTGGAAATGGTGATGTTTCGCTGTCCAATTCCGACATCTTCATTCAAACACTTGACAGCAGCTACCACATTATCGAAATTCAGCAGCGGTTCGCCCATTCCCATAAATACGATGTGGCTGACTCGACGCCCGAAATCTTGCTGTACTGTCAAGACTTGATCGACGATTTCGTTTACTTCTAAATTGCGCTTGAAACCGCCTTTTCCCGTAGCGCAAAAGTCGCAGCCCATCGCGCAGCCAACTTGGGCCGAGACGCACACAGTCAGCCGTTTTTCCGTGGGAATGCCGACGGTTTCAATGATTTGACCGTCTGCCAATTTTAGGAGATACTTGACGGTAGAGTCTGGTGCGACCGATCGCAAATGAATGATCGATCGCCCGATCGGAATTTTAGCAACAGTCTCACGCCACTGTTTCGAGAATACAGAAATGTCAGAGATCGATCGCGCGCCTCTCTCATAAATCCACTGGTACAACTGCTTCCCGCGATAAGCAGGTTGCCCGTTTTGCTGCACCCACTCCGTTAACTCAGCCAAACTCGCCCCCAACAGAGGCGGAATTTTATGCGACTCAACAGCCAAAGCAGCAGTCTTGCGAGACTGATTCGCACCCTTGGAATTACCAGAAGAGTACACCTGAGAAACGGAAGTAGGAGACATAGGTCATCAGAAAATTTAAAGCCACCCTCTATATTAAAACTTTTCGACCAAAACTGCCCAGAATCATCCGACAGGCACTTATGCAGAAGCCGCAAGGCGCAAGGTATTGGTTTCAACTTAACGTCAAATGTAGTACCGATCTACTGTCTGACGATTCAGGCTAGATCCCCCCTAGCCCCCCTTTTTTAAGGGGGGCTAGGGGGGTTCTCAAAGTCCCCCTTCTTAAGCTATGCGTTAAGTAGTTAAGCAAAATTAATTACATAATTATTTCCAAATTCTTTAAGAATTTT
>ENA-OBIO01000362-OBIO01000362.1-metagenomes-genome-assembly--contig:-NODE-362-length-25125-cov-11.1108_pt1 | contig 25125 bp, 65 predicted proteins | sample MGYA00153383_OBIO01 | MGnify analysis MGYA00153383 | reverse complement strand
TCTATCGTATAACTCTATATGAAGCAAACAAGCGGATTAGGACTGAAAAGATAGGTTATTCGAGCAGAGCAATTGTCAGAGAACCTATATAAAAAAAATAAAAATTTTTAAATAAATTGAATTAGTTTGTAACCTTTTTTATAAAAGTATCGTATAAGATAGTATAAACCACATTAATATTATGAAAACTACTAAAAAGGTTAATATTTATAATCCAAATACTATAGTATTAAATACATTTCTTTATAATCAAAGAAAATTAAATTTAATACAATCATTGGTTGATTTACAAACTAATATAGAGGATGAAACATTTTCTTTTAATCAAATGTATGATGATGATTATGAAACATTAACTTTAAAGGTTAAAGAATCATTAGAGGCATTATATGAATTCCAACGTAAAAAAACTGAAAATTTTTATAAAATGAATAAAAAAGATATTTTAAAATAAATTCATTTTATTTTGTAACCTTTATCTAACTTGTTACGTTAAACATCATATAAACCACACAAACTTAAAACTTATTAGTTATGCTAGAAAATTATCCAAATCTACAAAATTATTTTAAATTAAATGGGTTTTTTGTAGCCTATGTTAATGTTTCAACTCTTACTGATAAATTAATTATTGATTTAGATTCGCATGAGTCTATTAAGTCAACTGAATTAATTGTTTTAATTAATGATTTTGGTTTAATTCAAATACGTGATGAAGGTACTTTAAGACTATTATTTGATATAAATCAAATTAATTAACTTTATTTTGTAACCTTTACATAACTTCATACGTTAAACATCATAAAAACCAACTAACTAACTACTTGTATGTATACAATCGAAAATTTAGACTTAACAGAAATCAATAACGATACAAATGGCAACCCTAGATATGTTGTCCACTTCGTTACATTTACAAAAGATTCTGATTCTACCCAAAATAGTTATAGTTTAGCTTTAAAAAGAGCTAAAACAATTGGTGGTAAAAAATATCATACTAAAACTTTTGGTGGTGGTATAGTATTCCAAGCAGTTAATATTAATAAATTAAAAGAAAAAATTATTAATTTAGTTAATAGTTTGTAACCTTTATCTAACTTCATACGTTAAACATCATATAAACCACAAACTTTAAATTTTATTCTTATGAACCATAACATTATACTTATTTCAGTAGGTAAAAATTCACTTGGTACTGCTAACCTTATTCTAAAAGTAGAAGGTAAAATGAGAAAAGAACAGTCTTTTTGTGTATATCCAATTAGTGTAGGTGAAAGAGAAATTAAAATTCAATCAGATACTAGAATCGGAACAATTGATTTAAAAACAGGTAAAGGAATACTTACTAAAAGTTATTCAGGTGGTGCTTATAACCATCATTTAATGTTAGGTGAAAAGTTCCCAATTGAATGTAACACAGAGACTTTAAACGGTATTATTGAAGCAATACGTAAAAGTTCTAAAAGTGGTGAAAATGTAGTAGTACATATCATGAATGAAGGAAAAGATTTAATTAATTTATAATAAATTGTAACCTTTTATTATGAAAGAAGTAACATTATTCAAATTAAATGAACGTGTTGAAATTGTTAAAGGTGGACTTACTATTACTGCAAATATAACTAAAGTATATAAAGAACGTGGTATTACTGTCTATATAGTTAATAGTAGTCCTTATGCTGGTAATCAACTAACAAAAATAATACAACCTATTTATAATAAAGCTTAGATAGCGAAGGTAAATATTTGTGATTAATATGTAACCTTTATACATAAGGTATCGTATAAGATAGTATATAAACCAACTAACCTTTTATTATGAACCATACTATAAACGAATCAAACGAAAGAATTATTGCTATAGGTAATGAAGGTTCGCATATGCGAAATAAATGTGAATTTAATTTAACATTACCTAAATTAATTCAACGTATTAATAACTCTAATGCATGGAGTAATATAATTGATTCTAATATTACTAATGACTTAACAAATATATGTCAAGATGGTAATATACCATTAAATAAAAGAAACGACTTAATCAAGTCTGCTTATTTCTACTCTTTAGATAAATGTTTTTAAAAGATTTGTAACTTTTATCTACAGGTAAATATCTATAATAGTATTTACTTACCCACAACTTATACTGTGGATAAGTATTATTACAGTATAGATAAATAAAAAGTTATACACATTTAATTTAACATATACAAGTCCATGTAAGTAAATAGTTATCCACATACACATATGTTCCACGTGGAACAAGTTGACCGAAGGAAGTCTGACGTTAGGAAGGTACGTAATAAAATAGTTATCCACATGAGGTACGAAGGTCGGCAAGACTATACAAAGTATAGTGTATAACAATGGGGTATGTACCTGACAGTCAACCCCTTACCGTATCCTCCCTCTACTCCCGATCCCCCTGCCGTATAGCTAGGAGGGTTACAACCTCACAATTTTTTTTGGAAATTTTTGAGTTTTTTTAGCTCTTCATCCTTCGTAAAACCTCTACTTCATAGGTATATAATTCAATTAATCCTTCGTACCTCGTCTATCTCAACTTTTAAAAAAATCTCTATATACAAAAAAGACCCTACCCCTTGTTGTATATAAAAACTCTTTAAAATTTTTTTGGAATTTTTTCAATAAAAACCTTTAAACTATTATGTTCATGAGGCATTGGATATCCACTATATATAGCAACACAATATTGTGAGCAGCATCCATTAGCATTTAAATAACAGAGTTTAGTAATAGGAGTTTTACAAACTATACATTTATAATATTTCATTATCATTTATTATTTTGAAAGTTGTCCCATAAAAAACATATTAACTAACGTTTTTTTTACATCATCGTATCTTTCAATTTCTATTAAATCATTTTTCATATTTTAAATATTTTGTTTACAAACACCACAAAATGAAACATTGTCAATTATCCAATTATCAGGATTTTTACAACAATTATCGTTTCTTAATCCATATGTTTTTTGGTCATTAATATGTTGTTCATTTTTATATTCATAAGACTGTTTTATTTTTTTTAGAAATTCATACTTCTGTTTAGGTGTATCACCTTGAAGAATATTCATTATTTCATTTTCGTAATTGTTCATATATTTTGTTATTATTTATTCCATTTAAATCTTATCCATACTTTTTGAAAAAGTGTCGTATGTTTATGCCAACCTTTTTTATATAAATGATACCATTTTCTGGGAGTCATTTGTATTTTTCCATCAATAGTTATTATAATCATATTACACAGTTTTTATTTGATATCAATGTATTATATCCATTATCTATCGAGTTATATTCTAATATATATTTTGATTCAATAACCATAACTTCTTTATCAGTTAACGTAGATGGTAAGATATCAATTACTTCAAACTGCCAATCAGTTAGTTTTGTTTCATTACGGAGATATATACCAAAAGGACTAGTACTATGTGTAAGGTGATTCCACCATCTAAAGAAAGGAGCGTTACGTGTTTTACCTATATAACACTTACTAGTAGTTTTCTCAGTAATTTTATAAATATAATTTATTGAATCAACTTTAACATAATTTAAGTCATCAGGAAGTTCATTGCCGTTTTTATTTTGATAGATGTTATCAATATAATTAGTTAAACAGCTATCATTATTATTTTCGTTATTACAAAACTTGATATCTTTTCCAAACATTTTTTCATATGTCTTAGGATAATGTAGATAACTGTTAGGATAGTGTTGTCCGCATTGTTCACATTTCCAACTGGTATTAGTAGTTATTTGATCTATCTCATGTTGATAAAGTTCGAATATTACTACATAAAAGAATTGTGCATCATCTTTAGTTTCTTTAGTATAAACCTTGTTATTTTGAAAGAATTGAGGATATTTAGTTAATAGTTGTTGTTTAACGTCTTCCTTATCTTTAGCAATTATAAGTCGTTCTTCAATTACATTAGTTGAACCAAATGAGTTATATAGATATTCATTACTACCATGTGACAATGATTTTACTACTCTTATGAATGCTTTAAAATATTTTAAATTATTATTTGTCATATTATAATATTACATATTATATTAGTTTGTCATATTATAATATTACCATTCATATAGTTTTCTAAATCTGCTTTTGAATACATAGGTATATTAAAATCGATATATTTTATACAGTTTTCTTTTACTTTAAAGTAAACTCTATTTGAAGTAATCATTTTTATATTATCTCTAATTTTCCTTAGTGGATAGTGTAGTACTTGGTCACCTTTATTAGGTTTTTTCAAACAACTATATATTTCTAATTCATCATATTTATTAATTTTAAATCCATCTTCTGTTATTAGTAATGGTTCAGTAAATTTTTCATAGGCATGAACATTTTTTAGATATTGTATTTCATCATTATCTGTAGCGGTTATACATTGATATTCTAAAAGTTTTGTAGCATAGTTAATAAAACTTTCTTTTTCATCTTCTGAACAAGGGTCATTAACTATTACATCTTCAGCAAATGATAGTAGTCTTATTGCGAATGTTTTATCACAAACTATTCTATTTTCTTTAATTGGGTTTTCCATATATATTATTGTTAGGTTAATAGGGTTTACTTTTTTATTTTATTAGTCAAATGGTGTTTCTTTGATTTTAAATAAAACATAAGGTTTAATTGGTTCGTATTTAATGTGGTCTTTTTTTGTATAATTTCCGTTAATATAATATCCACACTTGTAGGGTTTCAATTCTCTTAGATTATAGTAATTTCTACCTTTCTTAAATGGTAACCGATATATTTTACGATTGTCGGCAATGACATAATTGTCACCTATTTTGTGAGTTGCTTTAATTTCCATCTTTAATATTAATAAACTTTAATTTAAAATACAAACTTTAATTAGAATAAATATTAAAGTAGGTGTTGATAACATCTAGTTATAAGCCATTTGACAGACACTCCGCAGGTACAGCAGGTAAGACATTATGCTCCCACCATTCCAAGCCGTCATATTCGCCTCTTGATAGCCAAGTGTTATCATCCAGCCAAACCGTTCCAAAAAGATTTTGTCCACCATACCCACTATCATAATCAAAGTCTATTTCGTTCGTAAACTTTTCGTAATCAACTTCAGTGTAATTTAGTTTAAGAACAATATCCTTTTTGTCATCATCCCAGCTTTGACCATTAGAAATAACAGCACATTTTAAAGGTGCTTTGTCTTTTAAAATTTCAAGTAATTCTTGTTTTGCGTTTGACATACATTTTTGTTTTTGCACCCAGACAAAAAACGGCAGCTAACAAACAGTTTTGCAAAAGCAGGGCTGACGTTCTTAATCCAAGCAGTTTATTAATAATTTAACTTCATCAATCGTTTGAACATTTGTTCGCTATTGCCCTGCCTTCGCAAAGCTGCAAACGTTATAAGCAATACTACATTTCGTTTCCAAATAGAGTTTGTGCTTGTAAATCTTTTTCTTTTCTTTTTTCTTCCCACGCTTTTTTAATACGTTCTTCAATAATATTACAGTATTCAGATGATATTTCGCTTCCAATCCAATTACGCTTATTTAAAATACTCATTTTTGCAACCGTACCACTTCCCATAAAACAATCGTAAATTAAATCATTTTCATTGCTCCAACTTAAAATATGGTCTTGTGCAAGTGCTTCGGGGAATATTGCAGGGTGTTGGCTTGCTATTTTATCATTTGCTCCACCACCTGCAAAATATCTCCATATATTGCGTTTTAATCTTGTTTCGTCTTTTGATGAATAACCCAAATCAACACTATTATCTTTGTTTCTACCAAATGCTTTCTTTGTTCGGTTGTCGGTGTATTCTCTTGGCTCTCTTAAACCGTTAAATGTATTTGGATTTCCTTTAGTCCACACAAACATATATTCAAAGTTCTGCTCATATCTATTGTGCGTTAATGGTGGTGTGCTTTTTTGGTATATCATTGTGTCGTGTAGGTTAAATCCACATTCCATTGCGAATAAAGCCTGTTTAAAACTTGTTCCTGTTTCGCTACCTTTTTGCGTACTATCTCCTACTACCCAAACAACTACTCCACCTTGTTTTGTGGCTCTGTATAGTTCTTTTATTAACGTATGCCAGTCCATAGTAAATCCTTTGTACATTCTTAAATTATCATAAGGTGGGCTTGTTAAAGTTAAATCTATTGTATTGTCAACTATCCTTTTTAGAGTTTCTAAATTACTCTCGTTATAATTCTTATTTATCTCAATCATGTTTTTAATTTTTTCAAAATTATTTTTGCCATCGCTCAAAAAAAGAAAAGAAAAAGGTTCAGTTCTTCGATTTGAGTTTTGTGCTATAATACCGTACTGCTTATAACACGGGTTTTGTGCAATTTGCCCTATCAACTTTTGTCTATAATTTGAACATTTGTGCAAGGGCAAACTGACACAAAGCCCGAAAACGTTATAAGCAATAAAATAAAATTACCTACGCTTCGTATAATCCATTTACACACCCTTCTAATTCAGTCAAATCTCTTATGCTTGTTTCAGCACCTTTTTTGGTAACATATTCAGCAACATTCAATATCATTTCAAGTTGCTTTGAATCAATTTTATACCCAATCATATTTAGTGCTTTTACGATGTTTTTGTCTTTATCTTTAATTTCAGCTTTCATAAATTTTATTTTACAGCTTATAACAAAGGCTAAAAAGCAATTGCCACTAAGCGTGTTATCAAGTAGTATTTGTTAATAGGCAACTGCTCTTAGCCTCAACCGTTATCAGCAACCGTTGGAGTATATATTAATGCTCCCATTTTTGCTTTCCACAATGAATGCATCTACAAGAAGTATCGTTTCCAGCGGTGTAAAAACATTTATTATTAACTTCTATTCTTGGTGTCAATCTTTGTAAGTGCTTATTACATTCGATTAGCATTCCAATTAGCACATCTTTTTCTAAAAGATTGTACATTTCAAATTTTTCTTTGTCTGTTGTTTCTACGATCTGTATCATTTTATTTAGTTTTTAAATTGTGTTAAGTGGTATGCTGATAACATCGGCTATATTCAATTGCGGATTCTGTGCTAAATTTGACATTTGTTCTATTTATTTAAATTATTACTAATTTGAAAGTTTTGTGATTTTAAGTCCGCAACTAAATATAGCCGAGAAACGTTATATGTCATTTTGGAACGACACTGTAATTGTGCCTCGCCCATCAATTATTATTTTTTCGGACAACTGCTTTTGGTATTCTAACATAAATCTGTGTTTTATTTCTAACGCTAATTCATATCCTCTACCATCGTCCATTATCTTTATGCTTTTACCTTTCTGTAAGGACAAAACACCTTCTTTTACATTTTGCTCATAGCGTTCTTGCCTCCAATTATCTTCAAACTTTAATTCGGACATTATCGCATTTGGTTTTTCTCTTTTAAAAATTGTTGTCCAGTTCATTTTGTATTTATTTAATTAGTGAATAAAACGGATTATAACAGTGGTTTGGCAAAATACCGCCACAAGCCTTTGTACTAAATTTGAACGCTGTGCATGGCAGTACTTCTTAAAGCCACGAACCGTTAGGTGTAATATTCATTTTCGTTATTATTATCTTCACACCAATCACAAACAGTACCTCTTTTATTATCATATTTACATTTATCACAAGGTGAAGCATCATATGATTTATATATTTCATCCACTAATATTGTTCCATATTTATCATGTTTAATACTACGCCTAACAAAGTATAAACGTAATGTTTTCAGTTTTTCAATCAATATTCTTATCATAATTTAAAGTTTTGTGTTTCAATTAAATGTTCTGTTAAACACTACGTTTATACCCGACCTTTAGCCACAATTTTGAGAAACGTGTTCCCTTGTATTGAGTTCTGTTTTAATTAAACTCAAAAATTCTTTATGTTCATTATATTTTTGTTCCATATCTGCTTGTGATATTCTTGCTTCCCATATCATTTCACCACATCCACAACTACACCAGTATCCACTACTATAAAATCTTCTACGTTCTGCTTTATAAAATCGTAATATATTTTTTGTATTTAATTTCCTTAGTTCTTCAATATTCTTTCTCATAATAAACCTGCGAAACGTTAGCACCAACCCTAATCATAATAAAAAGAGCAGTTGTTACAAAAATATTCACTTTTATCTAAATCAGAACTATCACAATAAGGGCAGTTGCTAACATCAATCAAAGCACTGTTGCTAACAGCAAATAAATCCAATAGTAAGTTAGTTGCTATTTCAGGAGTTAAGTGGTTGTGATAAAGTTTTTTTGTTATATCTAAGATTTCTTCTTTCATATTGCTTCTACAATGTTTTGTTTAATTAATATATTATACGGCAATATATAATTAAAGGTTACAATATTTTTAATTTATTTACTGTTTTATATTTAAAGTAAGTAGTTATTTAAAGTAAGTAGTTATAAATCCGCAAATAAATATAATCGTATTCCCTTTTGTGAGATTTCATATATATTATTGTTATGCTTTTTCTGATAAAAACTCTAGAGCTTCATTAACTGCTTTTTTAATTTTAATATGACCATCTGTATAATATAGTTGTTTATAGGTATCTACATAACCTGTGTATATTTCTACACTTATATCATTATTACGTTGGTGTGTTATAGAACAATGTAAATTCTTATTTTTACATTCAGCAAATAATTTGGTTACTTTTTTATTCATATTTTATTTAGTTTTTAAAACTGTTTATAACTAGTTTTTTTGTACTTCTTGTTATTGCAGTATATAGTGTCCTATATTTGTTACTGATGGTTTGAGGACTGTTCATTATATTATCTTCGAATACATATACGTTTTGGTATCCTGAACCTTGGCATTTATGAACGGTTAGGCAGTATCCGTATTGGATAAAGGGTATCTCTTTTAAGATAGTGTAGTACATTTGCCAGTCACCAGCTTTACTATATATTTCTAAATCAGATTTAAGTTTGGGATCGAGTACTATATGTAAATCTTCTATTATTCTTCCATCTTCGAATTTTACTTTACTGAGGTATGATTTTTCATAACAGTTTTTAAATGATCTGTTTCCTAATTTTTTGGAAAAGCAGCTAACATGTAAATTCATTGTTTCTTGTTTGAATTCTAAGATAGTAAAGCTTTCACTATTCTGTGCTAGTACTTCATTATCTTTGTCACTATCTTTATCCATGAAAGGAGCATAGAATGTAAATAGGTCACCTACAACTATATTTGATGTAGCATCTGGGAACAATCTATTTCTGATATGTTTATTAATGTTGTAAACAGAAAATGGATTATTATTTTTATGGTTATTATAGGTAATTGATTTTGTTTGTAAAGGACTATTCTTATAATCATTAACAAATGAATTTATTGTAGTATCTAAATCACTGATATACAATATGTTATCACTTGTTTTTCTATTAATATCTACAATAATGTTAGTATCTATCCCACTAATTATGTTTTCACCTAGTATCGCTATTTCGTCATCATAGCGCATTATTTGAGTTAGTTCGTGAAAGTCATTATCATCGGTGAATTTATTAAATGTCGGAGACAGTTTATCGTCTTCACCGATTGGTGGTATTTGTTTGATATCACCTACGAAGATAATTTTTAGGTTATGCGGTGCTTCGCATAGTATTTCATCCATAAGTTTTTGATTGATCATAGAGCACTCGTCTACAATTAATAAACCACCACCTTTAAAATATTTTATTTGTGGAACTGTGAATAGGTCTCTTTTGAATTCACCTGTTTCTTCATTAAGTTTTATACCTAGTAAAGATGCTACAGTAAAACAGTTATATTTACCTATACTTCTGGATAAGATAGATTTTGCTTGATGAGAAATAGTAGCACCATACAATTTCATTTGTGGGTATTTATTTCTTATTTGTTTTAAAATCGTTGTTTTACCTGTACCAGCTTTACCAGTTAACACAAAAGTTTTTCTATGTGAAGTAATAAAATTATCCAGTTTTTTTAGACCTGTTTGTTGACCTTCGTTATATATCATTGATTATTTCTTATATTTTATAAGCCATTCATTATATGTTATTATATTTTCATTCAAATAAAGTAAAGCTATTTTATTCTTTTGTTTATGAAATTCCATAATTTCTTTTTCTGTTGGTTCTAGAAACATATCATCACATAAATTATTACCTGACCATGTTTTAGATGGACATTCACCAGATGTTAAAGAAATATATTTATCAGTAATTTGTTTTACAAATTCTGGGTATTCTTTTTCGTATTTCATAAAACAAAAATATTATGATTCAATATGATTATAAATTAATTGCATAACCCAAGCATTTTCAAATTCATACATACCACATAAAGTACAAGCTTCTTCTTCAGTATCATAATAATTTATTTTACCTTCTTTATCTTTCATAAAATCCATATTTCTAAGATCTATGATTATATATTGTCCTTTCATATTTTTTCTATTTGTTGTTTATAAACGACATTAAGTTAATTAATTTATATTATTGTTGTTTATAAACAACATTTATATTTTAAGATAATTTATCTATTATTTCACCACTAGTATTAATATGATATGCATGTTTATCAATATATAAATAAAGTTTATCTTGTATCATACTTTCTGGATCATCAATAACATTCATTGAAAATGATTCACTTTTTATAATTATAGCAGTTGGGTCATATGATTCTAATTTAACAATAAGTTCTTTAGTTTTAGGTTTAATTTTTTTTAAATCCTTCATTTCTTTTTTTATATCACCAATTGTATAAATACCTTGTGCAGAATTATCAAGTGGATATACTTTTATTTCATCAAGTAAAAATGGTGCTAATTCATTTTTCCAATAAAATCCTGTATTATTACCACTAAAAGCTACAACAATAAAATTTTCTTTTGCTTCACTAATATAATATTCTTCAGGTAAACAATCATCAATTAATTTAATATTTTTATTATTTTTATATATTCCAAATGTTGTGCTCATATTAATTCAGGATTTTGATGAATATTACCAATTATTTTGTGATTTGTTTGACCAGCATTAGTTTCATGAATATTCCAACCACATTTTAGTTTATCCCATTTAACAACCTTTCTTTTAACATCTGTTTTATTCATATTAAAATAATGTTGTGTATATTCAATTATATCATCTTCATATATTTCGTTATTTTTAATATCATATTCATTTGTAAATTCATCAATTGTTTTAATAAAAATATTAACTTTATTAATAATAAAACTTATATCTAAGTAATCACAATATATAATTGTATCATCTTTTTTAATAACTCTAAATTTTATTAATCTATCAAAGTAACTATGATTATAAATTTGTTCAATTTCCATTTCCATATTTTTTCATACAAATATAAAAATCTTTTGATATTTCTTCAAATTTTTCTAAACTTATTTTATCATCACTTACAGATAAATCCATTCTGTTATCAAATTCCAGAATCATACATTGATATTGAATACCAATTCTATTACAACCTATTGGGTCTCTATCCATATATTTTCTAAAGTCATATAATAATAAACCAACTTGATACTGTTTATTATTAAAGGTTTTCCAATAACAGAAATCTTCATTTTTATAATTTTGTTTATATTTTCTATATCCTTTAGAATACAAATCAGTGTCTAAATCAATTAGATACTGATCCCAATCAATTGTATTATTTTTCATATTTTAATATATTTCTTAATAAATTTAATTGAAATTCTAAAGTATAACCATTATCTATACCTGTTTGAATATCATTTGATAAACCTTCTAATGAATTATTAGTAGCTAATAATAATTCATTTAAATATTCGTTCCAATCATTTTCATCAAACCAAGATTCATAAAATAATTCTTTTAATAAATCATTAACTTCTTTTTGATATTTCATATTTTTATTAATTTAATCTTCATATTCAATTTCATCAGCATCTATGTCAATTTTAACTGTATCTTTATCATGTAAAGTACCTATACAATCAAAATTATAATCATCATTAATTTCTTCTTTTGCTATTTTTAAAGCTTCTTCTTCGTTTTCAGCTTCAACTTCAAAACCTACTTTAAAAGTTATTTTTCCTGTTATATAAAATTCTTTTATATTATTTAATTTGTTTATTTTTAAATCTATAAATTAATTCAGCAAATAACATATCTGTATCAGTTATCATTGGAGGAACGCACATTGTTAAACTTTTACCACCAGTTCTACATAATTTACTTAACTCAACAGTACATAATTCTATTAATTTTTTGTCAGGTATTTCAGCTTGTTTCTGTCTGAAAATTTCATGTGATGTTATATTTTCCATATATTATTTAATTGAAACTAAAGTTTTTTTATCGTATGCTATTATATCAAACACAACTGATTGACCTGTTCTAAGCCAGCGTTTATAAGTTAATTTTCCATTAATATAAACATAAAGTTGATTGTCTACTATTTCTTTGTATATCATAAGTTATTATCCCATTTAAATAATATTATTTATGTTTATTAGAGTAACTACCACATCCTTCACAACCACTATTGCCTACTGGATATACAGAACAAGTTTCGGGTGTTCTATTAAGACGACAATTATTAATAGTTTTTTCTTCTATTATAATAATTTCTTTATGTTTAAGTTTATTAAACATACCAATACGTTTCATATCAACTTCAAATTCTTCAATTGATTTATATGGTATATTTGTATTATATCTTTTTCTAGGTAATGGATAATTGTCAATAAGAAAACTACATTCATAAATATCTATATTAGATGAAACAAATAATTCCATATAATCACCTAATATATTATCAGAAAATATATAAGCATAACCCATTATATAATCCTTATTTTTTATTCCTTCATATAATTCAGGTAATTGTTTTAATATGTTATCCATAAATTTATTCTTTTATTTCTTTCCCACAATCAATACATTCATATATTAATGTTTCGTTATTTTTAAAATAACAATTACCTTTTTCACTTGGATTTCCACAAATACAAAATTCAAGTTCATTATCTAAACGTTTTTTAATAATATTTTCAATTTCATTAATTATTTCTTCGTTAATTTCATCATCCATGTTATTCCACCAATCATTAAATCCACGTCTATCACATAATGAATCAATAATTTCTAATGCTATTTTTTTATTATCTAAATTTTTCATAATGTTATTTACCTGTATAATTATATTCTTGTTTATATTCAAATGTATATGGATATTCATCTAATGGTAAATCTTTTTTACCTTTATATATTCCACCAAAACCATGATTTATATAATCTTCATAAGAATATTTATTTCCTGTTGAACCTATATAAAAAGTTCTTATTATTTTTATACTACAAACTCTAAGTTTCCAATCATCATTTTTCATATTTTATTTAATATTTTAATGATTTTTTCTTTTAAACCAGTTTGTTTTATGCCTTCAAATGAACGAGAGCAATGTATAAAATTTTCATTAAATTCAAACATTTCTAAATCATCTATAACTACGTAATTAGTAATTTCTGGATGATTATTTAAATATTCTTTAATTTCAAAAATACGACATGATTCTAAATCAGGATTATTATTACTATCTATTACGATAGTTTTATCAATTGGTTGTGTAATTATAATATTATTTGTTAAATATATTTCACTTAATAATTCAATTGATGCATTAATTCTCCAATCACTTGAACAAACTATTTTACAATTTGTTTCTATAAGAATTTCATTTAATACTTTAACAGCTTTTTTATTAAAGTTATCAAAATCATAAATTGTTTTTTGATAACCTAATGGAATAATATTTGATCTACCAGCTTTCTTTCTCTTTTTATGCCTACTACCAAATTCTGTTGGTAAACAAATAACACCATCATGATCTAAAAACATTGCTTTCATATTAATATTTATAATCTTTTAAAGTCTTACCAGTTAATTTAAAATTATCTTTAATATATTTTATTGTATCTATTATGTGTGTATCAATTTCATTAAAATAACAATTACCAATAGTTATATAAATTAATGGTTCTGATTTATCTTCATCAACACTATGACCAATTATCAAATTACCTTTATTATATAAATTATAATCTCTACAAAGTTTATCTAAATTATTTCCAAATCCTCTAACAATATAAGGTAATTTAGTTTGTAAACTTTCTATTTCATCTTCAATTTCTAATTTCATATCAATTTTATATTTAGTACTTTTTCTAATTTAATGATTGTAGATAGATTAAAATCAGTACTACCTCTTAACATATTTCTAGTTTCTGATGTTGACTTACCTAACAATAAACTTAATTCAATTAAATTACTAGGTGTTAAATTATTCTTTTTATTTTCTCTTAATTTAGATAATATTTTAATGGAAATATTAAATGATTTATCTAACCATTCTTCATTTTCCTGTCTCCACATAGCTTTTTCTAACCAACCACTATCTGTTTTTGAGGTTAGTTCAAGAAATTTTTTTATATTTTTATTCATATAAATTTTTAATTAAGAAATTATATAAATTAGTAAGATTAGAAATATCAATTTTTTCACCATTATTATATGAAGCACAACCATCTTTATATTTCTTACCAAATTCTAATTCATATATATAATATTCAATCCAAGAATCTTTATTATTATCATTAAAAACATCTTTTACAATAGTTAAAAGTTGGTTAACTAATATCGTATTATTATAACCTGTAATGAAATTATCATTGAATACTTCTTGAATATGTTTTGTACATTTAGTATCATAAATACTTTGTTTTTCTAATGAAATCATTATTTTTTCAAACACCATGAAATCAAAGTTTATTGTAGGTATATCTTCATTAATCATAATATTCTACTTTTTAAATCATCAATTTCATCATTGATCATTTTATTATGTTCTTCAATATTAATTGGTATTATATATAAATCTTGAACTGATTTTGCTTGACTAACGGCATCTTGTTTAGTGTATACTCCTGCACGATGTCTCATATCTGTATAACCACAACCATCTGGACGATAGTAACTACCTTTTTTAATATAACAATAACTAATATCTGGATTTTCTAAAAAACTATTTAATTTATTTAATCGTTTTCTTTTATTTAAAATATTTCTTATTTCATGTATTGTTTTTAATGAATCTTCAAATTCATATTTATCAGCAGGTTGACATCTAACAACAGGAATAGTTAAATAATTTACTTCATCATCTTCACCCATTAAACATATATTTTCATATCTATTCTCTTTAACTAAAATAGATTTAGCTTGATTTAATGTATCTGTACTACATGTTCTATTATCATATAAATAACCTTCTTCTATTTTAGAAAAGTTAATTTCATAACCTTTTTTTACAACCTTTAAATTTAGTTGTTTTATTAATTCTTTATCATCAATGTAATTAGCCATATATTATTAAGCGATTTCATTAAACCCTTTATTAAATTGTTTAATTAAATAATCATTAAAATTTTTAGTTTTAAATTTACCATTTATACGAAATTCTGAATCACTTTCTGGTTGATATTTAATCATTTCTATATGTTTAATTTTTGTAGATATTTCCTGTGTAATTTCTACTGTACCATCATACATCTGAATAATTTCGATTACCTCTTGTATAAAATTTTTCTTATTCATATTTAATTATCAAATGTTTTGTTAGTAATAAATCTTTTAATTTTATAACAAATTGTTGGTGTTAATCCTATATACGTATCAGTTTGAAAAAAGTTATATTGTTGCGTTAATAACATATCGGAATCATCATCAATAATTACATATTTATTAAAATCAAAGTAATAACATCCATGTTTTTCCAATGTAATATTTTTTTTCAACCATTGACTAATTTCAGTACCTCTTTCAAAACCAGTAAATCCTGTTTTATCAATTATTGTAAAAGTTGCACCACAATAATTAAATATTTCTTGTAGTTCTTCAACACTATATTGGTTACGCATTGATGCAGAAATCACAACTATAGCATTTATCTCTTCACATAAACCGTTTAACATTAAAATTTTTTCTTCTGATATTTGACTTTTATTATATTCAATATCAGATGTTTTATCACCAAAATTTAAATAATTAGTATATTGTTTTGATTCATAATGTAACTGAGAATTAAGTACTCCATCTACATCTAAAAATATTATTGGTTGGACTATCATAAATTAAAATTATTTTTACTCATAAAACTATGAACCCAATCTTGTTTGTATTTTCCACAAGGACAAATTAATCCTTCATTCTTTGCAATTAAAATACCATGATTTTCTTGTTTATTTCTATCACAACCATTATCTCCACAACAAGTAAAAGGGTGGTATGAACCTTTAGTTTGATAATTATTTATATTTTCAACTTGTTCATTTGAAAATGGTGTATGTATTATATCCATATTTATTTTGTTGTTTTAAAATCACTCCACCAATTACTATCAAAATCAACCCACAATCTTTTCTTGTTACAAATACCTTTTACTTTACTAAGAATAAACTGTACGTTACCTTTTCTTTTATGTCTTCTAGCAAATCCATTTAAACAAATTCCATATTCATATGGGTTACCATATATTTTAATGTAGAAGTATTCAATTAAATTTTTCATAAGTTTTTAATTTTATATATTTTATTATTATGAATTGTTTTGATTGTAAATAATACATCAGGATATAATTCAGTCTGATTTATGTTAATTATTTCAACCATTTGATTACCAATATTATTATAATTATCTATTTCTTTTTTATTTTTAGATAACTGATATTGATAACCAATTGTTATTTCAAAGCTATTAGCAATATACCACTGATCTATTTTATCTCTAAAATATATTATAATACTCGTTATTAATATTATTATTGGGAATATTAAGAATAATGTTAATATAAAGTAATTTATAGTATTCATACGTTAATTGTTAAGTAAAGGTTACAAATATTTATTAATATTTTTTCTTTCGGCTGTACAAATAGTATCATTATGATGTCCACCATGTGCAACTAATAATATTTCTTCCATTACAAAACCTCTAGTTTTACCAATACCCATTGAATTCCAACCAAAACATAGAACTATTCCATTATTTTTTGTAATTCTAGTTATTTCTATCTTCATATTACTCCAAAAACTACTTTGAGTTGTTTGCATATTAACAGTTTTACCAAGTTTTTTATAACATTCACTTACTTGTCTTGGTGAATATGGTGGGTCAAATAAAACTAAATCTACAGAATTATTTTCAAATGTTTTTAAAAAATCTATAGCATCAAGTGAATAATTACATAACATAGTAGGATCAAGATCATTTGTTATTTTAGCTATTCTATTTTTATTTGCAAATGGATCAATGCTAATAAAATTTTCATTATCAACATTTATATTATATTTATTAACAAATTTTTTAATTGGTTTAATATCAAAAGTATTACCATTAGGCATTGCCCATTCTCTATTTAAAATCATCATGTTTTTATATTTGAACAAATATAAAAATTAATTTTATAAAAAACTATAATAATTTACTATTTATAAGAAACTTTTTATATATTTTGAAATTAGTTGAACAACATATTATCAAATCTAATAATACACTTTACAATGAGTGTGATGATATACCTACTTATAATCCTAAAAACAGTGTTAAACATGAGTTTAGTGGTACTAGGATTAAAAGAGGATTATATCAATCTAAAAATAAACAGTTGATTAACAGTGATGTAAATGGTTCTTATAACATATTAAGAAAAGCAATCCCAAATATATTTAATATAAATGGGATAGAGGGTTTTGGAGTTAACCCAATAGTTCAGACTATAAAGAAATAATAATTATTTCAAATTCATCCTTGCCGAAGATAGTTCTAATATCATTTATAAATTATTTGATTAATTTCACCTTTTTTAATTACTATTATACAACCATTATTAAAATTTAAATTATATAATTCACCTTTATTTTCATTTTGATAAATATCTATTCTATTACTTGTTGTGGGTGGAACAATAAATGGATAATTATTTTTATTATCTTTAAATCTTTCTATTTCATTTTGATTTAAATTATTAGTTACCCAAATTCTCCATTTATTTTCGTTTGATTGTATATAATGTATCATAAACTATTTTCAATTTTATTTATATAAAACTTTCTTGGTATTTCACCATATACAAATTTAACAACTGAACATAACCAAATATTAAATGAAGTATAATACTTTGATTTTAGTTCATACCAAGCACCACCTGATTCATCATATAAATGGTGTAGTTCAATTAAACTATCATTTACATGACTTGTATCGATAGATAAACTCACTTTGTGTAATTGGTTTAAATCTAACAGATCAAGCATGGTATCTGCACCAAGTACCATCTCAAGTTCTTCTTTGTGACCTTCCCATGATGGTAAATCAACATACCATTTATTATCATCTTCTTTTATAAATTTAAAATATTTCATATTATCTTTTGGTTTTATTTTTTCATAACAAGTTAAACACACATGAAATTTTTTTACTATTAACTTATTTGGTGGACTTAATAATATTGCCCCAAAATCTTCTAATTCATTTTTACAGTAATCACAAATTGGATTTATCATTATCTCTATAATATTTTTTATTTAAATTATACCACACTAAGCAAACATTTTCAAAACTACCTTTGTACCTAATTATATTTGTTTCAGTATCTATTACTGACCATTTATTATTAATACATTGTTTTTTATAACGTCTTGAGTATAAAGGAGGCATTACTACATCTTCTACGATTATTTCTATCATAAGGTTTTAGTTATTATTAACATTTGTTAAACTATTATTATATTCACTAAATAGTGAATAATAAATATTCCCTTCAGTATCTTCAACTTCTTCCAAGCCATCAATAGAAACAAATTGCATAAGTTTTAATTTTTTATTTGATGATGGAATTTCAAATACAATTTCTGTATTATCATCAAGATGTTTTATTAATTTTATTAATTCTTTTTTATTCATGGTTATAAAATTTTATTATATAAAAATAAACCCATACATGCACCAGTAGAAGCACCTATACAATATATAAATTTATCAAGTTTATTACCTAATACAGCATTTTTTACATTAAAAATCCAAATTAAACACATAACAAATGCACAAATAGCAACTCCAATATAATTATTATTAATTATAAAATATGTATTGATTGGTACAAAAAATATTTGTAGAAATCCAGATATAAAAACTTTTATTTTCTTAATCATATTATATTTTTTTATTTAAAATTTCTTCAACAATTGAAACTACAAAACGTAAATTAGGTATATAATTAGGTGTACCACGTTTTAAAAATTTTTCAGATAAAATATCTATATAGTTATCTCTGATTTCACGATATTTGATTTCATACATTTCATCATATGGTACAGGTAAATCAATTTCATTTTTAATCATACTTTTAAGTTGACTAAACACTTCCCAATAATGGGTATGTTTTTGATTTGTATTATTAAAGGCTATTTGCCAATTTAGATTAGCTTGATTTTCAACACCTTTGAGTATTTCATTTATTTTAAAATCAACTCTAGCTTGAACCTCTTTTTCAATTTGTTCCTTACTCATTTTTTTCGTTTTAAGTTAAATCCTTCAGGATTTTCAAAGTTATTCCACCCAATATAGTCTTTATAAACATAAATTAATGTACCCATTTGAAATCCTGTTACAATAAGTAATGCTATTAATAACCAAATATCAAATCCATCTGAAACTGCTAAGTAATCAACATAGAATCCAAGTATTACTGCTAGTATTAAAATTAATCGTTTTATCATATATATCTCTATTTTATTTTTAACAAAATTAAGGGATATTTTTAAATAAACAAATAAAATTTGATAATTATTAAAATAAAAGTTACATTTATAACCTTAATAGTTAGTTTATCGTATAAAACATATATGAGAAAAGAATTTATTTTGTGCGCAGCAATTGATTATAATGGTATTATTGTCTCTGGAAGAAGACATACAGATTGTTATAATATATTAAACCAGTTAACTAATATTGAGGATAATTTATTACCTGATAGAGATAAACAAGGTTTTCTTACATCAACTGGTAGATTTGTTGATAGGAAAATTGCATTTATTATTGCAAAAGAAAATGGTCAAATTTTCCATAAAATGTATGATAACGATAGTAGTGGTAGTTTAACAAGTGAAGATTTATATTATGATGATGAAATTGATAACGTTTAAAAAAATATATGAAAATAAGAAAATATAAAGGAATATGTGAAGAATCATTTAGTGAAATATGTGGATATTTGATTTTTGAAGAAAATGAAAGTCTATATTATATAGATAAATATATTCCTGAAATGGGGTGTAATATTAAATATTGCGTTATACCTGAAACAATATCTCAATCAACAGGTGAATTTGATAAAAATAATAATGAAGTTTTTGAAAATGATGATGTAAAATTTTATATGTCAGGTAAACCGCATATTTGTAAAATAATTTATAAATATGGAATGCATTGTTTACTTCACAAAGATGGTTATGTTAACCATTATCCAATTGAATTTAAAAATATGGAAATAGTAAAATTATGATAAAACAATTTGAATGTACTATTGAAAATTGGTATAAAGGTGAACCTTTAGTAGGTTATAGTTATGCTGAAACTGCATCAAAAGCTAGATATCAATTTTATCGTAGTTTAGATTCTGATTATCCTTATTCAGATTTTTTTAAAGATATTAAAACAAAAGTTATTGGAAAATTTAAAATTTCTCAATTATTTAATAATTATAATATTGAAGATTTTGATAAAATGAAAAAATATCGTAATATTGATTTTATATACCAAGGTATGAAAATAAATGTTTGTGGTAAAGATGGTATTATAGTAGGATATAACTCTGGTATGAATCTAGATGTTGTATTTAATAATAATATATATACAGATAATTGTCATCCTCATTGGGAAACTACATATTATGATATTAATAATAAAATTATTAAATGTTTTAAAAAATAAATAAACACTATAACAACTTATGAGCAATCCAAGAGACCCATTTATTACAACAAAAATCTTAATAAAACATTTTGAAGTAGAAGATTTAACACACTCTTTTGAATATATTAAAGATGAATATGAAGAATGTTATTTTCATACAATAAAATTTGATGATTATTCAATTTTTATTTCAGAATATTTAGATGATAGTGAATTATTAGGTGGTATATATAAAGGTAATGATAGATTACCAATTAATTTTGAAGAATTAGAATATACTATTATATTAACTAAAATTAAAAAATATATTAAATAAAAAATATGAAAATAGAACAAATAGTCAATAATACAAAAGAAAGTATTTTAAGAATTAATTTTGATGAAATTATTGGAGCAATTCTAGAAAAACTTGATACACCAATAGAAAATTATAGTGAAGAACAAATTAATGATTTATTTGAATCATTTAAAATAATTAAGTTATTTCCAACACCAGAAGATTATTATAATTCAATTGACAATAATGAAAAGAAAGAATTAGCAAAAATTTTAGTTGAAAATAATGATATTGATGAAAATGATATTATCAGTAATATGAGTGTTGATGATATTATTTATGGATTAAGTTCTTATGATGAAAAAGAAATGTATAATACACTACATGACAAGTATGGAGAAGACCGTGATGACCGTGAATATAGTAAATATGAACTTATTGTTGATGATCATAATAGTACAGTATATGATGAAATTCTTGCAAAACAATTAATGGTTATTAATAGTAATAGATTTAAATTAACAAGTGAAGAAGAAGAATTTATTGAAAAATTATCTAAACGTTTATAATATATATGAATATTAAAGTAAAACAAATCATTTATACCAGTAAAGAAAATAATTTTAATAATGATAATAATATTTGGTTATTAAAATCTGCAATTAAAAATCCAGAATGTGTAATAGTTAGTTCTAGTGGTGTTCATTCAAATTATATGTCTGATAGTTATAAAAAACTTCTTAAAGAAGAACCAATTAGTAAACAATTATTTTGGTATATGTTTGGTAGAAAAACACCTATTTTTGTGACATTAGATTATCTTAAATTTGATATACTAAGAAACTTACCAATATTATTTGATAACAGTTGTCTTATATGAAAAAAAGAATAATTTATAACAATATATCTAATAAACTAATTATATTAGATAACAATTATCAGATAGTAATTGATTTAATTAGTGATAATTATTTACTTAATAATATTAATTTCAATACTTTACCATTAAATATATTTGATAATATACAACTTTATTTAGGTAATGAATATGAATCTTATAATGATGTTGATATAAATGAAATATATGATATCTTATTTAATAAAGATATTAATATTAATAATAAAGGTTATTATTTTAATAAAGAACAAAAATATTTATATGATTACGATGAAAAAAATGAGTGTTTATATTTCAGTTATAATAATATTTATTCAGTTTTTGAATCAAAATATAAACTTAAAAATAAGGTTATCAGATGTTTATTGAGTGGTATGGCAGAACAAGCTCTCAAATGGAAGGTATCTACAACTTGTTCTGCTGATGGTGTATGTTAGTAATCGGTAGAACAAGCTCTCAAATGGAAGGTATCTACAACTTAAAATAAATAAAAATGTTATGACTATATATGACAATACTGAACAAGAGTTCAAAATAAAGTGTAAAGAAAATTTACAAGAACTTATTAATTATATTAATTCTGATACAAAGTTAAGTTTAAAATTTTATTTTGGATTTAAAGAAATCAATAGTTTATATAAAACTATTGATAAACAAGAAAAAGAATTAAATGAATATAAAACATTTTTTGATTTATTTAAAAAACTTACTAAATAATAATTATGACAGAATATTTATGTATTAATTCATTTGATATATATAAAGTAGATCAATATTACTATGGTGAACTAAGTGGAGAATTTGGTTCTAATATTATTGGTAAATATGAACTTTATCAAGATAATAAATATATTGGGAAAATAACACATACTGAATTAATAAAATATTTTAAACCTAATAACATGAACACATTAAATTTACACGAAGAATTTCAAACAATTGTAGGACAACCAATTTTAAATAAAGGTAAAATTATCCCAGAAGATAGACGAAAACTTAGATTAAATCTTGCCTTTGAAGAATTAACTGAATTAGCAGAAGCATTTGGTTGTTTAAAATATTTTAAATCATTATGTAACCAATTAATTCATACTCCGTATAATGAATCTAAAGATGTTTATAATGAAACTGAGGTATTAGATGCTTTAGTTGATATAGAGGTCATTAATAATGGAACAATCTTAGAGACAGGCTTTAAAGATGTATTTTATGATGCTTACAAACAAACACATGATAATAATATATCTAAAAGTCATGAAACTTTAGAAGAATTACAAGAATCACATTTATATCATGAATCTAAAGGTCTTACAGGTTTAAGTTATAAAGAGATTAATGGAAGATTTATCTTATATAACAGTAATAAAAAGGTTATTAAACCAAAAAATTATGTACCAAATGATTTAAGTAATTTTACTAAATAGTATATGACAAAAAGAGAAGGACTTTCTAAAAAATATGATGATAATATTAATAGTATTGAATCATTAAAATTAGAAAATATTGAGTTATATAAAGAACTTTGTTTACTTTCTGATGATAAACAATGGTATACTGAAGAAACCGTAACAATTGGGAAAGGTAAAAAGAAACATGAAGTTTTACGTGGATATATAAATTGGAATCATCCTTTTAAAGATGGAGATAGTGATAAAATTATTATAGTTACTAGAAAAATGGTAATTAGAGAAAATAATGAATGGGCTTAATTTATTAAGTTTTTAACTATTTATCAATAAACAAAATATAATGAAATTTAATATAAAAGAACATATTTTAAAAGTAATTGATGAGAAGATTTTACTTAAAAATCAAGAAAACTATTATTGTTGTCTTTTTGCTAGAAATAAATATTGTCTTGAAGGTAAAGATAAAATCTCATCTGATAAATCGCAATTAAAACGTTTTACAACATCAAAAGATTTTTTATTTGATAAAGTAAAACTTTAATAAATTGTTATATTAAAATAATGTAACAAAACACAATGTTTAAAAAAGAATCCTTAAAACTCAAAAAAAAAATGTTTACAAAAGAATACCTAAAAAAGTTGTTATTGTTTGATATTGAAACAGTAGCTAAATACTCTAGTTTTGATCAGTTCTTAGAAAATGAATCTAAATTGGCTAATCTATGGTTAGATAAAGCTAAAAAGAAAAATTATTATGAAAAAGAAAAATTTAATGATTTAACTGATAAAGATGATTTTATATATACTAAGTATAGTAGTTTACATCCAGAATTTTCAAAAATTTGTTCTATTTCTATATTAAAGTTTATTGAAAATGTGGATGAAAGTTTAACTACTAAAATTAAAACATTAACACTAGATGGTATAAACGAAAAGGATTTGCTTACTAGATTTAGTATTGCTTTAAATACAAATATTGGAATGATTATTTGTGGTCATAATATTTCAGGTTTTGATATTCCGTTTATTAATAAACGATTACTTATTAATGGGTTACCTTTACCTACATTACTTAATTTCTACAATAAAAAACCTTGGGAGATTAATATACTAGACACAATGACAATGTGGAAATTCAATGGTACTGACATGGTTTCATTAGATTTATTATGTACATCTCTTGGTATTATATCACCTAAAGAAGAAGATGTAAGTGGAATGGATATTAATAAACTTTATTATAATAATGAATTTAATATCATTAAAAAATACAATGAAAGAGATGTAGTTTGTTTATCAAATGTGTTACTTAGATTAAATGAAATTGGATAAATTGATATATAATAACAAACTTGATACTTATTGTATTTTAGATACTAATAATAATATTATTGTTAATACAACTGATATTAACTTTAGTACCTTACCATCAAATATATTTAATAACATATCACTTTATTTAGGTAATGAATATGAATTATATAACTTTGATTATCAATATG
>ENA-OBIO01000360-OBIO01000360.1-metagenomes-genome-assembly--contig:-NODE-360-length-25219-cov-31.4162_pt1 | contig 25219 bp, 27 predicted proteins | sample MGYA00153383_OBIO01 | MGnify analysis MGYA00153383 | reverse complement strand
TCCCTTGTTTAGTAACTATAGCATTTTCTATACTCTTTGAGCGGGAAGGGAGTAGTTCCTTAACTTTGATGATAACAGGACGGGTTCCTCCTTGTTCAGAACCCTCAACAGGTTCAAGTCTAGCATCATAGACTTCTCCCCGGTTCATACAGGAGATTCTCCCAATTGCAACGCTTCCCAACTCGCTACCGCAAACTCAGCCTCCATCTGTAGCACTTGAGCTTGATACTCTGGATCTTGTGCCATTTCAATCAGTGCTGCATCAATGGACGATCGCTTACCCTGAGTTTGGGTTGTTACCCGATCGCGCTTCATTGACTCTAACAATTTCAGCTTGACTTCTTCCTTAATTTCTAAACCTGCATCAGGATCGCCCAAATATTCTTCTAAGCACTATTCAACGGTGTGCCGAATCAAGTCCCTCAGTTGCTCAACTGTCATATCTTTGACTTGCATCTTAATCTCCTAGTTTGTGGGATTATCAATAAATAATAGCAAATTTAGTAGAGTTGTCGCTGTAAATGAGCTATCCATTCCATGAATTTCGTTCCTGATTCACATATTCTTGAGCATCAATCCCGTGCCAAATTTCCTCACCCAATCCTTCCAATTCTAAAATACTACGCTTGGGTGATAGAATCATTCGTTGACGAATATGTGCAAACAATTCAGAGATGAGTCGCAGTTGCTCATCTGGTGCAAGTCTTAGAACCTGAGTCAGTACCGCGCTATAAGTAGACATAGGCTTTATGTTGAGATTTTTTGGCTGATTGTCATTATAGCAATTTAGGAGCGAGGGAAGTGCGATCGCCCTTATCTTCCCCAAGTGCGATCGCCCTTTTCTTCCCCAAGTGCGATCGCCCCTTCTTTTACCTAATCAAATGGATTCAATATAGTTAACCCATTAACACGCTTAAAATCCTTAGCATTGCGAGTCACCAAAACACATCCCTCAACTAAAGCACACGCTGCAATTACACCATCACCTAGTTTCAAGCGATAATCTCGGCGAATTTGGGCTGCACTATCTAACACTGATTCTGTCAATGATACGCAGTTAAGAAGCCTCAAAAAATCTCGCATCTCATTCGCTTGTTCTTCTGTCAACGCCGGGTAACAAAGTAACTCTACCCAACTAATCGGACAGTAAAATGCCTCTGCATCTCTAACTTCAATCTCATCAAATATCGACTGAACTTCTGGCCCATCATTGAAGTAGTAAATCAGGATGTTGGTATCGAGAAGATATTTATTAATCATCCCATTCTGCTCTAAGTTGCAACTGGAATTCCAAAGCATCCACACGCTTAGGTAAAAAACCTCGCCATCTCTTTAGATTTTTCCTGGGCAATCTTTCACTGCTACCCTGAATATGGGTTGTTGCCCGATCGCGCATCAATGCTGACAATACCTCTAAAAGCTGCTGTTGCTCGTCAGGAGTGAGACTTTGAGCCTGACTCAGTACCTCGCTATAAGTAGACATAGGCTTTATGTTGAGATTTTTTGGCTGATTGTCATTATAGCAATGTAGGAGCGAGGGAAGTGCGATCGCCCTGATCTTCCCAAAGTGCGATCGCCCTGATCTTCCAACACCCAACTAATTAACTCACTATGTCAGCGGTTTTCTAAACCGATGTCCATCAGGTTCTACAACCACAAATGCCCCTTTTAGTTCTACTTCAGAATAATTTTCTATAACTCCTGCTAGTTCCTTGTGAACTTCATTCACCATTTTAGGTAAGACTCGAAGGTAAATTACACCTGTTCCGATCGCCCTCACAAAAACAAGATTTCCGTAATCTCTGTCTCGCGTAACTAAGATGCGATTTTCTGCTTGGGCTACTCTCAGTATTTCTTCATCACTTGCTTGCGCTAAATCCATTTGAGTGACAACAATTACATCATGTCCTGCATCAATCAAAAACTTTATGGTGACAGCATACACATCTTAGTCTATCAGAAACTTCATAATTTAAGCTAATGCCAAATGCACATCTTCCGCCGCCACCAGTGCGATCGCATAACGTAAACACGCCCGAATATCATCCATTTCCAAATCTGGATAGTAATCTTGGATAATTTCTCCAAAAGAAAGCCCTTCATTTAGTAATTCGAGAACGCTCTGTACAGTAATGCGCGTACCCACTATGCAAGGCTTACCGAAGTGAATTTGAGGGTTGACGGAGATTCTGTCCATTTTGACCACGCAGCTCTATGTCTCTTCTATTTTAAGTCATCAAGTAGGCGATCGCAACTTGTCTTTTTTCACCAGTCAGCTACTCGCCCATCTCTTCCCAAAGTGCAATTAAACTTGACCAGGCAAATCCAACGCAATTAAGAGAGCTTGATTCAGCAGAAGTATTGCTTCATCACTAAGCATTCCTCGTAAACTCAATAAACGAGATTTAGATAATACCCGTACTTAATCTGCCATAGCGATAGAGTCGTTGGTTAATCCACCGTCGGGAGCTTTAATTAATACCTGAGTGGGATAAACTTGTTTACCAGTTTGATAAGTAGTGCAGGGAATAGCCAAAACTACAGGGCCATATGTATTGATTGTAGCTCGACTAACGATGATAACAGGACGAGTTCCTCCTTGTTCAGAACCCTCAACAGGTTCAAGTCGAGCATCATAGACTTCTCCCCGATTCATACAGGAGATTCTCCCAATTGCAACGCTTCCCAACTCGCTACCGCAAACTCAGCCTCCATCTGTAGCACTTGAGCTTGATACTCTGGATCTTGTGCCATTTCAATGAGTGCTGCATCAATTTGCGATCGTTTATCCTGAGTTTGGGTTGTTACCCGATCGCGCATCAATGCTGACAATACTTCTAAAAGCTGCTGTTGCTCGTCAGGAGTGAGACTTTGAGCCTGACTCAGTACCTCGTTATACAGCGTATCCCAGGTTTATGGAGTTCTGTAGGGACACGGCAATGCCCTGTCCCTACGGGGATTTATCGATCCGGGATGTACTTCATCAACGTGGAATCTGCTGTAAGTAGACATAGGCTTTATGTTGAGATTTTTTGGCTGATTGTTATTATAGCAATTTAGGATCGAGGGAAGTGCGATCGCCTTGATTTTTCCAAAGTGCGCCCTAATACACTTCACGACGATGAGCAATAACAGTCACAACCACCCGCTTTTGCTCATCATCAATGCAATAAACAACCCGATAATCTCCAACGCGATAACGATAGTATCCAGTTAAGTCGCCTTTGAGTTGCTTAATATTTGGATGACTGCGAGGGTCAGTTTTCAACATCTCAAAACATCGATCTAGCTTGCGTTGTACAGAAGCTGATACTTCTTCAAAAAACTCCTGAGCATCAAAGCTAAGAACGACTGAATAAAACTTTAGAATTTCATCAGTATTTTCGTTTGAGTTGCTCAACGGTCGTCACCTTACCTGCTGCTATATCTTTTTGGGCTTTATTAAATGCTTCAACAAAACCGGGAATTTTCAATAATTCGTTCGTAGCTTCAGTGCTTTCACGTTCTGATAAATAAGCTAAGAAATCAGCCACAACGAGCAGCCGTTCAGGAGATAAGCTATCTATCGATTGCTTAAGATTTTGGCGAAGTTCTTGAGTTTTCATAGTTTATAGCTATTGAAAATTATTAGAGCTACTGGCTTGATTATACCAGATAGTCTAAAATTTCGCTCGTGCGATCGCCCTCATTGTCCCAAAGTGCGATCGCCCTTATTTGTAAACATCTCCCCTAGAATTAATCGCAGTCACGACATATACTTGATTTTCCCTGTCTTCTACAAAAAGTATCCGATATTTACTCACTCGCAGCCTTAACTCAGGACGACCTTTAAGTTGCTTAATATCAAGCCCTCGATCATCACTTACTAAAGTATCTAAAGCCTTGACAATTCGTACTTGAATCCGGTTGCATTCGCAATAAATAGCGTTCTGCTGCTTTTAGGAGAATGTAGTCAGTCAATTTTTTTCTCCAAATAGCTTCAACTTAAGTTCTTGGGAGGATATCCCCCGATCGCGCTTTGCCTGATAATCTTCCCAAGCAGCCTCGCTGTCTGCTATTTCTTCTGCTGAAATTACTTCATCATCTTCTGCAACTTCTTCCCGTAACTGAATCATTTTTTTCAAGTCTTCTAATAGACCTCTTGCAAAAAAAATATGTGTTATCCTTAAAGATTTGCTCAAGTTTAGGTCAAACTTTGAATTATTGGGTTGATTAGCATCTCCTTAAACTTGCCCAGCCTGCTAGATTATAAAATTGGCTCAACCTTCCATAATAGCACAAAATTATTTTGCAAGAGGTCTAATAACCGCAGTTGGTCTACAAGCGTGAGGCTTTTAACTTGATTCAGTACCTTGCTATAAGTAAACATAGACTTGGTTGTAATAGTTTTTGCTTGCTCTATATTATATCTCAATTTAAAATTCTGGGAAATGCGATCGCCCTTTTCTTCCCAAAGTGCGATCGCCCGCAATCACAAACCCTTCACCAAAAATCCCAAACACTTGACAACTAATCACCTAAAAAGTTAACTATTTAATAGATCACACCATTGCACCAATGATTTCATACCTAATCTCATTCTCCTGGGGCATTTGCCTGCTACTATCCCTCACAGGCTGGGGAAAAGTCCTCAACCACATCCTTTTTCCCAACCAACGAATAGACTGGGGACAAAGAGCCGCTTGGGGTCTAGCCTTTAGCCTGATCGTTGGCGGTGTATTAAATGCAACTTGGACTATCTCACCAACCACAATTTTAATTTTTGTAGGTTTGGGACTCATTTATTGTCTAGTAGATTTAGTAAATCACAGACAATCAGTCGCCAGCAATTTATCACAGCTATTTCAAGAAACTCGCAAAGATAAAATCATTTTAGCAGGCATTGCTACAGTCAGTCTACTGATTTTAATTCAATACGCGGGATGGGTTTATACAGGCAGAGTCAACTTTGCGAACATGGTTTATGCTGATGGGTTTAATACCAGCGATGACTACCACGCTTACTTAGTATTTCCCCACAAAATGCTGCAACTCGGTTCGATGGGCCTAGAGCCGTTTAGCGAACGAAGAATAGTATCTTTGGGGGGGCAGTCATTCTTACATACATTGATTTTAAGCGTACTATCAGACACTAATTTAAACCTGATTGACCCTGGTTTGCCCCTAATCATTACTGTCGCACTAATTATTGGATTTTTTCAGGAAAATAAAGCCTCAACCAAACGGATCGTATTCACTATTTTATTTCTGCTTTTGATTGCCGTTCCTAAAGCTAACACTACAAGTGTCATGCTGCCAGTAGCTTTATTTATAAGTTTGTTCAGGACGCTTGACAGTAAAGAAATAGAACAAAATTCTTGGATTTCAAATGCTTGTACTGTCGCTTTAATTTCCGCAGCACTTTGTACTTTAAAATCTTCCTTAATTCCCGCCTCTGCCATTATATTTGCAATTAGCTACATTTGCTATTTTATGAGTTCAAATACCAAACTAAAAGTTGTATTGGAATTCGGGCTAGCAACAGTATTAGTCGGAATATTTCTCCTACCTTGGATGATTTCTTTGTATCAATCGTCAGGCACTTTACTGTATCCTATTTTGGGAAAAGGTTATCACGCCTCGGCTTACGGCATTACATTCAAATCAGGTTCGACACTATTGGGTACTGCTAAAACTGCGATCGCATCTTTCCGAGGCATTTACGTTTTTATACTGATATTGCTCGGCTGTTTGAGCTTGAGCATCCGACCTCTGAGGTTTGGCAATTTACCCGAAGAACGATCGTTCTCGAACCGCCAAGCAGTTGTATCTATGACCATTGCAGCGCTATTGGCAACAGTTGCCGTAGGCGTACTTACCGAAAATGCCGATCCTTTTCGCTATTCCTTTTCTCACCTATTCCCGGGAATTATCATATTAATTATGGTCGCCATGACTGATACGGGAGCGTTAAATAAAAACGGGGTTGCTAACTTTTTTATTGCCTCTGTATTTTGTGCAGGTCTCGCAATTAGTTACGATTGGGATATCACCAAGAATACTTATTCAGCTTATGTGAAAAATATTCAATTTGGGATGACAAATCCATCGTTATTTACAGCTCAGCAAAAGTCACAGTATGCAGCACTGCAACAGTCAATTCCACAGTCAGAAATAGTTTTAACAAGATTAGATGCACCGTTTATTCTCGACTTCAAACGCAATCAAATTTTTCTGGCTGACTGGCCGGGGGGAGCGAGTTTACCGCCCGGTATGCCTGCATTCAAAGGCCCTGAAGCCTTGGCAAACTATTTAGTTTCAAAATCTATTAGGTACATAGCTTATTCATCTTGGAGTCTCAATCATCCCGGAGATGTAGATACTTCAGGGCCTGGATTGTCATCTTGGTTTCGACTACAAGCACAACTTTCTCACGACTTTCGGGATAATGTGCAGCAACTTGCAAAAAGTAGAAAGAAGCTTTATGAAGACGGAGAAAACTTTGTTCTAGATTTGGGAGTTGAGAGTAAGTAGTAACTATTTAGATGATATAAAAGAGCAGATTAGATATTAAACCCAGTAGCCGAAAATGTCTGGTAGAAACTTCAGCATCTGCTGGTAGCATCTTTAATACTTCTTTCTCGGATAGAAGGTTAAGGTTTTCTTCTTTTGCGAAAAAGTGCTTGCCGAGCAATCTTAGAATAGCTCGAAACCAGGTAGCTGGAAGCCAGTGAATTAAAGGAACAGCAGTGTGGAATTCTACAGGATACCAGCGGTTGGGAGTGGTGATATAGCAAGTTTTGCCGACACGACAAAGTTCTTGAACAAAAGCTTTTTGTTGTTGGCGGTTGCCGACGTGTTCGATTACGGCAAAACTTACGACTAAATCAAAACTTTTGTCGGGAAATGGTAAGCTTGATCCATCAGAACGGACGTATTTTAAACCAGGATATTCTTCTTCTAAAAACGCAGCATTTTCCATGCCCACTGCGGTGATTTTATCGGGATGTGGATAGAGTTTTTCAAAGAAGTTGCAATCTTCGCGACGGTCGGATGTGACTCCGACATCGAGCACTGTTGTGGCGGCGCTTGGATTGGCTAATGCCATGAGTAAATTAAACATTTTTTGGCGAGCATACCAAGATAGTCTAGTTGCGAAACCGCCTAATTTGGGGCCAATATACTCGCTAGATTTGTCTTCAGTTACTGTCATATAGATTTGAAATTTTATATTGGGATGGAATGATATCTGTTCCGGCTAATTAGGTGTGATTAAAGTGTTGGTAGTCATTTCTTGAAACTTTTTAGGAATGAAGTCTTGACTACAAACTTAGTTCTAATTAGTTAACTGGACTCGATCGCACATAACCATAACCTAGAATAATCTAACATAGCTTGATTAGCCGTGGCAATTTTCTCGATATATAGAGAAATTGTGCTACCTTACTGTAGCTGGTAGAATGTGATTTATGTGGATTTTATTACCTACGTTTTAAGCTCAAGACGCTGAGAAAAAAGCTGGATAAAATCATTTGCAAGCCTACAGTAAGGCAAGTGAGTGAGGGAATTACCAGACGTAAAGTTTTGGAAGGATCGAGGGTGCCGAAAGCAGTTTCACTCCAGATAGTTAATGACAGGAATGAGCCAACTGTTCCAATTAACATGAGTATGACTCCGACAATTAATCCTGTTTCTAGGGTGACGTAGCGAAATATTTTGTTAAGTTTGGGGTCTTCGGGCAGGAGTTTCTCACTGATAGCGAAAACTTTGGTGAAGAAAGCGAATGTTACTGCTTGAAAACCGACGATAATTGCGATCGAGCTATAAAGCAGCGTGTTTACATCAAAGCTAATATTCCCAATTTTTTGAGTACCTGGTAACAGCCAAATACTGACAATTAGACCCCAAATCATCAGGGCCGTACCGGGGTACAGAAACAGCCACCGGGGACTGTAAAGCAGCAAAAATCGGAGGTGTCGCCAGCCATCTCGCCAAGTTCGCAGGTGTGGCGGGCGGCTGCGCCCGTCGGGAGAGAGTACCGTTGGAACTTCAGCGATTCCTAACTTGTACAAAGAGGCTTTGACGACCATTTCGCTAGCAAATTCCATCCCGGTTGTTTGCAAGTCTAGTTTCAAAATTGAGTCTCTCCTGAAACCCCGCAGCCCGCAGTGAAAGTCGCCGGCGGGACTTGAGAAGAATAGTCGCCCAACCCATGTCAGCACCGGATTTCCTAAATATTTGTGCAGCGGTGGCATCGCCCCCGGTTTGATGCCGCCTTGAAAGCGGTTTCCCATCACTAATTCGCAACCTCCCCGCAATTTTTCGACAAAGGCGCCGAGGCTGGAAAAGTCGTAGCTGTCGTCAGCGTCGCCCATGATAATATAGACCCCGCGCGCTGCAATGATGCCTCCCATCAGGGCGCTGCCGTAGCCTTTGGCTGCTACGGGTACGACTCTGGCCCCCAATCTGGTGGCGATATCTTGGGAACCGTCAGTGCTGCCATTGTCTGCTATGATGACCTCGCCGGCAATATTAAGGTCGCGCAGGGATTTCTGTGCTTTCTCGATGCAGATTTCTAAGGTTTCTGCTTCGTTGAGACAGGGCATAAGTATCGAGAGTTCGAGAGTATATTGTCCGCTGGTGTTTGTCTGTTCTGCCATAGGTTTGCTTCACTCTCGATCGCGATCGACAATATTTACTTTTCCAGTATGTATGCTTACAATATTAGTGGTGAAGAAAACTCAACAAAAATTAACTAAAAGTTTTAAGCTTTTAGGGAACAGCAATTTGTGATTGTAATATAGGTTAATCAATTTATGAGTAGAAGCGTTTTTCTAGTTTTGCTCGCTGCTATTTTGTGCAGTGTTGTGGGTCAATTCAGTCTGAAAGCAGGAGCTAAAATCTTAGGGCCAATTGGGGCTGCTAATTTAGTAGAAAAAGTTATGGCAATGGCAACTCAGCCTCTGATAGTTGGAGGTCTGTGTTTATATGCAGTTTCTTCGATCGGCTTTATCGTCGTTTTGTCTCGCGCCAACATTAGCATAGTCTCGCCTTTACTGTCAATTAGTTACTTGTTTACTGTTTTGGGCGGCAAAATTGTATTTGGCGAGCCTTTGCCACCGCTGCGGTTGGTAGGCGTGGGACTCATTATGACGGGAGTAATTTTTGTACTCAAGGGCCAATCTGGGGGAGTGACTGGAGGAAGTTAGCGATCGCTTTTGACATGGACCCTTGAGTGCGGAATTGATAACTTAAGTGAAAGGGTGCGTTTGAGTGTTACATTCTGAATCGATACCGAGGTCACTGCCATGATTTCATACTTTCTATCTTTTGCATGGGGAATTTGGATTCTGATATCTTTCATCGGCTGGGGGACAGCAATCAACCGCTTCCTCTTTCCCAAACACAGGGTTGACTGGGGACAAAGAGCAGCTTGGGGGATGGCTTCGAGTATGTGCTTTGGGGGAGTCTTGAATCTTACTTGGACAATTTCGCAAACAACAGTTTTAATTTATCTGGCGTTAGGATTCCTGTACGGAATCGTCGATTTTTACACCAGCAGGCAGTTATTCATCAATTCGGTATCAGAGTTTAAATTTGATTGGAGCGAGCGGGTATTTATTTTAGGGATTTTTACAGTCGTATTTCTAAATTTTTGGCACTATGCAGGCTCGGTTTACAGTCTAAATTTCCAAGGTTTAGACGATTACCATGCCTATTTTGTATATCCACATAAAATGCTACAAATGGGATCTTTGGGCCCCGATCCGTTCAGCGAAAGAAGGCTGTCTTCCCTGGGAGGACAGCCTTTCTTGCATACTTTTGTTCTCAGCGTGCTCGGCAACGAAAATTTTCATTTAATCGATCCCGGAGTTTCATTCCTAATATCAGTAGGACTTCTTTTAGGTTATTTTAAAGAAAAAAATATTCCCAAGCAAACAGCAGTTTTATTTTTTTTTATTTTACTGTGCATTTATTATCCTCAACTAAATACCAGCAGCACCGTAACAGGAACAGCTCTGTTTTTGAGCTTGTTCATAACTCTGGACTCGGAGGTAATAAAGCTGAGCAATTGGATTCCTAATGCTTGTATTATAGCTTTAGTTACGGCGGGTCTCTGCTCTTTAAAAACAAGCTACATTCCAGCTTGCATAATTTTAATTATTTCAAGTTACTTTTTTTATATTTTGGGAGCAGGAAGCAATCGCCGAACTGTAATATATGAAGTTATACTGGCGGGAATATTAACTTTTTTGCTGCTTCTGCCCTGGATGATTTCGATGTACCAATCTTCGGGAACTTTATTGTACCCATTGTTGGGCAAGGGATATCACGGTTCTGCCTATGGCATTTATTTAAACAAAGATTTGACGCTGATGAAAGTGATAAAAATTGTTATTGGATCGGCGATTAATGTATATGGAATTTCGCTATTGTTGCTGGGTTTTGCTGTCTTCCGACGGCGAACTGGCCCGATATCGGGCCGTGAGGCATCCCTATCTTTGTTGATAGCTGCGGGTTTAGGAATACCTATTTTAGCTTACTCTACAGGAGGAGTAGAAAGTTATCGGTATTCATTTCCTTTTGTTTCGACAGCACTAATTGTATTGATGATCGTAGCTTTTACTTCCGAAGCGGGAGAGCAAAGCAAATTATCTAATACTGCTTCTGTACTGATTGCTATGGTTGTAGCTGGCATGATGATTGGCAATAACAGTAACAGCCTCAAAATTAGATATTCGGAATTTGCCGTTGACATCAAATCCGGCATAAATAATATAGCTTTGGTGTCGGAGCAGCAGACTGCTCAACACATCAAAATGCAGCAGTCAATTGCTGAAGGAGAAACACTTTTAACCAGACTTGAAAAACCTTTTTTACTAAATTTTAAGCGGAATAAAATTTTGTTAGCAGATTGGCCAGGCGGTTCTAGTCCTCCCCCCGGTATGCCTTTATATAAAGGCAGCGAACCGTTGGCTGATTATTTAACTTCACAATCTATTAAATATGTAGCATATTCTTATGCGAAGGAAGCAGCATATTCAAAAGCTTTATTTTCATCAAATATTAAGATTGAGAATAGTTGGCTGAGAAATCAAGTAGACAACACTTGGGATTTTCAAGATAATTTAAAAGAACTCGGCAAGACTCGCAAAAGAGTATACGATGATGGGGATATTTTTATACTCGATTTGTTAAGTCGCACCAGTCCAAAATGATTCTACTATATGTCTACATTCTCTGAGTCTGTGAATCCACATCTATTAATAAATCGCACCGCAGTTATCGCGACTATGCACCAAAAAGAACGGGTGATGGCTCCGATTTTGGAACGGGAATTAGGCGTAAAAATCCTAGTGCCTGCGGATTTAGACACAGACTATTTCGGCACGTTCACCAGAGAAGTTAAACGCTTAGGGACTCAAATAGAAGCGGCTCGCCAGAAAGCAAAAAAAGCTCTGGCAATTGTGGGCGAAACTCTAGCCTTTGCCAGCGAAGGCAGTTTCGGCCCTCACCCCATGATGCCCTATCTGCCGGCTAATAGAGAAATTGTAATTTTATTAGATAGAGTCAACAATCTAGAACTTATCGGCGAATCTTTCACAGTGGAAACTAACTACAGTCACCAGTTAGTTTCCACTGTGAAAGAAGCAGATAATTTTGCTAAAAAAGCTGGATTTCCTGAACATAGACTGGTGGTTGTAGTTGGTGAAGCTGCGCTGGGAAATGGTGAAATTGTCAAAGGAATTGTGACAGAAAAACAATTATTTGATGCTGTGGAAGCAGGTTTAAAAAAGTCGTCAATAGGCAGAGTTCACATCGAAACAGATATGCGGGCGATGTACAATCCAACTCGAATGAAAAATATCGAAAATGCAACTCTCGATTTAGTTAAAAAATTTCACCAATTCTGTCCCGAGTGTGGTTAGCCTGGATTTGAGGTTGCCGAAAGGAAAATAGGGTTGCCTTGCGGACTTTGCTATTTCCCGACTCAGCTAGTACGATCGCAGATTTATCAATGCCAAAATTGCAGCTATACTAAAGAAGAACTATTTCCCAACGGCACAGAAACTGCCGATCCTTCTCAGTGTCAATATTGCAATCCTTAAATAAATTTGTAACAATATTATTGAGACATCCCTAATTAAAATCACTAATGATAGCAATAGAAACAGAACGCAACTGGAAACCCGTTATTAAAGAATTTGAGGCTGTAGTCGGGAAAAACAGCGTGGTAAAGCGCCGTGAAGAATTGATTGTCTATGAGTGTGATGGGCTCGCTAGCTACCGTCAGCGCCCGGCCGTGGTGGTATTACCACGAACTACCGAGGAAGTAGCGCATTTGGTCAAAATTTGCGATCGCGATTCCATTCCCTGGGTGGCTAGAGGTGCAGGCACCGGGCTTTCTGGCGGCGCTTTACCTGTCGAAAACTGTGTGTTGATTGTCACAGCCCTGATGCGAAAAATCCTGAAAGTAGACTTAGAAAATCAGCAAGTAGTCGTGCAACCAGGAGTAATTAATAACTGGGTAACGCAAGCAGTTAGCGGCGCCGGTTTCTACTATGCGCCCGACCCTTCTAGTCAGATTATTTGCTCGATTGGCGGCAACGTTGCTGAAAATTCTGGCGGCGTTCATTGCCTTAAATATGGGGTAACAACCAATCACGTTTTAGGATTGAAATTGGTACTTCCCGACGGTTCAATTGTCGATGTCGGCGGTGAAATTCCTGAGATGCCAGGTTACGATTTAACTGGTGTATTTGTCGGTTCCGAAGGCACTTTAGGCATCGCTACAGAAGTTACTCTGCGAATTCTGAAAGCGCCGGAATCGATTTGCGTTCTTCTAGCAGATTTTGACAGTATAGAAGCAGCGGGCGAATCGGTTTCCGATATTATCAGCGCTGGCATTATTCCAGGCGGTATGGAAATTATGGACAACATCAGCATCAATGCTGTAGAAGATGTGGTAGCAACTGGCTGCTATCCCCGCGATGCGGCAGCAATCTTACTCATAGAAATCGATGGCTTAGAAGTAGAAGTTGCGACAAATAAGCAGCGAATTTCTGATATTTGCAAGCAAAATGGAGCGCGGAATATCACAACTGCTCACGATCCAGAAACGCGGATGAAAATTTGGAAAGGGCGGAAAGCTGCTTTTGCGGCGGCGGGTCATCTCAGCCCGGATTATTACGTGCAAGACGGCGTAATTCCTCGAACCCAAATGGCTTTCGTACTTAAAGAAATTGAGGGTTTGAGTGAAAAATATGGTTATCGGATTGCTAATGTATTTCACGCCGGAGATGGGAATTTGCACCCACTAATTTTGTATGATAACTCGGTAAAAGGTGCGCTGGAAAAGGTAGAAGAATTGGGGGGGGAAATTCTCAGACTTTGTGTCAAAGTCGGCGGTAGTCTTTCGGGGGAACACGGGATTGGTGCTGATAAGAAGTGTTTTATGCCGGATATGTTTTCGGAGGTAGATTTGGAGACGATGCAGTGGGTACGGGAGGTGTTTAATCCGAAAGGTTTGGCGAATCCTGGGAAGATGTTTCCGACGCCGAAGACTTGTGGGGAAGCGGCGAGGGCTAAGGTTGAAACTATGAAGAAGTTGGAGGGTGTGGAGGTTTTTTAAGGTGTTGTACTCTATATGTAGGGTGCGCAATGCGCACGGCCGTGCGCATTGCGCACCCTACGTTAGTGGGTAAGCTGTCGCGCATTTAAATTGTATATTAAGAGCGGGCGGGACGCCCACCCCACAAGAGTTTGATTGTTTTTTAACATACAATTTAAATGCAGAACAGCTTAGTGGGTAATGCTAATGTACGATCGGCATTTTGACCGTAAATTCCGTGCCTTTGCCCAATTCTGAAGTACAATATAATTTCCCTTCGTGTCTTTCTACAATAATTTGATAGCTAATGGACAAACCCATTCCCGTGCCTTTACCAATGGGTTTGGTAGTAAAAAATGTATCGAATATGCGCTGTTTGACTTCTTCAGTTATTCCGGGGCCGTTGTCATAAATCTTGATTTCTACAAAATTACCAACAACTTCTGTGCTAATCTTAATTTGGCTGGGATTCTCTGACATTTCTTCAAAAGTTAGCTGACTGTTTGGATCGTCTAAAGCATCGATTGCATTACTGAGAATATTCATAAAAACTTGATTTATCGGCCCGGAAAAACACTCGACAGGTGGCAAGTTTCCGTATTGTTTGATAATTTCAATTGGTGGCATTTCTCCGTTTCCTTTCAAACGGTGATTGAGTATTAACAGCGTACTGTCAATACCTTCGTGGAGATTCATGGGTTTCATCTGTGAGTCGTCGTGTCGCGAAAAGTTCCGCAGCGACTGAACAATCTGGCAAATTCTCTCAACACCAATACTCATTGAAGATAATATTTTAGGTAAATCTTCAGCTAAGAAATCGAGTTCATTTTTTTCTGTTTCCTGTTGAATATCTGGGACAGGATTGGGATAGTGCTGTTGGTAAAGTTTGAGGAGGTGTAACAAGTCTTGAGTATAATCTTTGAGGTAAGTGAGATTCCCATGAATGAAGCTGACAGGGTTATTGATTTCGTGAGCAACTCCAGCAATTAACAATCCCAAACTAGACATCTTTTCACTTTGAATTAATTGGGAATGAGTGGATTGAAGTTCGTCAAGTGCTGCTGCTAGTTGAGATGATTGTTCTCTACTTTGTGCTTCGGAATTTTGCAAAGCTTCTTCGGCTTGTTTGCGATCGGTGATGTCTCTCTGTACGCCGATGAAATGAGTTAATTTTCCCGTTTTATCGCGCACTGGAGATACTGATAAAGCATTCCAAAAAGTGGTTCCGTCTTTACGGTAATTTTTTAATATTACCTGACATTCGCTATCGGTTTTCAATGCTTGGCGGATGATTTCTAGGGCTTTGGAGTCGGTATCCCTTCCTTGCAAAAATCGGCAGTTTTTTCCTAAAATTTCTTCGCGCCGATAACCTGTCATGCTTTCAAATGCCGGATTGCAATAAATAACTGGATATTCTGGATTAGTTGCGTCAGCAATGGTAACTCCGGTGCTGGTAGCGGCCATTGCCCGATCGTACAACCAAAGCATTTCCTCTGCGCGCTTGCGATCGGTAATGTCCCGTAGCGTCGCTAAATAAGCGATTTCTCCCTCCCATTCCGTTTCCGCCACTCGCATTTCCACTACAGCATTTGCTTTGTGCTTGCGAATAGCTTCAACTTCTGTTTGTACAACGCGCATTCCGGCTGCTTCTATTTCTCCAACTTGGGGAATAATATCCGCGTCCATCTCAATATCGCAAGCTGAACTTTCTACTACCAAATTGCCAAAAAATGCTTGACCCAAAAGTTCCTCTGCTTTGCAGTTAAACAGCGCTTCTGCTGATGGGTTGGCAAAACAGACAAGCCCTTGCTTATTCACGATTGCGATCCCATCGGCATTTTTGGCGATCGCATTTCGGAACCGAGATTCACTAGCTTTCAAATCCTGCTTTAGCTGTTCCATTGCTCCTTGCATCTGCTGCAATTCGCACAGATTAAGAATATAAGCTTCTGAAATGTTGGTTTCTGCCGAATTTTCGAGAAAATTTTCGGGCAAATCTTGATAGTTTGTTTGATTATTCATATTTCTAGCGTTTTTTTTATGGTGACTGCTAATATTACTGATTTTATTTTCTGGATCGGGTTCTTGAAAAAACATATTTAAACTTTACCAAATTCTTTTTTAAATTAAAGTGTTGCGATGCACTATTCTTCTACCAATTTAGACATAGAAAAATTTACACTGATGCTAGCACACTACTTTTATAATTCATCCTAAAATATAGTTAAAATTCTAGAGCAAGGGCCAGCGAATTATCTATGACAATTTACTAGGTAATTTCAACAACATCGGGATTTACGTAGTAGGGACACGAATTGTGAAGACTGGAGATAGCTTCAATCCCCCTTGCACTAAACAAGATAACATAGTAGACGCGCAAATCATAAATATCTCAAAGCAACTGCCAAGTATAAATTATTATATAATTTTCAAAGAAATACGCTGCCAAGTAAGCAGACTCATCTTTATACAAAAATAATCATAGTTACCAATTACCGAATTATGTCGTTGCCACCAGATTTGATATAAGATATAACCTGTCTATTTTTGCGATCGCAATTTCAAACCAATGGCACGTCTAGCACTTCTGAGCGTATCTAATAAAACCGGGCTAATTGACTTAGCACGCAGTCTAGTAGAAGAATTTGGATTTGATATAATTAGCAGCGGCGGGACAGCAAGCGCCCTCAAAGAAGCGGGAATACCCGTCACCAAGGTTGCGGAATATACTGGTTCTCCCGAAATTTTGGGTGGGCGAGTTAAAACACTTCACCCGCGAATCCACGGAGGTATTTTAGCGCGCCGCGATGTAGCGGAAGACCTAGCAGATTTAACCGCAAATCAAATTCGGGCGATCGATCTAGTAGTTGTCAATTTATATCCATTTGAACAGACAATTGCCAAACCTGGAGTTACTCTAGCAGATGCGATCGAGAACATAGATATTGGCGGGCCGGCAATGTTGAGAGCATCAGCAAAAAACCACGCTCATTTGACAGTTTTGTGCAATCCAGAACAGTACAATACTTATTTAGCAGAACTACGACAAAACGGCGGGGAATCTTCGTTGAAATTCCGGCAAAAATCCGCGTTAGAAACCTTTGAGCATACAGCAAATTACGATCGCGCGATCGCCAATTATCTCAGCAGCCAATCCGCCGAAGAATCTGCGCTACCAGCACAGTTTAACGTGTCAGGAAAAGAGCTGCAAACACTCCGCTACGGCGAAAATCCCCATCAAGCCGCCACCTGGTATCAAAGCGGAACTACACCGACAGGCTGGACAACTAGCACTATCCTGCAAGGCAAAGAATTAAGCTACAATAATTTAGTAGATTTAGAAGCAGCAAGGCGGCTGATTGTAGAATTTCCGGAGACTCCCGCCGCCGCTATTCTCAAGCATACAAATCCTTGCGGTACAGCCTTGGGAACTACTATTTCCGAAGCGTATCAAAAAGCCTTCGACACCGATTCAGTCTCAGCTTTCGGCGGAATAGTTGCGCTAAATCGCCCGATTGATGCAGCCACCGCCACGATGTTAACTAAAACATTTTTAGAATGTATCGTCGCGCCTGGGTGCGAACCGGAAGCCGAAGAAATCATCAAGAAAAAGGCGAAAGTTCGAGTATTAATTTTGCCTGATTTGAATCAAGGGCCGCCACAAACTGTTAAAATAATTGCAGGCGGTTTGCTAGTACAAAACTCGGACAATGCAGTAGAAGAAACTAGCAAATGGCGCACAGTTACTGAGAAACAGCCGACGGCTGATGAGTTGGCAGAATTGCTGTTTGCTTGGAAAGTAGCGAAACACGTCAAATCGAATGCGATCGTTGTGACGCGCGATCGTACTACAATCGGTGTTGGTGCTGGACAAATGAACCGCGTGGGTTCGGTTAAACTAGCATTGGAACAAGCAGGAGAGAAAAGCAAAGGAGCGATTTTGGCTAGCGACGGTTTCTTCCCCTTCGACGATTCCGTAAAAACAGCGGCTGAGGCGGGGATAATTGCGATCGTCCAACCGGGAGGAAGTATGCGCGATCGAGATTCGATCGAAGCAGCTAACCAACTCGGAATCACCATGATTTTCACCGACATTCGCCACTTCTTACATTAGGAATTCTCCCCTATGGTAGGGATACAACAGTGTTCATTGGTGTCAACTTAAGCCTGAAACCCTGATAAATGTCGCTTTTAGGCAAAGTCTAGATCCCCCTAAATCCCCCTTAAGAAGGGGGACTTTGAGAAGACTCCTGTCCCCCCCTTCTTAAAGGGGGCTAGGGAGGATCGAGGCCTAATCGTCAAACAGCAGACCGGTATTACGTTTGACGTTAAGTTGACACTAATGAACACTGTTGTGTCCCTACCGAATCGCGTCCTTCCCGAATTGTGTCTAGAAGAAATTATGACTTACACTCAACAACAAATTAAACCGCAAGACGTAAAAGTCAAAATCCTGCTAACTGGTGGACATCAGTGCACCATCATCCTCAAATCAGATACACCATTATTGCACAGCCTTGTCAAGACATTAGTCGATCGCACGCAACAAACACCTGGTTTTTCCACCTTATTTCAAATCCCCATAGACGACGGGCGGAACGCCCTTTCTTTTCCCGGCGAACACCTAGTCGGATTAGTCACAGAACCCCCAGTTTACTTGCAACAACTGCAACCGCAAGAGCTAGCAATTCCCCTAGTAATTTCCACAGAAATTCCCACAAAAATTCCCGCAGAAACTTCCACATCTGCGCCTGTAAATGACGATTTAATATCTCGCTATGCCCAAATTGACAACTTTTTGACACCCGCAGAAAAGAACAAATTGATTAAATATGTCTTAGCAAAAGAATCACAATTTGTAACTACCAGCACATCAACGAATGCCGACGACTACCGCCGTTCGATGGTACTCCACTCGTTCCCGGAATTTTCCGAGCTGATGGTTAATCGCATCAAAGGAATTCTCCCCGACGTGCTGCAAAAACTAAATATTCCCTCATTTTCGCTTGGTGAAATAGAAGCTCAGTTAACCATGCACAATGACAACAACTTTTATAAAGTTCATAATGATAGTGGCTCACCAGATACAGCCACCCGATTCTTTACTTACGTTTACTATTTCAATCGAGAACCCAAAGCTTTTTCAGGCGGGGAATTACAAATTTACGACAGCAAAATCGAGAACAATTTTTATGTAGCTGCTGACTCTTTTAGAACAGTTGAACCGCGCAATAACAGCATCGTATTTTTTCTTAGTCGGTATATGCACGAAGTTTTGCGAGTTAGCTGTCCCTCGAAAGCTTTTGCTGATAGCCGCTTTACTATTAACGGCTGGGTGCGCAAAGCAAATTGAGGTGGAAATTAAATCAATAATTAATATCAATTCCGGTTGCATCGGAATTAATATCACCGGAAATCAGGACACGGCAGTGCCGTTTCCCTACAATAAGTCACGGTAGGGAAACGGCACTGCCGTGTCCTCTATGTCATTCCGGCGCAGCCGGAATTGATATGATGCGTGAGTTTTACTCCTGTGCTCCAGCACTTTTGAGCAATTTCACCACACTGGAATAACCTTTAAACTCAGCCAGCATTAAAGCTGTATAATTGCCCGGATTTTTGTGATTTAGCTCTGCACCAGCAGCGATTAAAATCTTGACTAAATCAGCATAACCCCGATGTGCGGCCCACATGACAGCAGTTGCGCCAGAATCATCCAGCAAGTTGACATCCGCGCCTTTTTCGACTAATAATTGGACGATCGCCAAATAACCGCGATCGCACGCCTTCATTAAAGCCGTTTTCCCCAAATCCGCAGGGACATTCGGATCGGCACCAACCTCAAGCAAAGCTTTCACCGTTTCAGTATGTCCGTGAAAAACCGCCAGCGTTAAAGCCGTCTCCCCAAAGTTTTTAGCATTCAGAAAATCAGCGCGATTTTGATTTACTTTTTGCAGCAAAGCCGATACGATCGCACTGTGACCGTGAACAGCCGCCACCAGCAAAGGCGTATCGCCCAACCGATTTCTCGAACCGACACTAGCACCTCGGTTTAAGAGCAATTCCACCACATCTTCGCAGCCTTCAACCACCGCAAAATTCAAAGCAGTTTCATCATCTTTGTCCTTAGCGTTGATATCCGCGCCAGCATCGAGTAAGATATGGGCGATCGGCAAATTGCCCCCAGCAGCCGCCGCCATCAAAGCCGTGCCCCCATCTCCATTTTTCACATTCGCATCAGCGCCCGCACCAAGCAAAGCCCGCACCGCATCAATATTGCCAAAATCCGCAGCCAAAGTTAAAGCAGTTTCGCCGTCTTTGTCGCGAATTTCCACATCAGCACCAGCGGCCAACAGCGCCTCAACCACAGGCAAATTGCCCGCCATCACAGCCTGCATCAAAGCAGTTTTGCTGGCTTGATTTTTAACATTAGCATCCGCACCGCAATTGAGCAAAATTCGCACAATTTCAGCGCGACCTTGACTCAGTGCCAAAGACAGCATAGAATTATCAGCAATAGCACCCGCATCTGCCAAAGCTTGGACAACACCTTCATGACCCGATAAAGCCGCTATTTTCAAAGCCGAATCTCCATCTTTATCGCGCACATTCACATCAGCATTAGCATCAAGTAACAGCCGCACAACATTGATATCGCCTTTGAGTGAAGCAGCCATCAAAGCCGTACTTCCATCATCATTTTTAGCATCAACATCAGCACCCGCAGCCAACAACAGCCGCATCACGTCAGCCTGCTTGTAAGCCGCCGCCAGCATCAAAGCCGTTAGCCCAAAACGCCTGCTCGCAAGGTTGACATTAGCGTCATTGTTTAGTAAAATACGCACGATTTCCGTATAGCCCTTTTGGGTCGCAAACATCAAAGCCGCCGTCCCCTCAGAGTCTTTGGCATTAGCGTCAACACCCTTAGCGAGTAAAGCTTGGACGTGAATAATGTTGCCAGTCTTAGCGGCTTGAATGAATACAGCGTCTTGTTTAGTGGCAGGCATAAATAGTCTCTCATCCCGTATATTTTTACCATCACATGAGACGGTCTGACTGGTATGCTAAGTTTTATGAAGTATGTTTACTAATCCTGAGAACACTATGAATCTGGAAATTCCGCAGTCAGTTAAAGTTTGGAGCCAATTCTTCCACCCAGTTTTAATGTGGGTATTGCTAGCAATCTCATTTTATGCTTTGTATCTCGGCATTCAAATCCGCCGTACCAGAAGTGCCGAAGGCGAAGCCAAAAAAGAGTTAATTAAGGGTAAATTCAACATCAAGCACCACCAGATGGGATCTTTGCTGCTAGCCTTGATGGTAACAGGGGCGATCGGCGGAATGGCCGTCACCTACATCAACAACGGCAAACTATTTGTCGCCCCGCACTTAGTAGCAGGGTTGGGAATGACCGCAATAATTGCCATTTCAGCCTCCCTGACTCCTTTGATGCAAAAAGGCAACAATGTTGCCAGATACACTCACATCTTTCTGAATGTGGCGCTCTTAGGGCTGTTTGGCTGGCAAGCGGTAACAGGCGTAGAAATCGTGCAGAGAATTATCAGTAAAATGTGATGATTTGAGTAAAATTGCTAATTGCTAATTGTCTTGGGGCGATTAGTGATTAGCAATTAAATTGTCAGATTATCCTGAGCCTCCTTGTTATACAATAGAGTGGCAGTTTATAGTTGTTGGGAAGTTCTCGCAATTAAACTCTCCGAAATGTCAAAATCTCTGTAATGTCAGTCAACATAATTCGATTAGCTTTAGCTTTATTATTCATTCTAGCCATGTGTGGACTTTGGTTTTGCTGGATTCTTCGACTTGAATAAGCCTTATCGTGAAGAATATAGCCAGCAGACTCCCACAAAGAGCGGATTATATCTGTAACCATTACGATTAAACCATTGGCTACATCCCGATAATTTGGAGAAATAACAGTGCAAAGAGTTCCAGTTTTTTGTGCTGTGGCACAATTTTTAGCAATTCTAGCGATTGCTATCTGCCAATCTTTTAAAGACATATTGGCTAAATCTTCCGACTTATTAGAATACTGTTGGGCAACCATTCCATAATAAGGAATGTCCATAACAATATAATCAGGATTGGCAACTGGAAAACTTTTTATCAAATCATGTTGAGTAATTAAATCTTTGTACTGCCCGCGTGGATTCAGATCAAACATTTTGATATCAAAATCGTAAACGTGTTTTCCCATCCACTCTTGACGAGCCTCATACACCCGCCAAACCTGACCAGATCCAGCCATTGGTGCAATTACTAAATCCCCTGGCTTGACGTAGTACCAAAAACAGTTCGCGTACAGTTCCCCTGGAATATAACCCCAAGTTTCTGTTTCGCTATCTTGTTCGTCAATTCGACCATATTTAACTTGAGCAAAATTCCAATTATCAGAAGGTTTGATGAGAGGACTAAAAAGAGATTCTGATTTACCTTTTTCTAGTTGTCGGACGGCATTGACAAGAGCAGTAACAGACAGAGTTTTCCGTTTCCTTGTTGCTACTTCCAATCTAACGTCAGTCAAGATTGCTTCAAAAGTTTCCTCTTGAACCCTAGAAAGTTTACGGCAACGGTTAGCCTCATCTTTTCTAACACCTAATTCTTTGAGTGTAGGAAAATTTACTTCTGGTGAGTCAATTATAAATCCACCCGATCGATCGGCGCTTCCGTTAGATAGTTGACGATTTGCCTTTTTTTTCGATGGCATGGACTCTATCAGCAGTCCTAATACTCTTTCAGACCGAATGCGGAGTTCTGTTGCATCTAAACGAATTTCCCGTGATATCTCAACTTGTTTGGTTAGCTCCTCAATTGCTTTCGTGGCATTATTAACACAAATAGCATCATAGATGTTTTTGACCTTAGCTAAATCAGACTTAGCATCCATTAAGTATTTCACGATTTCTGCTTCTGTAGGAGGAGTTTTAACAAGACCTAGATGAAGCTCTTCTACTGCAATTTTTTTATTTTCCATTGTTCGCTAGGTCACTATTCCTTAGTTAACAGTGCTTTAGATGGGTGCATCTTAGCTTGTACAATTGAAGTCGAACCAAACAAACTAACCAAGGCTTCTCCACGTTTTAATTGTGTAACCAAGCCAAGAATTTCTTTTGATGCTCCCGGTAAAGCATTCTTTACTTCATCTGCTTGCTTATGAGCCATAATGATGCGGGAGTTGATATTGATACTAATACTTTCTGGCAATGCACTGAACCTTTGCAAACCGTACCAAAAAGCGATGTTAAGACTACGCCCCTTTCTCATATTAGCATCGAGCATATCTTCGCAAGCTTCGCGCAACTGCTTAGAACCGCTAAAGATATCTTGTGCTTCATCAATTAAATATAAAATTGGCGGTAGATCGAGGCTAGACGCTTTAGCATTGTAAACTCGCTCTAACAAGAACGATAAAAATAAACCATAATCTCGCCCTTGAGTTTGCCCTACTCGGATAACATTTACAGTTTTTCCTTTAATTAATGATGGTACGTCAATTTCGGGAGCCAGACGTTTTTTAGTGATTGCTAATCCTGGTAACGAGCTGGGCTCCGTGTAATCTTCCATCCTATCCATCCAAGGCAGTGATCGGGCTTTTAATTTGCGGAGCATGGGTTTCATACTACTATCAGAAATACTACCACCGCCTAATATGTTGGACATTTCAGGTTTTAATAATTTATTAATCCACTCAATTGCATCTTTTAATGGCCAGGTATATTTATTATATTCCTCTTGCTTGTCTTTATAGCCATTAAGTAGCAAAGTCATATTTTCTTGGGGGACTTCTTCCCCTCTTTTATGAAAAAGAGCAGAACCTAGTTGATAAGGATCGAAACTGCTGGCATATACATTTATTAACTTTTCATTTGCGTTAGCTTTACGAGATTTATCATCGGATAGTGAAAAATAGCGCAGCTTACAATCAAATCCTTGAGGTTCCCAGTTAGGATCTGCAAATAAATTTGTTTCATCGTTAGATTTCTCTAAATCTTGATAGTCTGGCTTATGGTCAAATAAGAAAACGCAATAACCCATCTTAATAGCAGCCATCACAATATTACTATTGATATTAGACTTGCCGTAGCCAGTTGTACCAGCTACCGCCCCATGATGACGTAGCACTTGATTATCTAAACAAATTGAAATTCTATTTTCAGACATTATGCAATCACTCCTATTTCAAAATCAGGGTTAGCAGTAGGAAGACCAAGATTGTCAATAATTTCTTGATCAGTTGCTAATCTTGTTGGACTATTCCAATTAGGTCTTGTGCGCGGTGAAGAAGGTATTCCGTTATGAAGGCGAGTAATAATTTTCCCTTTAAACAGGTGTACACATTCACCCAAGGTAGAAGGAGTTGGCATCCCTCTTAAATATCTTTCTTGGGTAACAATACGGGTAGGATTTTCTCGACTTAATCCCATTAAAGGGAGATTAAGATTAGCTTCTTCAATTCTAGCAAAATATTGGTATTTTGGATTATCCCAAACATCCTCAATAATTACAAAATCTAGTGCTTCAATCCGTTGATAGTTTGAACTATTAGGAAAGCCTAGCAACTCAACATAGGCGGGGTTAGCACCATAGCTATCAGACCAAGTAACCAATGGGGCAATTGGTGTAAAGTTAGGCGGGGTTTGATTTTGTTGATTATTTATGGACTCTGTTTCACTTAAAGAATCATTGCTATAAGTCATAATTACCTCATAAGACGTTCGTTCATTTCATCCAAAGTTTGTCCGGGATATTGTTCAGCTAGTTTCCCATAAAGATACTGTTCAGCTTCATCAGGTCTAAACTTGCCTCTGATATCAGAATCTACTTTATCTAACATATATGGTATTTCATGTCCGGCCACTCCATTACAATCTTGAAACAGCATTGCGATAGCCCTTGGTAGTTGATTAACTGGACATTCAAAACCAAAAACTTTTTTACCTGGCTGGTAAATGCCTCGAACATATTGGTTAGCTACATCATCTAAAAAACTAACAAGACTAGGATTACTACCCCAGTCTTGTAGCCGCTCTCGCAATAATTTTCCAACATTAGATATTAAAAACACTTCATTTTGTTGTAAAGCTCTACTAAACCATCTAAGTGTTTGCTGGCTTTGACGAATATCTTTAATCACTCCAACGCAGAGTTTGCCTGTATTATGTAAATCTCGCATAATCTGACGACCCTTTTCCTGAGTTACTAGGTTTTGAGTAATAATGGGTCCGTCCACATAGATAATCGGTTCCTGAGTTTCAATAGCCGCTACTCGTTCTTTATACTCCCTCCATGTATTAGGCCAAGATTTCTCCTGTGTGAGAAATTTAGTTTGCTCAATTGCCTTCGTTATTTCTTCAGTAGTTGGAATTCCTTGCGGTGGTTGCACAAAATTCGCTACTGTTCTAGTTGCTGTTAATTTTGTATCAGTATTTCCGGCTGAGTTATAGACTCCAACTCCTACGGCAAAAACTTGAGTTAACACAAACTTAGTGTGAGGAAAAATAATTGTTCCATCAACAGCACCAATATTTCCGGCAATAGACATCTCCGAAAATAGTCAAAGCCTCTGTGTAGTTAAGCTCTAGGACGTAAATGTAATCATCCTAAATT
>ENA-OBIO01000357-OBIO01000357.1-metagenomes-genome-assembly--contig:-NODE-357-length-25387-cov-4.29137_pt1 | contig 25387 bp, 25 predicted proteins | sample MGYA00153383_OBIO01 | MGnify analysis MGYA00153383 | reverse complement strand
TCCGAAAGCCACTGCTCCTCCTCCGCCGCGCGCGTTCCACCGCTTTCCACCATCGAGGACTCCCGGGACAAGCGCATCGCCCAATACTGGCGGGTCCTCCTCACCCAAGATGCGCACGCTGGGACGGCGGGATGCGACGGGTGAGCAGTCACGGCGGCAAGCGCGCACCGGCAGGCGGCCACGCTGCTCGCGGCGGTGCACGAGCCGCGATGAGGGTTACGGCGATCCGTCCAGGTCGCCGAGCCACCCGACTCGGGCGGCCCGCCGGGCCACCGCCGCAACCGCGACCTGGGAGTGGACCCCGAGCTTGAGCAGGACGTTCTGCACATGAGTGCGGGCGGTGTGCGGCGAGACGACGAGCCGCTCGGCTATCTCGCGCCGGGTCAGCCCTCGCCCCATCAGGACGAGGACTTCGCGTTCGCGCCGGGTGAGCGACTCGATGGCGCGCCGCTCGGCAACCGGCCGGCTGGCGGTCAGGGCAGCGAGTACGGCCGTCACCTGATTCGGTGGCAACCACGTTTGTCCACGCACAACTGCGAGAACGGCTTCCTGCACGTCCTGCAGCGACGAGCTGCTGTCGAGTACAGCGCTGGCCCCCTCGTGCAGCGCCTCGGCTGCGTCCTGCGCGTCAACCTCGTGTTGGAGCGAGATGAAGGGCACTCCCGGCCAGCCGGCCGTGGCCGCTGCGAGACTGTCGCGGGCGGCGATGAGTACGTCGATGTCGATTGCCCGGTCGTCGAGGACAGTTCCATGGACGGCCGTCTCAAGGACGACCGGCAGCAGCGTCCTCGACGCTGACAAGTGGTCATGCAGCATCTCCCGGGTCAGCCGGTGCTCCATGAACAGGCCGACGCGCAGCACCCTTCCCACCGATGTCCCCATCTGAGCCTCCCGCGCTGACTCCGTTGTAGAGCCTGCACGTGCGGATGGGAAGTGTTCACGAAGGTGTCACTCGGTGTATTCGCAGTGGCCAATCGGGTGATACCCGCGAAGTCGTGCCGGGACGGCCCTATCTTGCTGGCAAGGCGCAACCCCAGCCATATCGCTGCACAACCAGCTCACGTGGAAGCCGGAGGGACGATGATGAGCGAGTCTGCCGTGGCACTCGCCGTCGAGCCCAGGAAACCCGACCAGCCCGCCGCCAGCACCGCAGTCCGCCCGCTTCCGGGCGTTCGCCGCGTCCTCGTGGCCGCGACCAGCCGGCTGCACCTGCAGCTGTTCGTGAGCCACCTCGACCGGTCGCCGGACCGGCGCTGCGCTGCCAGCACCGACGACTTGGACCACCTTGTGGCCACCTGCCGGCTGGCCGAGGTCGACCTTGTCGTGCTGGTTGCCCTCGGGCTTCCAGCGGGTCGGGTGAGCGCGCTCGTCAGGGAGGTTGTCACGGCCACCGGCCTGGGCGTGGTGGTCGTGGCGCGGGGCGGCGACCCCGAGCAGTTGTCGGGCGCGCTGCAGGCCGGGGCTCGGGGCTATGTCACCGAGGCGTCCGGGCTCGAACGACTCAACCAGGCCATGGAGGTCGTGGGATCCGGCGGCATCTCGGTCGACCCGAACGAGGTCAGCGGGCTGGTCCACGACCTGGTGCGCGGCGGCCCCGGCCGACGGTCGGGCAGCGTCGTGGGCCAGCTCACGGGTCGCGAGGTGGAGGTCCTGCGCATGCTAGTGGACGGTGCCTCGACGTACAGCATTGCGACCGGTCTGGGCATGGGCGCCCATACGGCTCGCACACACATCAAAAGCATCATGTCTAAGCTCGGGACGCACAGCCGTCTGCAGGCCGCGGCGCTGGCGGTTCAGCTCAACCTCGTGTGAGCCGCTGCGCCTACCCGGGCTACGTCGTCTGGGTGAGGTGAGCTGAGTAGCCGGCGCCCCCCTCGCTCATCGTCTGGGTGACAGCGAGTTCGTGTCCATGAGTGACGCCTGCCCCCTGCCGTTCCTCCAGAGTTCATTTTTCAAAGTGTTCGCGAGAGAGTGCGGCAGGGAGGACGCCGATGGTCTGGGGAGAGCTTGAGAAGGAGCCGCCGACGCTCCTCCCGGTCGCCGCCGTCACGAGACCGGCCCCGGTGCCCGAGCAGCGCGACCCGGAGTGGTCTGCCCCACGGCTGCCGCCGCTGACGGTGGTCGTGCCCACCCGAAACGAGGCGGGCAACGTCGTCGCCCTCGTCGCGGCTCTGGATCGGTACCTGGCCGGGCAGCCGGCGCAGGTGCTGTTCGTCGACGACAGCACCGACAACACCCCGGAGGTGGTGCTGCGAGCGGCCGAGCACTCCGCCCTGCCGGTTCGACTGCTGCACCGCCCCGAGGGCGAGCGCACCGGCGGCCTGGGCGGGGCCGTCGTGGCCGGCCTCCGGCAAGTCAACACGCCTTGGGCCGTGGTCATGGACGGCGACCTCCAGCACCCGCCGGACATGCCGGGTCGGCTGGTGGCACAGGGGTTACGCCAAAACGCGGACGTCGTCGTCGGCAGTCGCTACCTGCCGGACGGCGGCCACGGGGGGCTGCCAAGCGCCAGCCGGGTGGTCGTTTCACGCGGCGCGCACCTGGTGACCCGCCTGCTGTTCCCGCGCCGAATGCGAGGGGTGACCGACTCGATGAGTGGCCTGTTCGCCGTCCGCCTTGCGGCCCTCGACGGCGTGGCGCTGCGCCCCGACGGCTTCAAGATCCTTCTCGAGGTGCTGGCCCGCACCCCGGGTCTGCGGGTCCACGAGGTGCCCTTCGTCTTCGGCGAGCGCCTGAGCGGAGAGAGCAAAGCATCCCTGCGCGAGGGGCTGCGCTTCGCCCGACACGGCCTGCGCTTGCGCCTGTCGGTCCTGGGCAGGGGCCGGTTGGCTCAGGCGCTGGCGTTCGGCGCCGTGGGCGTCACCGGCATCGCCGTCAACGCCGCGGCTTTTCTCATGGCGCAACTCACGGGGCTGCACTATCTCCTGGCTGCAATCGTCGCCACGCAGGTGTCCACGCTGTGGAACTTCGCCGGCACCGACCGCCTGGTGTTCCGCGCCTCGAAGCGACGCGGCCTGCTGGCCCGGCTGGTTCCCTTCGCCGCCGTCAACGAGGCGCTGCTGGTCCTTCGTATCCCGCTTATCGCGCTGCTGGTCGCCGCCGGATTGGCTGCTGTCGTTGCCAACATCCTCACCCTCTTGTTTGCCTTCATCCTGCGTTTCGTCATCAGCGAGCGCCTGTTCCACTCTGCCGAAAGGGCATCATGACCGAGACCCTGAGCCGCATCCCCCGCCAGCAGGTCGTCACAAGAGAGGTGGTGCTCGACCGTGCACCGAAGCCCCTGGCGTTCCGCGGGGCCGGCCGCAGCACCTCCTACTTCGCGCACCGCTACGACCTCGGCGGCGTCCTGACCATCGGCTCCGAGGTGCCCCTCAAGGAGCTCGAGTGGTTTCGGTCCCCGGCAGTCTCCACTGGCTTCGACATCGAAGTGCGGGTCGGCCAAGTCGCCGCCGGTACCCGCCGGCGTACGGTCGTGACGACCTATGCACACCCGGCGGCCGTCCACTACGTCGAGCACCTGGGCCGGCTGGGCGCCAACTTCCAGGTCGAGATGGGTGACCCGGTGAAGGTCACGGTGAGTCCGCTGCTGGGCCGCTCCCCACACGTCGTGTACACCAACATCATTGAAGCGCTGCTGAGGTTCCTGTTCGTCGCCCAAGGCCGGATGCTGCTGCACTCGGCCTGCTTGGAGCTCAACGGCGTTGGGATTGTCCTGTCCGCAAAGACCGACACGGGCAAGACCGGCACAGTGCTCAAGCTGGTCCGCGAGCAAGGAGCGAAGTTCCTCTCGGACGACATGACAGTCATCGACGTCACCGGGCAGGCCTGGGCCTTCCCCAAGCCTCTGACGATCAGCCAGCACACGCTGCGCGCCATCGACATCGACGAGCTCACGGCGGCCGAGTGGCGGCGCCTGCGCATGCAGAGTCGACTGCACTCCAAGGAGGGCCGGCGCTTCGGGCTCGCCCTCGGTGAGCTAAACCTGCCGATCATGGGGCTCAACGCGCTCACGCAGCTGCTCGTGCCGCCGCCGAAATACCCCGTAGACCGGCTGGTCCCGGCCGAGATCACCCGCACGACGCAGCTCGAGCACGTGTTCATCCTCGAACGCGGCGAGCCTGTGGTTCACGCGGTCGCGCCGGAAGAAGCGCTGGCGGAGCTGATCGTGAACACCGACGATGCCTACAACTTCCCGCCCTTCAAGTACTTTGCGCCGGCGCTGACCATCGGCAACGAGAACTACGAGCAGCTCCGTGCCCGCGAGCGAGACATCCTCGCGGGGGCGCTATCGCAAACCAGGGTGCGCCGGCTCGCCAGCAACGACTTCTCCTGGGCTGACTCCATCCACGCGCTGACCGCCGAGCAGCACGAGCCGCTGGCCGTCGTCCCTGCCTGAGATCGGCCTGATGGCGTCGCATCGAGCAACATGGGCGTCTGGCGCAGCGGACCTTCTTTGTGCACGACGCCCTGCGAAGTGACCTTGATCGAGCGGAGCGTCGTACTGGGCTTGCCCTGCCGCGGGGCCGCCCCCGCGGCGCTGGAACCTCTCGCGCCGGGTCGGGCAGCCGGATCCCCGGCGACCGCCACCACCACGCGGGCGCCGGACCCCGGTCAAAGATGCGCTGCTGCGCTCCGCGAGCGGCAGCACGTCGGTGGTGCCGGCCAGCACGCTCGTGCCGTCGGGCGGCGGCACGTCCACCCTGCGCGGCCTACACCATGGTGTCGGTGCTAGCTACCAAACGTAGTGCAACGGTCCACAAGGCCCGTCGCTGACCTCGACCTGGCACGGTTGTCCCGAGCAGACCCCAGCCCTCGGGGCGGCCGAGGCCCCCTCTCGGGGAGGTTCAGACCGTGCCAGACATGATCTTGGCGACCGCGTCGACGGAGGCGGAGCCGTACCGCTGCATGGGCTTGATGTAGCTGCCTTCGGAGATCTCGTTCCAGGAGATGAGGGTGTACGCGGACGGCGATGTCGTCGAGTTCCCCTTGTAGACGTCGATGAGGCTCTGGCCGCCGCGGCGTGCCACACAGGTCGACGAACCGGTCAGCAGCTTCGGGTTGAAGCCTGGCGTCAGCGGGGCCAGCCACACCTTGGCCGAGCCGTCGGGGTTGACGCCGGACGCGCGCACAGTCGAGGCGAGCGCGCGCAGTTGAGCGAAGGACTGCGGGTTCTTGACCGGGTCCTGGGAGGACCAGTAATAACTGTCCCCATCCAGAGACGCAGCCCGGGAGGCATTCCAGCTGGCGGAGGTCTCGTCACCGAGCAGTTGTATGCGTGAACGGACCGCGCTCGCCACCGTAGCCAGGTTGGCCGAAGGGTACTTGCGGCTTCCCGTCCAGATAACCGGCAGCCGGGACGGCGAGAAGCTGTGGTCGAAGGCCGAGTCGTTGCCGTACGTTCTCGTCAGGTAGTCCATATCGTTGACGATCCAGGAGGTGCTCAGGACGGTCGCCGAGCTCTTGAGGCTGAGCAGCAGCTGGAAAGGCGTGCCCTCCGCGTTAACTTTGTGGACGGCGGCGACGACCGCGGCGAGCCGGCGGCTGTAGCTGACACTGTCAGGTGTCTGCGAGGCGGTGCCCGTCCCGATCCAATTCACGACGAAGCCGGTGAGGTGCGCGGCAGCGGCTTGGCGGACGTCGTCCTCGATGACCCCTGGGGTGTCCTGGTCCGGCAGGGTCGTCGGGACGTCAGTGAGCTGGTTGCCGGCGTAGCGGCTCACCGGGCTGCAGCCATCGCTGTTGGCCGTCGCCGGCAGCGGGAGCGGCGAAGCGCTGTAAGGGTAGTTGGCACCGAGCTTGTCGTGCCAGTGCTGAATGCTCCACCACAGGTAGTAGTAGGCGAAGACCTTGGGTGCCACGGTGGCGGTGGCCTCAATCCGCGACAACGGTGCATGTGTGGGCGCCGGCGATGCCGTCGGGCCGCCGGTGGCAGCGACCGCGGGGACTACCGCGGCGAGGATGACCGCGCTTGCGGCGCCGGCGAGAGTGAATGCTCGGGCGATACGGCGGTGGGACACGTCGACCCCTTGCCGGCCGGGGTAAAGGCGCTCGGGCGCGCGGGCCCGCAACAGACCACAGGCGCAGACCCAGCCGGGAGCGACCTGCGTCACGTCTGTGTCGGCACCGGTGCCTGATCACTTGAGCCGGGGGAGCGTGGGGACGAGCACATGCGTACTTCCTCGCCCGCTAGGAGTGCCGGCTGCCCGGTCCGGCAAAGGTGTCAGCGAGGTCCGGCTGCTCCGCGTTCAGGTTCCGGCGAAGCGCCCATCTGGGAGCCTGGCGTCGCACCTCGACCGCGGCCACCACCAACACGACGAAGCCGCCGAGCACACCGGCGGCATACAAACCCCGCCAGCCACCCGAGGACGCGCCACTGTCGTCGGACGAGTCCGGCGCAACCAGGGTCGGCACCGACGCATGCAGCGCCGAGGCGAGGACTGCGAGGTCCTTGGTGCCGTACCGACTGCTCGGCTCGACGTAGGTGTTCTCGCTCCACTCGTTCCAACTGATGATGCCGAGCGCATCGGGTTCACTGGCAAGCGCGGCCTTGAGGGCGACCTCGAGCGTCTTGCCGTCTGCGCGGGCCACCTGGCGAGTGCCGCCGACGGCCACGCCGTCGTAGCCCGGTGCGGCTGGCGCGATCCACCGGCCGCCCTTCGCGTGCACGGCCTGGCCGAAGGCCGCCAGCTTCTTGGCGAAGCCGCTGCTGGCCGGGTCTCCCGAGGACCAGTAGTAGGCGTTGCCATCCACCGAGGCTGCGACGCGCTCGTAATCGGGGACGGACTTGGCCGACGACAACAGGCTCAGGGTCGGCCGCGTCGCGGCGGCCACGCCCTCGACCGCGGCGGCATCGAACTGCTCGGTCCCGGTCCACACCACGGTGGGCTTGCCGCCGCCGGCGAAGACCGGGTTTTGGCCGTAGGTCTGGGCGAACCACGTGAGGTCGGCTCGCACCGTCGCTGGCGGCAGCGGGTGACGCTGGAAGTCCAGTGCCTGGTACACGATTCCCAGTGAGAACTTCTCCTGGGCTGCGATGGTCGCCAGGGTTTGCAGCCTGGAGTCGAGGGTCCCCGTGTGCTTCCAGGAGACAAGGAACCCGGTGATGCCGACGGCCTTGGCCTGCCGTATCTGGGCCCGCATCACCGCAGGGTCGTCCGACGTGTAGCAGCCCAGCAGCGGAGTGTCGATCTTCGCGCGCTTCCAGGAGCTGTCGGCGTACCAGATGTAGAAGTAGCCCCAGACCGGGATCGGCGAGGCCTTGGCCGGTTTCGTGTCAGAGACGGTCGTGCTCACCGCCGGTTTGTTGCACGTGACGTCGGCCCGGGCCTGAGTGGCCGTGGTCGCCACCAGGGCCCCGGTCAGGGCCAGCACCAGGACGAAACCGCCCACCGGCGAGACAGCCAGCGGCACCGGGCTGGGCGCGCCTTCGGCCCGAGCCTGGCGGTAGCGACGGGCCCGGGCCCCGACCACGAGGACGAGGAGGGCCAGCCCGGCCGTCACCAGTGTGATGACGACGACGTCGAGCCAAGTAATGACCCGCGCCTCGACCACCTGGTCCTGAGCTACCCGGACCGGCAGCGTCAGCGGGTGCGGACCGCTGTTCACCGTGACCTCGTACTCCCCGCGCGGAAACTGACCCAGCGAAGCCGAACCGGCGGACAGCGGCGCGTTGTGCACCGACCTGTCCGGCGCCCGCAGCTGCACATCCCCCCTGATTTGTGTGCCGAACAGCAGGTCGCGGGCTTTGACTCGGAGCACGTACAGGTGCATCTGCACGGTCCAGACCGGCGAAGCCGCTGGATCAAAGCGCTGCGTCCCGGCGAAGACCCCGTTCGTACCGAGCGACTGCGAGTCGTCGACGGTGTACGTGAGGGGCCGCGAGCGGGGCGGGTCAATCTGGGTGAGGCGGTTGACCGGCAGCCAGACGGTCCCCTGCAGTTGATGTGTCGTGAGCTTCAGGGCCTGGCCGAGCGGGGCCCCCAGGGTGACCGAGGTGACTTGCGAGGTCGGGAAGGACTGCCCGGCCAGGTCCATGAAGTGGAGCGTCACCGGGGCCTGCACATTGACGGCAAGCGCAACGGACCGCACGCCGCGGGGATGCTTCTCGTCCTTGGCCACCCGCACCAGCGTCACCCGCTGCCCTTTGGTCGTGGCGGGCGTTGGGATGACGACGGACTGCGCCTGCGAGAGGTCGGGGGTGTAGAGGGTGGCTGCGCCGCTGTCGTCGGTGACGGCCGTGGATCCCGCGAGCTGCAGCGACACGCCGGCCGTCGGCGGGACGAGCCGGACCGCAACAGCGAAGGGGTAGCCGGACAGGGGGATCTGCCACGCATCGGCAGTGCTCTCCAGCCGCGCTGCCGCCCCGACCGCGACCGAGACACCCTTCACCCGCGCACCGGTGACGGTCCAGGTCAGCGTCCGCGTGCCCTGCAGTGCCGCGCCCTTGCGCCGATCTGCGATGAGCTGGTCGATCCAGACCGGGGATCCGTCGGCCGGCAGTCGCAGCGTCCGGGCCTGGCCATCGGTCGACCGCAGGCTAACGCTGGTCACCGCCGCGGCCGGTACGACCGCGCCCGTCCGGTCGGTGAGCCGGACCGACACCGGATGGGCGAGGGCAAGCTTGGCTACCAGGTGCCGCTGACGCTGCGGGTGGGACGGGTCGACCACCACGCTGAGCAGGGTCACCCGGGTCGAGGGGCTCGCCTGCGTGCCGACTAGGCGCAGGTCGCGCTGCACGCCGGTGAGGTCACTGGCAGACAGGACGACCTGCCCGTTGGGGCCGGTACGGCTGACCTGGCCCCCGAGGGCGAAGGACAGGCCGGCGACGGCGGGGGAGGTGGCCACGACCACCGGTCCGGCGACGGAGCCCGCGGCGGCCAGCCCAGGGGCCGCCCACCATGAGAGCAGGCAGACCAGGAGCACCCCGACGGCGATCGCGCGGAGCGGTCGCACGGTGCGAGCCATCAGGTTTGCTCCTCAGGCTTTGGGGGTGAGCAAGGCGGGACGGACGGCCTGAACGGGCAATGCGATCGCGCGCCGGCGCCGCACGCCCAGTCCGCCGGCCAGCAGCAGCACGGCCGTGTAGAGCACGTAGACGCCGACGGTCTGGCTGGCGGGCGTGCGTAGCGGCGCGGAAGCCGAGCCGCGGGGGCCGCGGCTGCGCGAGGTCGAGCCGGCCTAGGAGCGACGGGCTCCCGGCGTCGCGGGCCGTCAGCGACGGTAGCGACCAGTTTTGCTCCACCAAGCGCAAGCCAGCTGCTGAGTCCATGACGTCGGAGTCGACGGTCCCTGCTTTCAGCAGTGGCGACACGAGCAGGCCGGGTACCCGCGCGCCGCGCGCCTGGTCGCCGGCGGCCGGCGGTTGTACATGGTCGTACCAGCCGCCGGAGCTGTCGTAGTCGAGCAGCAAAGCCGAGGATGACCACGCCTGAGACGTCTGCAGGCTAACGACCAGCGTGCGTGCGAACCGCATGCCCGAGGCGGGTGAGGCCGGCGGTCGCTCGGTCGGGCCGGTCGCGACCACCCAGCTCACGGCAGGAAGCCGGTTGGCGGCAGCGTCTCGGTAGTACTGCGAGAGGTCGACGAAGTGGCCGGCGAGCGCGGCGGGGTCCTGGTAGGCAGCCATGCCCAGCACGGGAATCCGGCTGCGCAGTCGGGCCAGGACGGCAGGAGCGGGCGTGGCATTCCCCCAGCCCTGCACGTAAACCCGCCAGTCAACCTTTGCTTCGTCCAGCCGGTCGAAGATTGTCGGTACGGTCGACCAGCCCGTGGCGGGCACTGCGGTGGCACCGCCGGGCGGTAGCGAACCCGTCACGGCGAAGTAGCGGTTGGCAACGCCGTTGGTGGGCTGAGCGGCGAAGTAGTGATCCATGACCATGAAGTCGTCGGCGAGCTGCCAGTAGTAGGACAATTCGGTCCGGTCGTAATGGCCCATCGTCTGGCGGCCGTCGGCCGCCGAATTCGCGTACGTCGAGACGAAGCCGTCCATCTTGCCGCCGTCGATTTGGCCCAGCAGGTAGCGGCGTCCGTCGTTGAAGGGGGTCAGCTCCGTGCTGCTGTCCAGCAGGAACGGCGCCACGCAGGGCTTGTCGGTGCCACTGGGCAGGCAGACGCCCGCCGGGATGCCGTCGACGCCCGGCCGCGTTCCGAAGTAGTGGTCGAAGGACCGGTGGTCCTGTGTCACGAGCACGACGTGCTGCAGGGGGCGGCCGGCCGCGCGGGCAGAGTTCTGGGCGGCGGCGGTACGGACCCCGTGAGAGGCGCCGAGCACGGTGACCATGGCAAGGACGGCGCAGACGACCAAGGCCGCCGCGGGCCGCTTCACGCGTGCACCTGGTAGACGACGATGACCGGGGTCGAGCTGCCGGACAGCGTCTCCACGTGTGCCACCCGACCGTCGTACTTGCGCACCAGCCGCATGGCAGCTTCCGAGAAGTGCTTCGAGCGCTGGGCGGAGTAGGCGTCCCAGACGACGTACTGGTATTCCAGGTGGCGAACCGCGAGGTCGGGGTTGGGGATTGGCTCGTAGACCGGGTTGCGGTGCAGCGGGTTAGTGCTCACCGACAGCGCCCGGCAGCGCCGGTTCCCGTAGAAGGCGAGCACGTTGGCCATCGAGGGGCCGATGGTGATGAGTGAGGCGCCCTCCGGCACGTTGCGGGCCACCCACTCCCCGGTCTCGCGGCCGCCGGGGATGCCACCGGCGCCGGCGAGGCCGGCCGCGTCATGCCCGCTGACGCGGTTGACGGCCGGCACAAGCAGGCTCAGGGCTACCACGGAAACCGCGGCCAGCCGGCCGGGGCCCTCCCAATCGGCCCTGTGCCGGCGCCACGACCCGGCCCCGGGCAACCGCTGCTGCGGCAGATGCAGCTGCGGGGTCCGCCTCATCAGCGCCTGCAGCCAGCCGGGAACCTGCAGCCGGCCGACCGTCAAGGCCTGTGCGGCGAGTACGGCGAGCGGCGGCGTGATTGGGAGGAGGTACTGGAAGCCCTTGACCGGCCACACGGTGAAAAAGAGAACCGGGACGGCGATCCAGGCGACGAGCAGGATCTCCCGCGAGCTCCACCGGGTCATCGCCAGTGCGAGCACCGCGGCAAGCAGGAGGAGGACTCCGACGGCGGTCGGGATTTGCTGCGCGTAAAAATTCAAACCGTGATTCGGCGGGCGGAACAGCTGCCAGGCGAGGTAGGACGACCCTCGCGAGCGCTTGCCCACCAGGAGCACCAACAGCGGATGTAAAGCGAAGGTCCCGACGGTCACCAGCAGCCCGAGCCCCGCGGTACGCCAGGCTTGGCGGCCGACCGTGGTCAGTCCCAGGTAGACGTAGGCGGCGAAGACGAAGATCAGGCTGGTTTCCTTCGTGAGCGCCGCCAACCCGAGCACGAGGGCGGCGACGAGCAGGTCGCGCGGGCGACGGCCCCGGTCCCAGCGGGCGAGGAACAGCAGCGAGGTGGTCGTCGCAAGCGTCATGGGACCGTCCAGAAGCACTTGGCGGGTCACGACGACGTGATACGGCATGATCGCGAGCAGCAGCGCAGCGACGGCGCCGGCCCGCGCCCCCAGCAGTCGGCGGCCCAGCAGGAACGTGACTGCGACGGTGGCCATGCCCACCGCGACCTCCAGCAGGCGCCCGGCAAGGTCGCCGACTCCAGACCGGAAGACCAGCGACAGCAGGAACTGAAACAACAGTGGGTGGGCCCGGAAGACCGGAAACCAGGGGGTGAAGCGCGGATCCCCGTCAATGGACGCGGCCTGGCCGGCGTAGACGGCCTCGTCGCTGTTGAGCCCGACCTGGTTGACATGCACCAGGCGCAGTGTCAGCCCGAGCAGGACGGCCGCCGCAAGAAGCCCCGTTGTCCACGGGTCAAGCCGGGCCGCGGCCTGCCAGCGGTCGCGGGGTCGCACCTGCTTCGGGGTGGGCCTGAGGTCCTCCTCCGCGACAGTCTCCGCAGTCACCGGCGACTGCCCGGGTCCAGGCGCCGCGCCGGCGCCGGCGCTGGCTGGGTCCTGCATCGTGCCCGGTGCATGGCTCCTCCGCTCCTCCCGCCCGTCCCGGGCCGGGGCGTCGCTGGGCCCGGACTCTATGGGCCGCACCGCGCCTCCCCCGGTTCTTCTGTTCAAATGCGCATCCTGGGGGAGACCAGCGAGGTCGGCCTCACGCGTCGTGCGCATCGCGGCTGCGCATTACCGCCCGGGCGGTGTCGACTTCCGGTTCCCGCAGCTACGTTCGCGACGTGACCCTGCGACGCCCCGGCCCCGCCCTCCTCGCCATGGTTGCCTTGCTGGCCGCGCTCCTGCTCGCCGGCTGCACAGGATCCGGCGCGCCCCGGGCCGGGTCGGTCTCCGGCTCGCCGCCGCCGGCCGCGACGTCGGCGCCGGCACCGGTCGGTGCCAACGTCCCGGCCCCGGTGTTCGCCTTCTATTACATGTGGTGGGACCGCAGCCACTGGCTCAGCCGGCTGGGGCCGGCTTACCCGGCCGCTGAGGCCCAGGCCGCGTCCCTGCCGGCCAGCCTCGACGCCCGCGGCTGTGGGGCGACGACCGCCTACCCCGGCAACGTGGAAACTGACATCAGCCTCGGGCTGGCCTACGACCAATCGGATCCGGCGACCATCCGGCGTGACGTCGAGCAGGCGGCAGCCGCCGGGCTGACCGGCTTCCTCGTCAACTGGATCGGTACCGGCCAACCCGGACAGGGGGCGTCCTCCAGCGCCTACGACCAGCGGCTCGCGAACGTCTTCGATGCGGTGCACGCGGTCAACGCCGCCGGCCACCGCTTCCGGGTCATCCTGAACTACCAGTCCTCCGCCAAGGTGATCCCGGTCAACCAGATCGTGACCGACGTCGAGTGGTTTACCCGCACCTACGGGCAGGACCCAGCCCTGGACCACACGTGGTCCAGCCGACCGGAGGTGCTGCTGTCGGGCAGCTGGAAGTACAGCGACGTCGACCTCGGGCAGGTGTCGCGCGCGCTTCGCCCGAACGCGTACATCATTGGAGACGAGAAGCCGAGCAGCTGGGGGGCGGGCCGGGCCGCAGCGCTGGATGGCGTCAGCTACTACTGGTCGAGCCAGGATCCCTACCGGAACCCGGCATCGTTCGCCACCCTGACCAGGTTCGCCAAGGACGTGCGAGCCACCCGCAACCCGGACGGCACGGCAAAGACCTGGCTGTCGCCGTTCACCCCCGGCTACAACGCCGCGCTGCTCTACAAGACCCCCACGTGCGTGCCGCGTGACGACGGCAAGACGATGCAGGTGCTCTTCGCCGGCAACCGTGCTTCAGGGCCCGACGGTTGGACCTTCATCTCCTGGAACGAGATCAGCGAGGGCTCCTACGTCGTGCCACTGCAGCGCTACGGCACGAAGTACGTGGACGACTTGGCTACGTTGCTGCGCCAGGGGCGCTGACTCGCAGCAGCGCTCAATGCGCTGGTGAATCGCAACTCAGCGTCCCGCAGTCGCAGTCGCAGTTTCGGCCGCGGGTGGCCGGGTTAGTTTGCCGCGGCATCGCGAGCCCGCGAGTCCGACGACCACCCGGGTCGGCGCGGCCGCACCGGCCCAGCAGGCGAAGCTCATGGAGTCCTACGGCGCCCAGTACGTCTGCGTCATCGGCTCCGGCGGACGACTGCCGATGAACGGCGTCCACGACCGCGTCCGCGCCTTCCGAGAGTCCTTGGACGCCGACACCGAGATCGGCATCCGTGCGCACGGGAAGTCCCTGTCGTCGCGAACGGCGTCGACGCGTCGAGAAGGGCGTGACCCGCGTCGCCGCCAGCCTGGCAGGCGAGGGCGCAGCTGTCGGGAACACACCGCTGGAGGGGCCTTCTTCTCGGTGACCGACCCGCATCACCGAAAGTACGGGTGCCACCTGTTCGCCCTGCAGGATGACGCCGCCGCCGACCTCGTCAGGCCACTTTCGGCGCGCCGGGCTCAGCTTGGCCCTGGTGTGCCGGGACATCTGCTGCGACGCCGGCTGGAAGCGCCACTTCACGATCCTGCAGATCCAGCCGGCCACCTGAACGCACTTCACACCGACCCGACACGGCAAGCCAAAACGTACTGATCGAGCATCGGTCGTCGGCGGAACGTGTCCTCGGAGAGCAGGCAGTGATGACGATGGCCATGACCACCGTCCTCGGGACGCCTGGTCACGCTCGGGTCAGTGCGACCCCCGACGGGGCCCGACCCAGCCGGCTCACGCAATCGGTGGGTCGCCTTTGCCTGTGGACGTCCGGGGTCAACGGCGGCATCGTCGTGACGGACCCGAGTTCTACCGGGCATTCGCTGACGTTGCGCGCTGCCGGTCGTCCGAGAGGCGTAATCATGGCGTCGCCAGCCCCGTATGGCTCGGCTGTCGCGCTCGGGGAACTGGTGATTGGGCTGGCGCCACTGCGGGCGGCTGCTGGACGCTGCTCGGCCTGTCCGGGGCGATCGGGTTCCACCTGTGCCTGATGCTGTTCGGCTGGGAGCTCTGCGCGGCACAGCCGGACACAAGCCGGGGGACTGTTCCTGCAGGTCAGGACGGGTGTATTGCGCCATGCGGTCTCGTCGGGTGCTACGGCGTGACGCCGATTTTGTGGGCAATTTGTGAACAAGGTGCCGGAGTGTTTCTCGGTCAGGTTGGTCAAAGCTCCAAACGACGAGTCCGGAGCCTCGCCTCGCCGAGGCGGACGCACCTCGTCATGCCGGTCACAAGCACCGAGGCCGCAGCAGCGGTTGACGGGCGCGTTCCGGTCGTGTTCGGCGAGCAGTACGGCCGTGACCCATGCACCCCGTCGTACTGGAGGACGCCCGGCGCCCGGTCAACCGCGTCGCCAAGACCGCTGGCTGCAGGCACATCACCCCGCACGGGTTGCGCCATACCTTCTGCACCGCCGGATTGGTCCGCGGCGGCCCCATGCGCGACATGCAGATCGCGATGCGCCACGCCGATCCCCGCACCACCGGGCTGTATGACATGGCCAAGAACAACGAGGACCGGCACGCCAGCCACCGCGTCACCTCCTTCCTCGTCGGCATGACCGGCTCATGGCAGGTACAGCCTGGCGGGTGCGACCAGTTGGCCGGGAGATGAGCAGCGGCAGCTTGCCGCTTATCGGCAAAACGCGATAAGCTGCACACATGAAGTCGACGGGTGGGCTCTTGCGGGAGGCGCGGCGGCGTGCTGGCCTGTCGCAGTCCGAGCTCGCCGCGCGGGCTGGTGTGACCCAGAGCGTGGTCAGCGAGTACGAAGCAGACAAGCGGCAGCCGGCGGTTGCGACGTTGGCGCGGCTCGTCGCCGCCACCGGTCACGAGCTGACCCTGGGCTTGAATCGGACCGACCCGAGGGTGCGCGGTTTGCCGGACACCGCTCTCGGGCGCAGGCTGCGGCAGCACCGCAAGGCCCTGCTCGAAGCGGTCCGGGACGCGGGAGCCAGCAACCTCCGGGTCTTCGGGAGCGTGGCCCGCGGACAAGACGGTCCGGACAGCGACGTCGACCTTCTCGTCGACCTTCCCGAGCAGACCAGCCTGTTCGCGGTCCTGGCGTTAGAGGGCACCCTGGAGCGCATCCTCAAGGTCAAGGTCGACCTCGCGCCGGTCAGCAGTCTGAAGCCCCGGGTGCGGGACCAAGCTCTCGCCGACGCAGTTGCGCTGTGAGCCGCCGCGACGGGGAGAGGCTTCAGGACATCCTTGATGCCATCGACGCCATCCGGAGCCACGTAGCCCGCGGTGGGCTCTCCGACGGCCTCATCTTCGATGCTGTTCGCGTCCGGCTCATCGAGATCGGCGAGGCCATCAAGGCAATCGCCCCCGAGCTCCTCGCCACCGAGCCGGGCCACCCTTGGACCGACATCGCCCGCATGCGCGATCGGCTCGCCCATCGGTACTTCGACACGAACCACGGCCACGTGGCCGGGGCTGTCGAACACGACCTCGAGCCCCTCACTGCAGCGGTGCTGCGACTCCAGGGCCGACTTCCTGCAGGCCAGTAGCGCACGCCACAAACGCTGTCTGGTGACTGGGCGGTGATCGCAGCCGCCTCGACCTGAGCGCCCCGCTCGTGGGGCGTGATCAAGCTCGCGGCGATCATGGGTAACAGTATGGATGAGGATGGTGGCGTACTCCCGCCCGGTCTGACTCGAATGACGGCCGGCGCAAACCTGCTGCCTTCTAGGTGATCAGTGGGCCGGGCGGTAGACACCTGGCGCGATCAGCGTGGCGAACGTGACGCTCGTGGAGGCGAGGAGTGCGAGGAGTGCGAGGAGTGCGAGGAGCAGCACGGCGGCGGACGCGGCCCGCCGCTCGGCCGCCGACATCGCCAGAACCGTCGATGACGCCGCTGAGGCGCTGGTGCGAGGGGCCCGGCTTCTGGGCGCGCCCGACGACGCTGTCCGCGCCGCCGTCGAACGGGCGCTGACCACGCCTTCTCGCGCGGGGTGATCAGCGAGACCTGAGGTCGGCTAGGTCTCTCGAGACGTCCGTCTACGCGCTGACCGGTCGCAGCCCAGGCCGCCCAAGAGCCCCCGTTACCGCCGCCGCAGCACGACCGGCCGTGCCGGCCGGCGTAGCTCGGCGGATGCGAGAACCGCACTTTCCGGTGGTCGCTACCGCCACTCAGTTGGCGTCGCGAGCGTCCTGCACGTCAGCGTCCGGCAACCTCAGACTCAGCCGGAACAGTGCCCCACACGCGCATCCCGCGAAGACAACAGCGACGATCCACGCGGCCTGCATCTGCTCCGCGATGTTGAGGACGAGCGACGTCAAGACGCCGGCCACCAGCATCGCGATCACGAAGTTCGCGTGCGCGCGCAGGGACATGTGATCCCGGCTCGTCCACATGACAATTTCCTCCGACAACCCTGCACTTTGGCAGACGATGGCTCCACCTCTGGAGGTCGGAATGGTACCGCGCACGAGCGCTAGTGGCGCCTAAATGCCACTCATGTGCTGAGCTGAGCCTCGCCCGCGTGCCATCACTACCGCCGCGGGGCCCCCCACGGCGGCAGGGGGTTGAAGCAGCCGCCGTCGTAGGAGCACCAGCCCGTCTCGTGCCGGACGCGCGTAGCGAACGACGAGTACAGGTGCACCGTCATCAGCCGTGCGAGTGCTTCACGTGCTGACATGTCTGCTTCCCAGGGGTGCTCGCTGATGCGCATGTCCGCGAGACCGGCGGCGATCACGTCACGGGGCAGGGACAGCAGATGCTCCGCACCGTCGTGGCTCATCGTGATCGAGCCGACGGCGAGGGCAACGGCAGCGACATCTGCGTCCTGCGCGATCTTCGACGCGAAGAGGTGGAGCAGTCCGTCAACGTCATCGTCGTCCGCCTGGTACCTGACCGGACCCTAGCGGCGGCTACCAACCACCCGGAATGCCGGTCCACGGGGCCGCAATACGTCCAGAAGCGGCGGCTACCGGGTGACCGCAACCGCCCCGGTGCTCCTTGGTGCGGCTGAGTTTGTTGGGCGGCCGACCAGGTCTCATCGGTCTTGCCGCGGATGGCGGCGGCGAGGACAGTCTTCCGGGCCACGGCAAGCGAGGCGGCAGACATGACCGGGCAGACAGACGACGCGCTGGTGCCGATCGAGCGGGTGCTGGTCTCACGCGATCTGCAGGAACTTGCGCTCGCGGGGTTCCGGTCGGCCTACAGGGGCTCGACGTTGGACAAGCAGCGCGGGTGATCAAGCATTACGTCGACTTGTGCCGGCAGGACGACCTGCCGCCCTTGCCGCGGAGGGCCGGCACATCGAACTGTTCGTGAGCTGGTGCGGCCGTAGGGGTGATCGACGGACATGGGGTTCACCATCCCGCCCTCGTGCGCGACCAAGGCCATGCGACGGCAGTTGGCGTTCGATGCGGCCGGATCGGTCATTGTGCCAAGCATCCCGGCCGGGCATGACGCTGAGGTTGCATCCTCGAGCCGGCACGACAGACGTAGCCGGCTCGGCGCGACGACGTATGACCCACGGCGGCAACGCAGTTCAAGCACGATGTGCGGATCGTGACCGTCCAGGAGCGGCGCTCAGCATCTGGTAGTCGACGCTCTTCGCGGACTGCGTGCGAGCAACCGCGGTCGAACGCAGCATGATTCTCTGCCGCTGACGGCGTGCCTACGATCAGCGGATGTCGTGAGACTTCGGCACACTCAGATGCCGGCCGTGGGCCGAAGCCCGAGGTCGTTGACCCTTGGTTCGCGCGCATGCCAAGCCTGCCGGCCACGGTGTGTCCACGACCCTGCAGACACCGCTTGACTGGCTGAACGCAACCGTCGCGAGAACCGGCGCCGTCGACGTCGTCGCCCGGCTCAAGGCGGAGCGACGGCCACACTCAATAACTGATGTACCTGCCGATCTTGCACGGCAAACCCAGCCACGACGCGATCCGAAGGGCGACCCATGGAGGCTGAAGCTCTCTCCGTCACGATCACCGTCCCTGCGTCGGCGGATGCCGTGTTCGCGGTGCTCACTGATCCCGCCAGCCACGCGTCGATCGACGGCACGGGGTGGGTGCGCGAGACGGTTGACCGCGAGCGACTCACGCAGCCCGGGCAGGTGTTCCGCATGGGCATGTACCACCCCGACCATCCAGATGGCCGGTACGAGACGGCCAACCAGGTCCGGAGACTTGATCCGTCCCGCGCGATCTCATGGGCGACGGGAACGGAGGACGCACAGGGCCACCTGAGCTTCGGCGGCTGGACCTGGCGTTACGACCTCGCACCGGCAGCGGACGGAGGCACCACGGTCCGCCTCACCTACGACTGGTCGGACGCGACCCCGCAGGCCCGCAAGGTCCTCAACTTCCCGCCCTTCGGTGTCGATCACCTGGAGAACTCGCTGCGACACCTCGCGGGACTTGCCACGGCGTGAGACACCTGTGGTGCGCGCGGCGTGATCTGGTGGGCTTCGCGGCCCGCTGACGCGCGTCCACTACGGTCGTCAACCTGCCACGAACTGTGGGCCGTGGGTTGGGCTAGCCGTGCTGGCGCCGACCGTTGAGCCCTACCAGGGCTGGTCAACGAGACCGCGTCCTGTGTTTGTCGGATTGCGTGCGCGCTGAACGAGCCGCTGCAGCCCAGGTCAGCGACCAATACGTTCTCCGTCCGGTAGTGGTCTGGCTTGTGATGGTCGAGCCCGACCTCCAACCGAGGGAGCGGCACATGATGATCGTCGCGGGCCAGGTGATCGTGGACTCCGCTCAGCGTGAGTCCTCCTTGACCGAGTGCCTGAGCGTCGTCGAGCAGGCCCGTCGTGCAGCCGGCTGCCTCGACTTCTCGATCTTCGCCGACCTTGTGGACCCCGGTCGCATCAACGTTTTCGAGCGCTGGGAAACCCAAGCGGACGTCGAGACGTTTCGCGGCAGCGGTCCCCAGTGACGTGCAGAGCACCGCGATGCTCTCCGCCGCGGTCTCGGAGTACGACATCGCGGACGCGCGACCGCTGACATAGCCAGCACGTCGCCGTCGGTGTCCGGACGACCGGCTACTGGGACAGCACCCTGCGGGCCTTCTCGAGCGACCGGTCATGCTCGCGGTGTGGATCAGCGTCTCAGTCTTGTCACGCTCGGCGTCGCGGACCTTGCTCGGGCCCGGTCGTTCTACGAGGCAATGGGCTGGAGCGGTGCCCAGCAGCCCGATGATGAGGTCTGCTTCTTCCAGGTCGGCGGGATGGTGTTCGGCCTGTGGACGGCTCTTGGTGGGAGCGGTGCGCCAGGTATCGAACTGGCCTACAACGTCCGGGCGCCTGACCAGGTGGCAACGCTGCTCGCGGAGGCAAAGCAGGCCGGCGGTTCGGTCGTGCGTCCCGCAGCCCCCGCGGATTGGGGCGGCACTGCCGGTGCCTTCGCCGACCCCGATGGCTACGTCTGGGAGGTTGCGTATAACCCGCATTGGACCCTTACGGAGGAAGGATCCGTCAAAATCTAGCAAGGCGGCGTCGTTGCGTCCCGGTGGCCATTCGGCTAACGGGACCGCTTGCCGGCCATGGAGGCTTGATCTGTCCGGTGGTCGTGAAGACCTCGGGACCGCGAAGATGCAGGCGTGGCAGACGGTGCGGACGCCGAGGGCGGGTTGAGCGTGAAGGGTTCCCCGTCGGGTCGGCGCTGGCGGGCCCGCGGCTGGACCTGGAGCCGCTGCGGGTGGAGCACGCGAAGGAGATGGCCCAGCCCGGGCCCGGGTGTGGGAGCTCGCCGGCGAGCACGCCCCCGACCATGAGGTAAGCGCGGAACAGCCGCTGGTGGTGGACATCGACGCGACGCTGGTGACCTCGCACTCGGGCAACGCCGGCAGCAACACCGCCGCCGACCACATCACGGTGCTGCGGGACGCGCTGCGCCAGCTCCCCGGCCACCAGAGCGGTCGCCGGCCGGGCCGGATCAGCGTCGCCGGAGTGGGGCGAGGAGCGGCCGGTCTTTCGGACGCCGGCGGGATCGGCCACGGCGCTAGCTTTGGCGTCGAAGCCGGAAGAAGTGCGGCGCCGTCCGCTTGACGGGTGCGCTCATGCACGAAGTGTCGGCGGCGGCGTCGCCGATGACGTCCCAGCCCACGAACGTCTGCTCGAGCTCCTGCCGGGACGCGCCGCGAGGGAGGGGAACCGGCGGGCGTCGCCCGGGTTGGAAGGCCAGCATCAGCAACGTCGTCCCTGGCCGGCTGACTGTCTGGATCTGCTGCACGTACGCCGGCCGCTGCTGCGGCTTGAGCCCGTGGAAGCAGCCGACGTCGAGCAGCAGGGCGAAGTCGCCGCCGACCTCATCAGCCATGTCGGTGACGTCCGCCTTGACGTATTGCACGTACACGCCCGCTTCGGCTGTCTTGGCGCGTGCGGTGTCGAGCGCGCGGGGCACGGTGTCGACCGCGGTGACGTCCCACCCGCGGCGGGCAAGGTTCAGGGCGTGATCGCCGGTGCCGCAGCCGATGTCCAGGGCGCGGCCGTACGGCGGGCTGCCTTGTTGCTCGCGGTCGAGCAGCGCGTTGAACTGGACGGCGGCGTCTCGGCCGGCCTTCTCCCACGGCGTCAGACCGAGCCGGTAGGCGATCGCGTAGCCGGCACTCATGGCCGCTCCCTGGCGTGTGGTCGGCCGGGAGCACTGGTGTGCCGCTCGGGTCGCTAGGCTTTCGCATTTAGACCTAGTGAGCATGGAGCGAAATGAGCGAGCCTGTCAAGACCCGGCGCTACGAGTCCCCAGTGCGGCGTGAGCGGGCGCGGCAGACCCGGTTGGCCATCCTGCGCGCCGCATACGCGCTGTTCCTCCAGTGCGGCTACGCCTCCACCACAGTGGCGAGGGTGGCAGCCGGTGCAGGCGTCTCCGTCGACACGGTGTACGACGTCTTCGGGAGCAAGCGCGGACTGCTCGCCGCCGTGATGGACGTCAACGTCGGCGGCGACGACGAGCCGGTTGCGGTGCTCGACCGGGAGCTGCCGCTGCGGATGCGGGCGGCGCAGGATCAGCGCACGCAGATCGCCATGTTCGCCTCCGGCATGGCTGGCGAGCTAGAGCGGATGCGGCCGCTCGACGACGTGCTACGCAGCGCTGCCGCGGCCGATCCCGACGTCGCCGCAGCCAGACACGAGCAGAACGACGTCCAGAGGCACGCCGCGATGACGGCCGTCGTGAGCTGGGTCCGCGCCCGTGGCCCACTGCGTGCCGGCCTGGACGAGGCGACAGCAGCTGACGTCGTGTGGACGCTCGCCAGCCCGGAGGTGCACCACATGCTGCTGGAGACGCGCGGGTGGACCCGGCGGCAGTACCAGAGTTGGCTGAACGACGCGCTGGAAGCGGCACTGCTTCCTGGAGCTGGCGAGCCCGACCCAGGGTAAAGCTCCGAGCGCTGACGCCATGGGCCTGTCACCGGAGGCCGTCGCGCTGCGGCCGAGCGGCGGAGTCCTGCAGGCGCCGGCGATCTGATGCGCGTAGCGCCGCTGCAGTTGAGGTGCGTCGGAGGCCAGTCCTTGACAGCCGTGAGGACGAACCACCGGAAGGTGCCGTTACCGGCGGTGCTGGCCACCGACTCAGACCGAGGCCAGGCTCTCCGCCGGCGCGCCCTGAAGGTTGTCCACACTTCGCCTGCGCCGTCGTCAGCGGGTGCTCACGCCTGTAGCGCGACGGCATCTCCACTCACGGCGAGACAAGCCGCCGCCTGTGGATAACTCTCCGCTATCCCTGTTCGAACAACCTGTTCGCGCAACGTTGATGTGCGTGATCGCGACCGCTCTGACCGGCCTGCGGCTCGGCGAGTTGCTCGCGCTGACCCGGGAGGACGTCGACCTGCCCGGCCGGCGGGTCAACATCCGCGCGACGCTGCTCAGCCCGTCCCTAGTGCGCTTGGCGACGTAGGCGTGCGTGCGGGAGTCGTAGCGGAGTCCGCAGAGCGCGATGGTGTGCAGGGCGTTGTGAACACGGTTGGCCATCTCGCGTCTTATCCGGCCAGTCGACGACCTGCCCGTGTGGAGCATCGTGTGCGTTGTGGTCCGATCGGGGCACCGTCGACAGGGCGTGACGGCACCACTGCTCAAGGGGGCGGTTGCCTATGCCGCTTCGTTCGGCGCGCCCGCGGTAGGGGCGTATCCGGTCGACCCTCCAGGTCGGATGGACCTGACCATGGCCTTCGTCGGCACCAGGGCGATGTTCGTACGAGCCGGGTTCCGTCGTCGGGACAACTGATGCCGTCGCGAGCAGGATGCCGCGCCTAGTTATGCGGCGAGACCTCCCCTGAGCAGACTCACGCAGGTGTATCGAGCACACCATCAGCACGAGAGGGCCTACGCCGTCGCGGGTCGCGCTACCTCGGCCAGGTAGCCGGGACATCCCGGTAGCCGAAGAACTATCGGGAGGGTGTCCGGTAGCCGATCTCCTTCTGACACGACCAAGATCGCGAGTTGGAGCGTGGGCGAGCGTCGCTCGAGCCATCTGCGAGGTTTGTCCACAGATTGAGTAAGCGGGCGAGTAACCTCTTGACAAGAAACCAAAAGGTTTCCTATGGTGGGTGTCATGGACTCGGTGTTCAAGGCACTCGCCGACACCACTCGTCGTGCGCTGCTCGACGAGTTGTTCCAGCACGACGGACAGACCCTGGTGGGCCTGGCCGGCCGGTTCGAAATGACCCGCGTCGCGGTGGGTAAGCACCTGCGTCTGCTGGAGGACGCCGGCCTGGTCGTCTCGAGGCGTCGCGGTCGGGAGAAGTTGCACTACCTGAATCCCGTTCCCATCCGGCTCGTCCACGACCGGTGGGTGAGCAAGTACACCGGGGCCTGGGCGGCAGGTCTCGTCGATCTCAAACGCGACCTGGAGGCCGGCGTGGAGAAGGTGTTCGAGATCTACATCAGTACGACCCCCGAGCGGCTGTGGCAGGCGATCGTCGATCCCGATGTCCGCGCCCGGTATCAGTTCGGGGCACGCATCGAGTCGACGTGGGCGTCCGGATCGATCTACCAGGTGCAGCACGACGGCGCCACGGGCGCACTGATCGAGGGCGAGAACCTCGAGGTCGACCCGCCGCACCGACTGGTGCAGACCTATCACGCGGTGTGGGACGACACCATCGCCGCCGAAGGTACGAGTCGCGTGGCGTGGGAGATCGAACCGATGGGCGACACCTGCCGGCTCACCGTCACCCACGACCAGTTGCGCGAGGACGCCGACCCGCATCTGTACGGGGGTTGGCCGATGATGCTGTCCGGCCTGAAGACCTGGCTCGAGACCGGTGCGGAACTGACCACACCGGGTTCCCTGATGTACGGAGGCTCCGCATGATCACGTTGGACCGGACGTTCACCGCAACCCTCCAGAAGAGCCCGAACAAGGGCGGCTGGACCTACGTCGTCATGCCCGACTCGGCGCAGTATTTCGGCACCCGCGGCCTGGTGAAGATCCGCGGCCAGATCGACGGTCGGCCGTTCCACGGCTCGTTCATGGCCCTCGGCGACGGCACACACAAACTCGCCATCCCGGCTGACCTGCGTGCGTGGATCGGCAAGCAGGCCGGTGACACGGTCACCGTGCACCTCGACGAACGCATCCCACCCAAGCAGCCAAGGAGCACCACGTGACCGCGACCGCGACGTCCATCACCGGCGTCCGCGCCATCAGCATCCCCGTCGACGACCAGGAAGCTGCCCTGAGCTTCGACCGTCCCCTGGTCGTCCACACAGTCGGCGACCAGGCCGTACGGCGCGGGCTGCGGTTCACCGGCGCGGCGGCCAGCTCCTTCACCGTGGCTTCCCTCTCGAGCAGCAGGCCCAGGATCGTGGTGCGGAGCTGGTCGCTGATCGCGCGGACCTGCACCGGGTCGTGAGCGCGAGACGGTCCACCAGCTCGTACCCAGGTGGAGGGTTGCTCGCCATAGGCCGACAGACTGCTGTCTCCGAGCGTTCCACAAGCACCGATCGATGGCGGGTCCTATGGCAGAGGTCGTTCTCTACCACCACGTCCAGGGACTGACGGCGGGGGTGGCATCCTTCGCCGACCAGCTCCGCCGAGCAGGGCACACCGTGTACACGCCCGACCTCTTCGACGGTCAGACCTTCGCCTCGGTCGAGGCCGGGATGGCGTACGGCCACGAGATCGGCTTCGGGGTCCTTGCCAAGCGCGGCGTGGCCGCGGCCGAGGCGTTGCCGTCCGCCGGGGTCGTCTACGCCGGCTTCTCCTTCGGCGTGATGCCCGCACAACAACTCGCGCAGACCCGTGCCGACGCGGGCGGGGCGCTGCTGTTCCATGCCTGCGCGTCCGTGTCGGAGTTCGGCGACCGGTGGCCCGACGGAGTACCGGTCCAGGTGCACGGGATGGACGCCGACCCGTTCTTCGCCGAAGAGGACGGCGATCTCGGCGCCGCCCGGGAAATAGTCGCGTCCTGCGACCAGGCCGAATTGTTCCTCTACCCGGGCACGCAGCACCTGTTCGCGGACCCGTCGCTGCCGTCGTACGACGAGCCGGCAGCGACCCTGCTCACGTACCGCGTGCTCCGGTTCCTCGAAAACGCCTGACAGCCGAGCCCGGCGCACGACAATGCCGAACGCCACTTCCTGGTGGTCGCTACGGCCACCTCTGCTGCCTGGACCGGCTCTGCCCGGCTGGACGACGGCGGTCGCGTGACCGCGCTCGTCGCTGCCTGAGCACCGCTGGGTGCCAGCGCGGCCAGAAGCTGACACGGCGGGAGGCCGTGCCTCGCGCGGCACCGCTGGTCATCGGCGGGCAGGCGCTGACCGCCGGGCGACGGCCCGGTCCCTCCCCCTCCGGGTCCACTCCCGCGCGCTCAGCAGCGGAGAGCTGGCGCCAAAAGTAACCAAGATGGCACCACGGCCCTTCGCGATCATGGCCACCGAAACCTGTTTCTGCAGATCAGGCTATGTGGGGCGGGTGGGGCTCGAACCCACGACCGAGGGATTATGAGTCCCTCCCTGGTCGTGTCGCCTGGC
>ENA-OBIO01000355-OBIO01000355.1-metagenomes-genome-assembly--contig:-NODE-355-length-25513-cov-24.0432_pt1 | contig 25513 bp, 21 predicted proteins | sample MGYA00153383_OBIO01 | MGnify analysis MGYA00153383 | reverse complement strand
ATTTCTCGTTCGCGTTGGCGTAGCCTCTCAGAATGAGAATCGGGGTGCAAATTTTACTGGACCATGGGCGGAGCAATTTTCTTGCTGCTGGCACTTGTGAGTTGGATCGTGTTTGTCGCGCCGATGAATGCTGAATTTGCCAGATGGTTGACTAAACCTATTCCAGTCGATTGGACACGATATCGGAACCAATGGGAGTATGCACACGCAGTCAACGCCGTTATCAAAATCATGGGGCTAAGTTCGATCGCGGTCTCTGTGTTGGTAGAAATGCCAAAGACTCGCTTTTAGATATAAAAAGGCTATCAATCCAAATGAATAATATTCGGCATAAATGTCTTTTGAGTTGGTAAATTCCGTCGATCGGATTTGGGCTAACGTTTCTGCTCGGTTTGGGATTCAGTTATTCCAGTCAAGACATTCGATCGGAAGTTCAGTCGGTAGTATTCAGTGTATTAGCAGCGATCGGTAGTTATTACACTGTTCGAGCTTTTCGCTCTTACTAACGCTACAGAAACAAAAACTATCTCAAACATGCAATCGCCGGATTATTAGTAAATCTCTCGCTCATCTTTTTTGTAGAAACTAGCGTTAGTAAAATTTGTACACTAAGTTATCCTTTGAATACAACAAAGCATTCACTGTCAGAATTCAAGCCTTCGTGGAATGCATCCAAACTTTCAACCTGGATTGATACCGATCCCGCCTGTGGTCAAGGTGCGACTAATGATGTGGATGATTGTTGGGCATTGATGATGGCCCTCCGATCGCCAGAACGAGCGCTTCGGGGCATCAGCACAACTTTTAGCAATACCAAAGGTGACACGGCGCTTCAAGTTGCACGTCAAGCGATCGAAGTTCCTAATCACAGCCTCGAATATCGCGCCTTGAAAAATCCCAACCTTCACAATCCATTCCTCTAAAAGACCAATTACGAATATTTTGAGGCAGTAGCTGGGTAATAATTTTGCGTGACATAGGGAATTGAGAAATTATCTTAATATTTCCTAGCTTAATCTAAGATTCGGGAGAAGGCGATGAAAGAGAGATGAAGAGGGAAAGATGAAGCAGTGGTTGGGCATGAGGATTTGTCTACCGTTGACAAATCCTCCCGGAACGGGAATCGCCCCTCAAGACCTCACCAAAGCGATCGAGGTCTCACCCATCGCGTCTAGGTCGTTAATCAGTTGCTAAACCTAAGTTCGATTATGTAACATAAGTAACTTATATACTACAATTATAATTTCAAGGCTCGTTACATTTCTCCCCGATCGCCCCAGGAAAATTATTCTTATGTCTCCCCAAGCGCTTGAAAAGCCATTAGATCCGAATGTGCAGGATCACGTTCACCCCAAAACAGTCCAGAAGAAAGCTCATTTTCTCGACTTGATTTACTACTTTCGCAACTACCGTAATATTGCAATTTTTAGCATTGTCGGGATGAGTCTTTTTGAAGTAATCGACCTGTTCGTGCCCTACGCCATTGGGCAAATGCTGAATCTTCTCTCGAAACAACCGATCGACCCTATATTACAATCGCTGGTTCAAACTGTCGCAACGACCTTAAATCAACCTATCACCCAGCAGTTTTCGCTGTGGGTCTTGGCTGGGACAATAGGCGTTATTTCCATTGGACGCGCGCCGATTCAGCCCTGGATTGGGTCATGGTTTCAGTGGGATACTGCCCTCCGAGCCAGACGAGACCATGCCCAAAAAGCTTTAGAGCAAATTCTAACGCTCCCGATCGAATACTACGACGAAAACAATCCCGGACGCATTGCCTCTCGGGTTGCCAAAGGCTTGTCTAATCACACCTGGAGCTACCCTGAAGTTACCGGATCGCTGTTGCCGAAGTTCTTTCGGGTCATTGGGATTTTTGTGATCATTTCGCTGATTGATTGGCGGGTTTCAGGGATGCTGCTCCTCTCATTTGTGGGGATTTTGGCCTACAGTATTCGAGGTCTAAAACAGCTCTCACTGCGGGAAAAAAGACTCGATAAATATATTGAAAACACTGACAGCCGCACCTCCGAAATCATTACTAACATCAAAACTGTCAAAGCCTTCGCCACCGAATCCGCCGAACTCAAGCGCCAACTGAACCGCATGGACCGGGAACTCAAAGTCGTCGATTACCGCATCCATAAGGGCTACGTCACGCTCAACATGGTCGAACGGACGATCGTCCAAACTTGCACCTTCCTCGTGTTAGTCCTAGCGCTGTGGGCCACGATAGAAGGCCGCATCTCTTTGGGACATTTCATCACCGTATTAACCATTTCGAGCATGGCTTATTCTGAAGTCGAGCCGATTTGTAACCTTGCTGAAGTGTTTGCCCGTCGCTACGCCTCTATGATTCGCTTCCACGAATTTATGCGTCTTCCAAAAGGGACCGACAGCGCCATTCTGACCCACACCGAAGCCATTCCCACCTATAGTTTTGGCGGCAAGGTCGAGTTTTCCAACCTGACCTTTGGCTACAAAAGCGATCGCCCGGTGTTGAAAAATATCAATCTCACCATTGAACCCTATCAAACCGTTGCACTCGTGGGTCGATCGGGATCCGGGAAGTCCACGCTAGTAAAACTATTGCTGCGCTATTTTGAACCGAACCAGGGCGAAGTGCGGATCGATGGCACCAGCATTCGACACTTAGATGTAACTGGGTATCGAAAGAGACTTGCGATCGTTCACCAAGACGTCGATGTGTTCAACGGGACGCTTTGGGATAATCTGCGCTACGGCAACCCGGCGGCAACGGACGAAGAAGTCCTCCAAGCCTGTCGTGTCGCCCAGGCCGAAGACTTCATGAAATCTTTACCGCAGGGATTTGCGACTGTGGTGGGGGAGCGAGGGGTCAGACTCTCTGGGGGTCAGCGCCAGCGGCTCGGAATTGCCCGCGCGCTGATCATGAAACCGGATGTTTTGGTTTTTGATGAGGCGACGTCGAGTTTGGATTATGAGTCAGAACGGGCGATTCAGCTTGCGATGCGATCGCTCTTCGGGACCTGTACGCTGATTATTATTGCCCACCGACTCAGCACCGTGAGAGAAGCCGACCAAATCGTGGTGCTCGATCAAGGTGAAATCGTCGAAGTGGGGAACCACAGTAACTTGCTCGATCGCGGTGGTCTCTACGCGCGGCTCAATGCCCTCCAAGAAACGGGTGAGCTTTTGGCTTAGTTTTTTTTGAGCGGTGAAGCGTCGCCGAACCCATCGCAAGCACCGTTGTCCGAGCCAGCCGATCGCAACGCCAACGGTGCCTTGGAGCAGGGTCAAGGGCTTCAGCGGCCAAGGACAATAGGTCAGAATTAGGTAAATTCGCGGTTTCAGGTACCAGCCCGATCGGGGATGAAAGAAAGTCTGCCAAAAATCCAGCATCCAGAAGCGATCGGTGCTCGATGTCTGTTTTTGGGGGAGAGGCGTATCGTCATAAAGAACCGTACGCCCGGTGACAAATGCCTGAAATCCTTGCCGGGTCGCCCGCATCACCCATTCCGAATCGCCATGATAGTGAGGTAACATCTCAGAGTCATAGACGCCAACAGATTCAAACACCGATCGATGAATAAGCACGCCATTTCCCGGCATTGTGTCTACGGCGATCGGTGAACGCTCTTTAAAATCCGTGAGGAGTGAGTCTTCAGAAACACTGTGGACGTTGAGCTTGAGGAGTCGGGGTCCCCAAATCACCGACGTCCCCATGGCCCACACCCGTCCGGGCTGCGCTAAGTAGTCAATGCGACTTCCCAAAATGTGTACTTGGTGCTGCTGTGCGGTGTCGAAAAGGATTTGCACATGGTCAGGGGCGATCGTACAGTCGTCGTTAATCGTCAGAATGTGATCAAACTGATGTGCTAGCGCAAACTTCACTCCGGCATTCGTAGTGGCACTCCAATAGTCCTCTGTACCCACATGCAAGACAATCGCCTTTGGGTAATAGTGGGCAACGGCTTCAGGGGTTCCATCATTGGAATCTGCATCGACAATGATGACCGTTAAATCAGGATAAGTCTGCTTGAAAATTTGTTGGAGAAATCGTAACGTTTTTCCCTTTCGATTTCGGCAAGGAACGATCGCAGCGATAGTTGCACCCATGACATCTCCAACGTCCATTCGTTCCTACTGGTGATTCGCAGCTTTTGGCGAAGACTGCAAACCTGAAGAAAAAGTATTCCTTACTATATTATATTTAACAAGTCTCTGAGCATTCAGTAGATTTGCTAGGATTATTTCATGGGTTCTTCACTTAACGTACTGCACCTACTTTATGATGATTTTTTCACTACGCAAGAATGACAAATGCGACTGGTCTAATGCCTCACTATTTTTCGTAAGTTTTTATCTCGCCATCGTCGATCGCCAAAACTAATTACTGAGCTAATTTATGACCTTATTGCCACGTATAATTACAGGTGTCTTCATTCTTTTGGGTTCCACATCGGCATCGGCCCAGGCCACTCGTTCCGATGCAACTGATTCAGTATGTCCTCGGCCTGCGATCGATCGCTTCCTCACCCACACGGCGACCTCCGGCGAAACCCTCCCGCAAATTGCCCAACAGTACAAACTCTCCACTGAGACGCTGCTGGGACTGAACCCATCGGTGCGCACGGGTGCGATTTCGGTGGGAAGTGCGATCGTCATTCCGCCTTTCAATGGCATACGAGTCAATGTTCCGCCGGGGATGCTGCTGCGGGAAGTGGCGAAAAAGTATAAGGTGCGTCCGGATGTGCTGTTCGAGGTTAATGGCTGTCAGCCAAACCCGCGAGTGGTCTTCATTCCGGGCGTCACTTGGTCTCTAGCCGTGGACCAAACTGCGCCTTCTATTGTCTTTGCCCTAGGCTATCCCTTGCCAAAACCAGGAACGGTCCTCACCCCCTTTGGCTTTCGGGTGGGCGATCGGACAGAGGCCCATTCCGGCGTTGACCTATCTGCCTCGCTTAATAGCCCCGTCCTCGCCGCCGCAGATGGCACCGTAGCGTTCGTCGGAACCCAAGGCGCACTAGGTACCGTGATTGTCCTCAACCATACCCAAGGCTACCAAACCCGCTACGGCCAGCTCAACCGCCCTTCTGCCAAGCGCGGCCAACAGGTAAAACGGGGAGAAACGATCGCCCTCGTCGGCCAGTCTGGCACCCCGAACCACCCCGAGTCTCATCTTCACTTTGAGGTCCGATCGAACTCCAAACTCGGCTGGGTCGCGGAAGACCCATTGCCGTTGCTGGGTAGGAAGTAACCATAGCGCGATCGCCTTGAAAACAACTTTCAAAAAAAGCAGTCTGTTTTGATAGAGAAACTGACTTGGGTGGGTAAGTTAAATTCAAGAGATTGAAAGACCAATCATTACCTGCACCTAACGGAGAATTCCCAATGAAATCTGACCTGAAAGCAAAGTTTCTTCAGCACCTAGCATCCAAAAAGCGTGACGGTGGTTTCACCCTGATCGAACTTCTGGTCGTCATCATCATCATCGGCATCTTGGCTGCGATCGCCCTTCCTTCTTTCCTGAACCAAGCCAACAAAGCGAAACAGTCTGAAGCGAAGACTTACATCGGTTCTATGAATCGTACTCAACAAGCTTACTATCTTGAGAAAGATACGTTTGCAGGCCAAGACAAGTTTGGTGACTTAGGCTTAGGTATCAAGACAACGACTGGGACTTACAATTATACGATCGCTCCCGCAGTCACCACTGCCGGACTTACTGCTGCGACAGGTCTTGCAAATCCCATTCTAACTACTGCTGCGGTCAAAACCTATGCAGGTGGCGTTCAAATTGGTCAAGTTATAGCAACTAGTGAAGCTACAACGTTAGCGGTTCTTTGCGAATCTGAAAAAGCTAGAGGTGTTACTGGTGGTGTGGATGCAGTAGCAGGATCAGTCACATTCGCAGCAAATGGCGCACCTGTTTGTGCGACAAGCTTTGCTGAACTGAAGAAGTAGTTTTATTATCACAAATTGTTCAATGCTATAACGATTAGCAGTTTTAGCTTACATAGGAGAGGCAAGTGATACAAGACTTGTCTCTCCTATTAGTTTATATGCAATTTAACTACCATCAGCTTATTCTTATATGTTAACCAATACAGAAAATTTAATCCAATCTTTTTTGCTGAATAATGATTATTTAAAACTTTCACTATACTTAGAAGATCTTATTGAGAATGAAGACTTATCTCTCTCTGTCCAAATTAATCTTGGCTTGGCTTATTTATTAAGTGAAAATGAACCTGCTGCGCAAATGATGTGGCTTGCTACGTTAGCAGAAAATCCTGAAGAGACAGATGCGATCATAGAACAACTGTCTATAACTTTAGACGCCGAAGCAAAACGTCAAGAGCACGTGGGGGCAATTGATATGGCGTTGCTGATCAGAAAAAACATGTTCGAGGTAGACCCTGAGAACATCGAGAACCTGCTATTCTTAGTCGGATTAATAACTGTTCACGATCTGTGGCATCTTAATGAAATCTACTTTGATGAATTAATTGAAAAGCTTGCAAGTGATCAAGAAAGTAAGATTAAGGAATCTCTACTAATAGACATGGTACAGCTTCTTCTTGAAAAAGCGCCCATGCACCCAAGAAACTCTGACTTTATAGATGTTTGCTGTCAAAGAATTGATGATCAAGAGGCATTTCTTCAAGCTCTTTTCCCTGTTCTCATATGGATATCTCACTCTCTACGAAATCCAGGAAAAGCGGCTCAAATGGCAGAGATATACTTAAAATATCATCCAGATTCTGTGAATCTTTTAGGGCAAGCCGTATTATTTTGTCAAGATGCACAACTGTACGCGTCAGCCAATGTCAAGTCAGAGAGATTCTATGACTTAAACTCGTTACCTGTTCATAAAATATTTGCGAGCTACCTTATGGTTCGTGGAATTCTAAGCTCAGGTGAAAGAAGCCTGCATTCAGATAGAATCATTAAACGTCACAGCGCTCTCTTAGAAACATTAAATTTGGAAGACGTTCTCAAAGGCAATCATGTAGATGCATTGCGCATTATTTCATCAACATTTTTCTTGCCTTATCTGAATGACTCACTGAATAACATTGTCATGCGTAGGAGAGTCATCCAATTTGCATGTCAATCGTTGTCCCTTCTAGGAGGATATCCTCAGCAGTCAAGCCCGACTTTGAATAGGGGTAAGCCTAAGGACTCTTCAAAGATTCGAGTAGGATACCTGTCACACTGTCTCAAAAGTCATTCTGTGGGATGGCTTGCACGATCGCTAATCCAACACCACGATCGATCGCAGTTTGAAATCTACGGATATGAAATTAGTGATTATCCTAATGACGGCGTACAAAATTGGTATAGATCCCAGTTCGATAAGACGTCTTGTTTAGAAGCAGACTTTGCCAATAATGCCAGTGAGTTTTACACGAAAATAAAAGAAGATGATGTCGATATATTGATTGACCTAGATAGCATTACCTTAGATATAAGCTGCGAAATTCTTGCCATGAAGCCTGCACCCATTCAAGCAACCTGGTTAGGGTGGGATGCGATCGGGATGAGCGCGATCGATTATTTCATTGCAGATCCATATGTACTTCCAGAAAATGCACAGGACTACTATACCGAAAAAATCTGGCGCTTACCCGACACTTATCTAGCAGTAGATGGCTTTGAAGTTGCTGTGCCTACATTGAAACGAGAAGATTTGGGAATTGCAACTGAGTCTGTAATTTTCTTGACTGCACAAAGAGGCTACAAGCGCCATCGAGACACAGCCGTTTTACAGATGAAGATTATTTCGGGCACTCCTCATAGCTATCTACTCATTAAAGGGCTTGCAGATGATCAGGCAATCCAATCCTTTTTCTATGAGATTGCAGATGAAGTAGGTGTTGATCGCGATCGTCTGCGGTTCCTAGCAAGCGATCCATCAGAAGCCGTCCATCGAGCAAACTTACGGATTGCTGACGTCGTTCTAGATACTTATCCCTACAATGGTGCGACGACGACCATGGAAACGTTGTGGATGGAAGTGCCGATCGTCACTCGGGTGGGCGAACAGTTTGCGGCTCGTAATAGCTACACCATGATGATGAACGCTGGAATCACAGAGGGAATCGCATGGAGCGCTGAAGAATATATTGAGTGGGGAGTCAAGCTAGGAACAAACGTCCAACTACGCCAAGACGTGAGTTGGAAACTACGCCAATCTAAGAAACTGTCTCCACTTTGGAATGGAAAGAAATTTGCTCGTCAGATGGAAGAAGCTTACAAACAAATGTGGGAAATTTATCAACAACAGCATTCTGGAAACTATAATCCTAAGCAGCTATAGAGCTTTGAATCGGTAGAATACAAGGCTATCCAGAAGAGAAGTTTGGGATATTTGACCCTGCCTGAAGTTCATCTAATCCGTCATTCTGCCCACTAGTAACACAATCTAAGTCCATTGCAATCAAATAACCCGATCGCCTAATCATCAGTCAATCTGCGATCGTAAAGCCTCAATCTCCGCCTTGTTTTCTGGGCGATCGTCTCCACGTCCAACACATCCAACAACTGTCGCGCCATCTCTAACTTGGTTTCCAACTTTCCCTCTTTCTTTCCCTCCAACTTGCCCTTCCTCTCTCCTTTCTGTTCTGCGTACAATACGATGTTGCGGCTATCATGTAACGCCATCTGACGCTGCTCTACAATTTCCATCTCCTTTCGGGTTAACTTGCTCTGCTGGGCTACTTCAAACGCATGACCGATCGCTGCCTCAGCTCCCATAGACGCTGGGACAGCCTTTAACTCATTTGCATAGCGCAGAAAATAGATCCACTTATCACTGAGTGTTTTAATTCATCTACTGTTTTTGTAAACTTCGGCAACTCCACAAACACAAATCCTAAAATATTTAACACTTGCATTTCGATAATGACGGTTTGACCACTAGATAGCGTCGCTTTAATATCTAGGAAGGAGTCCTTCATTCCCTTAATGCGCGGAGCTTGATAAGGATCAAGAATAATTAGACTAACGATCGTTGCTTTGCCCTGACACAAAATTCCATTCAGGAAGCTAATCAAAATATCATGACTGTGCTTAGAGCCAAAAATCTTTTTAAACGCGAAATCTGTCTTGGGATTAATAAACATTGTTGACGACCTCGTTAGAATCCGCGTGAAAACACAACACCCCGATGAAGAGGCCCCCAACCCCCAATTCTGGGGGCTTCGGAAACTCATGTCCCCCTAGAATTGTGGGCTAGGGGGCTTTCTTTTCGAGGTCCTGAATCCCGTCTATCTCAAGACCGGAGATAGCTTCACATCGGCTGAAGATACCCGATTGACGATCGGCCAATGCATCACCACATCCTCGACCCTCGACTGAGCCAAGGTCGGCATGTTTTCACGGAGCCTTGCCGTGAGCTGCATCGTCTTCGAGTCATAGACTTGGGTCAATAACTTCGGATAAAAGCCGATCGCCACAATAGGCACCAGCAGACAACCCACAATGAACAGCTCACGCGGCTCTGCATCAATCAGCGCCTCCTTAGACGTGAGTTCTTTATTTTCAGGTCCGTAGAAAATCTCCCGTAGCATCGACAGCAAATAGATCGGAGTCAAAATCACCCCGATCGCCGCCAACACCACCATCACCACTCGGAACGTCAGCGAGAACGCATCGCTCGTGGCAAAACCTACAAAGACCATCAGTTCCGCCGCAAACCCGCTCATCCCCGGCAACGCCAACGACGCCATAGAACAGGCCGTGAACATAGAGAAAATCCGAGGCATCGATCGACCTATCCCGCCCATTTCATCCAGCATGAGCGTATGGGTCCGATCGTAGGTTGCGCCCACCAGGAAAAACAAACTCGCCCCAATCAGCCCGTGAGACACCATTTGCAACACCGCACCGCTCATGCCGAGATCGGTAAACGACGAGATGCCGATCAGCACAAATCCCATATGCGAAATCGACGAATAAGCAATCTTCCGTTTCAGATTTCGTTGAGCAAACGACGTGAGGGCCGCGTAAATAATATTAATCACACCCAAAATCACCAGCGCAGGCGCAAAGACCGCATGAGCCGCCGGAAGCATTTCTACATTCATGCGAATCAACGCATAACCCCCCATCTTCAACAAAATCCCCGCCAGCAACATATGCACCGGAGCCGTCGCCTCACCATGAGCATCCGGTAGCCAGGTATGTAGCGGAATAATCGGCAGCTTTACCCCGTAAGCAATCAAAAATGCCGCATAAATCCAGAGCTGAAACGACACTGGGAGATCCTTCGCCATCAACGATCGCATATCAAACGTGACGTGATCCCCATAAAAAGCCAACGCCAATGCGCCCACTAAAATAAAGAGCGATCCGCCTGCTGTGTATAGAATGAACTTCGTCGCCGCGTAGAGCCGCTTCTTCCCGCCCCAAATCGACAGCATCAGATACACCGGAATCAGCTCCAGCTCCCATGCCAAGAAGAACAAAAGCATATCTTGTACAGCAAATACCATGATCTGCCCGCCATACATCACCAGCAGCAGAAAATAAAACAACTTCGACTTAAAGGTCACAGGCCACGACGCCAAAATCGCCAGCGAGCTAATGAAGCTAGTCAATAAAATCAACGGCATGGAAATTCCATCCGCGCCCACCGACCAGTTCAGATCGAGCTGTGGCACCCAGGCATAGCTCTCAAAAAGCTGCATCCCCGGATCCTTAAAGTCATAGGCCGTACAAAACGCCGTCACCGTCAGCAAGAAGTTTATCAGCCCAACCGTCAAGGCATACCAACGAACCGTTTTGCCATCTTTATCTGGAATAAACGGAATAAACAATGCGGCTACGATCGGGAAAAGGATGATCGTCGTCAGCCAAGGAAAGGTAGCTGTCAACATAAGAGAGGTGCTAGGGAATAAAGTATATAAACAATGGATTTAGTACGGAATTACTAAAGCGATGTTCCTATACAGATTGTAAACAAAACGATCTAGAAAGTTAAAAAATCTCGGTAGTTCTTCAACATTCATCCTGATTTATATTACGAGAGCGTTACGAACCCGATCGTTCTCTCGTAGGACATTCCCTCAGAGGAACTTTTCAGCCCGATCAGCGTCCTGGAGTATCGGAGATTGGCTGCGTTATGTATTTTATCGCGATGCATCAACGACTCAGCCTTTGGAGACCCTGACCCATACCCGGATTTTTCATGAAAGCACTCAACCGCCTGACGATCGCACTCTTAGCCACCACCGTTGTAGGAGCGCCCATCGCCACGATCGCCCTAGTCCAGAGTCAAGCTGCCGAAGCGGCCCCCATCTTATTTAGACGCCGGGTCTCTCGCCCTATTCCCAAACCTCTCCCTAGCCCAAGCACCAGCCCAGCGCTCAGCCCAGCACCCAGCAGCACGGCAAAAACCTTGCTCGATCGCCACAACTTCTATCGATCGCAAGTCGGCGTACCTGCTTTGAAATGGTCCGATCGTCTAGCGAGTAATGCTCAAGGCTGGGCCAACAATCTCGCCGCACGCGGAGGTAAGACTCTTCAGCACAGCTCCGGTAGCGGCGAAGGTGAAAACCTCTGGATGGGCAGCGCGGGCTACTTCAGCCAGCAAACTATGGTCGATGGCTGGGGCGGAGAGAAGAAGTACTACAAACCCGGCGTCTTCCCGGATGTCAGCACCACTGGAAACTGGTCGGACGTGGGCCATTACACCCAGCTAGTCTGGCGCAACACTACCGAAGTCGGCTGCGCGATCGCCACGGCTGGCGGAAATGACATCCTCGTGTGCCGTTATAGTCCTCCCGGAAACTACATGGGGCAGAAGGCGTTCTAATCTCGCCTCAGAATGACCTGCCTTACATAATCCCTGATACGATTCGCCGTCTTAAACGTCCTAAACGATCGGATAATGAACGTCTAAGATGGTGAATTTACGGGTGAAATGGATCATGCAGTTAACGTTTGTACCAGTTGAAGAATTCTATTTTGAACTGACCTTGGCCATTAAGCCCTTGGGCGACCTTGAAAACGCTGAACTCGCGGCCCACGTCGGGTCCATCCTAAAGGAGCGCTTTGGTCAGTCCTCCACCGTCGCCTCTGCGACCCAAAATACCTACAACTACGTCTTCAAAGTCACCGATGTAGACAACTCGCCCTTCAACCGTCTTGTCGTGTCTATTGGCGATTGGGGCAATAACCTCCGCCTTAGCAGTGACTATGGGTGGATGCTGAACGAAACGCACCGCGCGGAGAAGAGCGATCGCTTTGCCAGCCGGGATCAGTTTGCTCAAGACTTTAAGACCTACGTGCAGAGTTGGCTCGGTGTGACGTTCTAAAGGATAGGTTAAAACCCAGATGTGCGGTCTAACGTTTGGTGCGACTGGCGGGACGGGTCTCTAGAATGGACGTCCCCGATCGCAGATGCTCATTTTGTTGGCTCAGTTCTTCCTTCTCACGGTTCAATTCGCGGATACGGCGAGACAGGATTCTAATAATATTGAGTGCAATTCCCGGCGTCTCTTCGATCGCTGTAAACACCTGCTGCTGAGTGAGTTCCAGACAAACGGTGTCTACGTCCATGGCAGTGGCAGAAGCCGATCGCATTTCAGAATCAAAGAGCGACATCTCCCCAAAGAATCCCTCAGGTTCATGCTCTTTGAGAACTCGGCTATCGAGATGGATGTTGACGCGCCCCTTGGCCACAATAAACATCGACTGCCCCTCTTCATTTTGTTTAAAAATGGGTTGTCTTGGACTGAACACCCGCTCATCCATCACCGGAACGAGTCGGATCAAAAAATCCTCCCGAAGTTCTTGGAAGATGTCAACTTTGCGGACCAGTAGCAATCGATCGAAAAGGTTTAACATGTCGCCAGAAGACTTATGAATCTCAATATGACCATTCGTGTGACTCGCAAACTCAAAATTTGGAGATTCCCTATTGTACGGTGACAACCTGCGATCGCAACGAGCCATCCCGACTATGGGATATCCGCACACGTTTTAAATACACACGCAGCCTCAGTTTTTGCCTAAGCTTTTGGAACGTATCCAAAAATTTCAGTGCTGGGAATATCGCTTACATCGTCTTGAGGCGAGGGGCGTAAGGGTTTCATCTGCAACTCTGCACTAAGACCATAATCCTTCATCCAGACTTGGACCTGACGCCGTAGAATTGCGTCGGAATCGTTTTGCATTCGGGGGAGGACATTTAGAAAAGCTGCATTGTTGGTGCCGCGTTGGGAAAGATTGTGGAGGTAGAGGAGGGAGGCTTCCCGGAGGAGGCTGCTCCCGCCTCGCAGGCCATCGAGCACTTGATGCCGTTCCAACTGCCAGCCTTCTGCACGCGCCAAGTGAAAGCAACACGCCAACACCCAATCGGATAAGAAGTGTCGCAGATCCATGAGTTGACGGAGCCGATCGACGGGATCGAGGGACGTGTAGGCAACGAGACTGGATAGGCTTTGAAGTTGGCGTTCGAGGTCGAGTTTGGATTGACGATTGAGCCACCGATCCGGCGATCGCATCGGATTGACCGATTGTTTTTTTGGCTGGGATTTTTTGGGGCGGGAGGTTTGATTTTGGGTGGCAGTGCTGACTTCGAGGATGACTAAGAGCGATCGCTTTTGGGGAATATCCAATTTAGTGTCTAAGATTTCTAATCCTTGGGCCATGTCATCACTGAACCCCGATTTAAGACTAAATTCCGCAGCCTGAATTGTTTCTGGCTCATAGAGAAATTGCATCAGCAGAAAAATTCGATCGATACAGTCAGATTGGATCCCTTGAAGCGCCCGGTAGAGCATTTCTTCGAGGTCACGGGTCTGCACTCGACCCGCCAAATCCAGCATCGCAGCGGTCGTATGACTGATCAGCATGAGGTCTTGATCCACCAGAGACTCAATGCCCGATCGCCCTAATTGATCCGCCGTCCGATCGATCCCTTGGTCCTTCGGAACCTTAATGAGCGCCCGCAAAATACTCGTGCGATCGGCGCTCCAGGTGAGAGGTAACTGCTCAATTAAAAAGGCGATCGCTTGATCTGTACCCACCTGGCCGATAATGCCCCAAGCGATATTACGAACGGATTCAGGTTCACGCCAGTTTTTCACCAGCACTTTGAGAAGTGGCAGTGCCTCATTTTTGAGCGAGGTCAGTACACGAATGGATGTACTGCGAGTTTGGGAATCATGTAACGCCTTGACCAGCTCCGGATAGCACTTTTCAAAATGGGTCGCAGCCACCACTTCTAACACTGCACATCGAACCTCTGTAGACTGCTCCTCTCTGACAATTTTCAAAATATAAACTTGAAGCGCCTGAAGATAGGTTAAGTGGCGAATGGCATCACAACTGGCTCGACGCTCCTCGGGATTGGGACTTGTTAGCATCAAGCGAAGAAAATTAGTCACTTTGGCGCGCTGATCCGGCTCGCCATGTTCCAACAACAATGCTGCTGCCGTGGCCCGGACCGACGCAGGAGCTTGAGGCCTGAGGTAGTCGGTAAGCTGTTGAAGATCCATCTTGCGATCGTTATCGTTGTCATGATCGCGATCGTTCTTCTTCCCATACACATAGCGCAGGGCTGCTGCGACGACAGGTGCGGGCCTTGAGTAGGTAATTAGCCGACCGACCGATACCGCATACTGAGGCTTCGGATTCTCCTGCATGATTTCCAGCAGCCGGACTTGTGCCTCCTGTGGAAGGCTTTGGAGCATCGGCGCGAGCACGTCTAAAGCATTGCTCTGGTCGATTTTGATCAAAAGTTCAACGCAGCCCATCTGCGAATCTTCCATTCCCGGCTGGCTCAGCGCACTGACTGCCGCCCTTTTAAGCTCCTTAATTGCCGACGGACTTGGACTGCGACCACTGAGCAATTCCTGCCGCGCGCTCATGACCAGAATGGCCTCATAGTTACGCCGCACAAAATAAATGGCGATGAGCCAGACTACGGCCATCCCCATCAGCATCGGAAACACCAGATCTCGCCACGACTCGACGGGCATCTGGTCCTTAAAGATCCACATCAGACCTAAAATAAACATCCCAATTAGAGCATTGGCAAACGGTTCTGCATTGCCGCGCACATTGGCTTGAATGGCATTACGCCACTTCTGCGGGATTGGTTGAAACAGCACCGGACCGACGCTCGCTAGCAGCGTAAAGTGAAATAGTTCATACAAAAACTTCAGTGCCACCACAGCCCAGAAAATGAGCAATCCCATCTGAGCCACCGATGGCATCAAATTAGCCACAGCGATCGAACTGCCAAGGGTCAGAATTAGGGTCGGCAGAATGCCTGTCGTCGTAAACACCCCAAAGCGATCGATCACCCATCGCGCCACAAACCACTGCATTAGCAGCTCACAAATGCCCAGCGTGCCTTGAAAAAAGCCGAGGAACCCTGCAATTTTTTCGCTGACGCCCAGTCCTTGGGAGAGGAAAGACGGCAGCGATCGGATCCCATCTAAGTCTCGGGTAAAGATCCCTTCTAGCTCTTTATTAAACTGAAAATCCAGCAGCCAAAACATGGACTCTGCCAATACAAAAAACAAAAGCAACAGCCAGCGGTAGTCCATGGTCTGACCCCGAAGTTGCTGAGTGGCTTCGGTATTCACCTCCCGCCGACGGGAGGTGATATCAAAAAAACGGGATTGTTTCTGAGTGATGAGAAAAAGAATTCCCGTCGCCAAAATCATCATCAAGAACGACACCAACACGACGCCCGACGATCCAATAATGGCCAAGACTCCTGATAACAAGAAGCCACTCGCCGCATCTGCCACCAGCACACCACTGCTAATTAAGGGATAAGTCCGCCGCAGTTCTCTGACATTAAAGAGTTGATTGGCGGTGATGCTGGTATTGAGGTCGTTCAGGACGTACACCACTTGCAACCACAGTCGCATGGCGATCGCAACCATCTTAAGGGTCGTCAGCCCGACAATTCCACCCATCCACAGAACGGGCGTATCCGGCGGGAGCACCAGTCCCTGGTAAAACAACAACACGGGGAAGGCCATCAACAGCGACACCAGCACCAACGACCACCGCAGCGGCACAATAGACTGCACCCACGCATAGATGACGCCCAAAAACATGCTGACTAGCGTACTGGAAAGATAAATTAAGGGCAGTCGATCGGTGCCATACTCCGCCACAAAAATTCCAGTCGCAGCGGTTTCGAGCCAAAGCACCCCCACCGACATGGTGGAACAGCCTAGAAACATCCAGAAGGTCCGATTACTTTCCTCTGGTCGCAAATTTAATCCCCGTAGGAAACGCGTAAACAGACCTTCTTTTGTTGTTTCTCGACTCATTGTCATAGCTGCCACTGACTAGTAAGATGCGCCCTAACGGACCGCCTGGATGCACGATCGTCAAGCATCGATCGTGCTCTGTCCGTAAGGTCTACATTAGGGTGCCCCGGTAGAGCCTCTATGATATAAAACAATTCTGCATCTGAAAAATGAATGATCGAAATCCAGACCCTTTCCTCACCCGATCGAGGGTTTCGGGTGTTAATGTTGCCAGCAAATAATGGACGAGCGGGGAGAGATTACCCGGTACCGTGTAGAGGTTGAGATCCTGATAGATGATCCGTTTCGATCGATCAAAGCATCCAAACTTCCAAACATCCCCTGTTGTCACGGCCCCATAGAACGTGTTGGACGTCCCTTCGACCCATTGATCCAGCGCTACCATTTCCACCGCAAGCTGGGCAAATCCTCGGGTCAAGTCAGCCTGTTTGGCTTCAACGACTAGGAAGTCTTGGGCGGACTGGATGTAGTAGTCAAGGGTGCCCCGGAGGTACTGATTGACTTCAATAGAGTATTCAATTTTGAGGCGGGAGTGGGTTTGTTCGCAGAGGTAGATTAAGATCGGGAAGACTAGGGATTCCCGACGTGCGGCTTCACTGGTGAGATCGACATGCTGCAAATTCGATCGCAACTGTCGATGTAAATCCACCAGATTTAGCTCAACCCCCGATCGCCTCGGAAAGTCCAACTCCCGCCGTTCCGATACCACATCAAACTCGGCCATTAAGTCATCGAGATCTACATTCATCTCGAAATACTTTCGGAAACTACAGGTGAGGTCGGGATTTAGAATCGATCGTTTCACAACAGTTCTCACAGCAGTTCTTACAGGAGTTTGGTCGCACGTTCGGCGAGGGGCGATCGTTCACCGCGTGACAGGGTGATATGAGCGGCGATCGCTTCGTTTTTGAACCGTTCGACGATGTAGGTTAGGCCATTGGATGACGCATCGACGTAGGGGTTGTCGATTTGTTCAGGATCGCCTGTGAGGATGATTTTGGTGCCTTCGCCTGCGCGGGTCAAAATGGTCTTGACTTCGTGGGGGGTGAGGTTTTGGGCCTCGTCCACGACAAAGAACTGCTGCGGTAAGGTGCGGCCTCGAATGTAGGTCAGCGGCTCAATTTGGAGCAACCCATGTTCGATCAATTCTTCATGGCCCCGCCTCCAATGACTAGGTTTATCGGTGGAGTCGCCTGTGCCAAAAATCAGGTCGAAGTTGTCGTAGAGCGGCTGCATCCAAGGCGTGAGTTTTTCGTTTACATCGCCGGGCAAGTAACCAAGGTCTTTGCCCATGGGAATGACGGGACGGGAAATCAGCAGCCGACTGTAAATATGGTCATCGGCCACCTTTTGCAACCCCGCTGCGATCGCAAGCAAGGTCTTCCCCGTCCCTGCTTTGCCGACTAGTGTGACGAGTTGAATGGAATCCCGCAGAAGCAAATCTAGGGCAAACTGCTGTTCCCGGTTGCGGGGCTGAATCCGGGAAACCCCGCCGTAGGGAAGCTTGCCGATGGGAACCAGTTTTCCGCTGTTCCCTTCGATGATGCCGAGGGCGGTGTGGTTTGGATTGGTTTGGTTGATGAGCGTGACGGCTTCATTGGGGCAGAAGGTACCGGGGATTTCGGTGGCTCCGGTTTTGAAGAGGCGATCGATGACGTCGGGTTCGACCCAAGCTTCGGCGGTTCCGGTGTAGAGATCGGAAAAATCCACCTTATCGGTTTCATAGTCTTGGGCGTCGAGTCCAAGGGCATCGGCTTTGATTCTAAGGTTGGTGTCTTTGCTGACGAGTACAACATTGCAATTGCAGTCGCGTTGTAGTTCGAGCGCCACGGCAAGAATGGCATTGTCACCATAGTCTCGATCGAGTTCGGCGGGGAGTTCTTGAAGAGTTTCGCGGTGGCAGAGGACGACGCGAAGATGTCCGCCGTGGTCGAGTTCGATGGGTTCGGTGAGGCGTCCACGCTGTCGCAGCTTGTCAAGAGTACGGGAGACTTGGCGGGCGTTGCGTCCGGTCATTTCAGGCTGCTTTTTAAAGCGATCGAGTTCTTCGATGACGGTGATGGGTAAAATCACGTCCTGTCCTGCAAACTTCAGCATTGCGGCGGGGTCGTGAAGCAAAACATTCGTATCTAAGACAAACGACTTACGCATAATTAACTGGGGTTGCAAGGGTTATTAAAACACCGATCGCTTCTAGATTGGGAAGAGATTACGATAAGCTTAACCGAAACGCCCTACTGCTGAGGGTATCTTAATACAGGTTAAGCCTAGGCTTTATGCATATGACACCGCAAGACATTCCGAATGTATTGGCCAGTTTGTTTGGGGATGACGTACAAACCCTAGCTCCAGGTTCTTACCAAATTGAGAAGGAGAGTTTTCGATTGCTGGTGCTGCGATCGGCTGAGCAAGATTGGCTCCGAATGATGGTGCCGATCGTGGCGTTGAGTGAGGCGGGGGCGTTTCTAGAAGAGTTTCTGGAAGCGAATTTTGACGAGACGCAGGAGGCGCGCTATGCCATTCATCAGGGGCTGATTTGGACGGTGTTTCAGCATGAGGGTGCGAGTTTGACGGAAGCCGATTTTCGATCGGCGATCGGTCGGCTGATTTCCATGTTTCGTCAGGGTTTGGAATTGGTGTTTAAGCGTCATGTGGAGAAGCAGATTCGTCAGATTATCCGTGCGGCGAAGCAGCAAGGGCAGTCGATGGAAACCACGATGAAGACGTTGGAGCGATTTTATTCGGAAGGGGTGATGGGGGATTTGGATACTTCTAGTGAGGGGGCGGTGGAGGCTTGGCGGTCTCAATTACTGCGGTTGTGGGAGGAGGAGAAATGAGAATTGTGAAGTGAGAATTGTGAAGTGAGAATTGTGAATGGGACGTCGGATGTTAGTGGAGGGGGCGGGGTTTCGGGTGGGATGGGATCCTGGTGGTGGTGAATTTATGGGGTTGGTGGGGACGATGGAGTGGGCGGTGGAGCTGACGGTGGAAGAGTGGGCGGATTTTCGGCGGTTGGCGATCGAGTTAGCGCAGACGATGGCGGCGATGGCGATCGAGTTGATGGATGAGGAAGCTCTGTCAGTGGAGTTGGAGACAGATCGGATTTGGATGGAGGCAGAAGGGTTCCCGTTGCGCTATGGGTTGAGGTTTATGACGCAGGGCGGGCGGGGAGTTGAGGGCGCATGGTTAGCGGAAGCGGTGCCGGGATTATTGGCGGCGATCGCGCAGATGGACGTCGAGGCGTCTAGGGAAGACTTATGAAAATTCTGGGGGTGTATCTTGTTTACTCCAAAGGTTAGTGCTATACTCCCTAAGCGTTGAGGGAAAGCTTTTAGTCAAGCATAGCTCAGAGGTCAAATCGGGATGTAGCGCAGCTTGGTAGCGCACTACTTTGGGGTAGTAGGGGTCGCAAGTTCAAATCTTGTCATTCCGATTATATAGAACCCGCTCTAAGAGCGGGTTTTGATGTATCTAGGGTCCATTTCAAGCCATTCACTAGCCGTGCCATTTGTGACAACCTACGCCATCTAAACCCATTGCCTTCGTAACTCACCCCTTAGAGTTGGTATGAAATTGGTATGAAAGGGGGTTAGTTATGGCGGTGAAGGTTGAAGTCTTTCAGGGTCGGTTAAGACTTCGGTGGAGCTACCAGGGGAAGCGCTACGGGTTGTCTCTTGGCTTAGATGACACCCAATTAGGACGGACGATCGCACAGGGCAGAGTTAGCCAGATAGAAACCGATCTCATGACGGGGAAGTTCGATCGCACCCTTGCCACATACAAAACAGGTGTGAATCCACCGGAGCCGGGAGCCAAAGTTTCGGCGGTGGATTTATTCGATCGGTTCATGGAGCATAAAGCCCAAAGTCTCGCCACCGGAACTATGGTCAAGTACCAGGCGTTAGCCGGGAAAGTCCGGGTTTATTTGGGTGAGCAAAGCGCGGCTCTAAATGATGGGACGGCACGGATATTTAAGGCGCGACTACAGAACGAACAAGCGCCCGTAACGCTCAAAGGGAACCTATCAATTATTAATGCCTGTTGGATTTGGGGGCTTAAGCAAGGGTTGGTATCGGTAAACCCTTGGGAAGAGGATTTAAAGTGGGTTAGTGTACCACCAAAGCAGAAAGCACGACCATTCACAAGACTTGAAATCACCGCAATCCTAAACGGATTCAGGCAGAACCAACATTACCGCCACTATGGGGATTTTGTTGAGTTCCTGCTGTCTACCGGATGTCGGACCGGAGAGGCGATCGGCTTGCGCTGGGTTCATCTGTCGGAGGATTGCGGGAAGGTTTGGATCGGGGAATCCATCAGCCGGGGCGTCCGTAAAGCGACTAAGACAAACCGATCGAGGGAATTCAGGCTAACCACTCGCCTATCTGCCATGCTGCGTTCCCGATGCCCACAGGACTTTAAGCCGGATGATTTAGTGTTTCCTTCACCCAAGGGTGGGGCGATCGATGACCACAATTTTAGGAACCGCGCATGGAAGACGGTTCTTAAGAATGCTGGGGTGAGTTACCGGAAACCTTACAACACCCGCCACACCTTCATCAGTCATGCCTTAGCGTGTGGGGTGAATCCGATGACGATCGCACAGATGGCAGGGCACGACCCCGAAGTACTTTTCTCCAACTATGCCGCTGACATTCAAGGCGGTCTGCAACTGCCTGACATTCTGTAATTCTGAACAGGCTCAAACAGGGTACTAAGGGTACTAAAAAGGCTGAAACCCTCTTACAGCATGGCTTTCCCTTAGTACCTTACTATACTTATTTTTATAAAAGTAAGGTACTAAGGGTACTAAGGCAGGGGAGTGTTTTAGAAGTCTGGCATTCTGCAATTTTGAGAGGCTTACTTGAGGTAGCAAAGGTAGCAAAAGTAGCAAAGGGATTGAAAGCCTTGTACAGTGCGGTTTCCCTATGCTACTTACTTACTTACTTATTTAAAAAAAGAAGTAGCAAAGGTAGCAGGGGGAAGGCATTCTTCTAAAGTCCCCTTGCTTGTTCCCTTTGAGTGGATCCGCTTCATCATGAAGGTGTTAGGGCGATAACACCTTTCGGACGGTGGAATGATGCCAAGTTCCGCCACGCTTTGGGGAATACGTTGAGCGTTTAAATAATCTGTAATCTTCTGTGGAGACTTTCCAGACCGTCGGTGTCGGTGGATGAGTACGATCGCCTCTCCTACGTCCCCAGCGTTGGACCTGACAGCGGTGGCAGTGCTAAGTGCAGGACGGCAGATCGGATCCGACTCGTTAGTCGGGGGAATTCACACAAGGGGTCACGGGAAGGAGGTTGGAAGTGTCCTACAGGACAGATAATTTTCTAAAAATTGAAGCTGAACTCACTCACTATCCGATCGCAGACCTAAAAAAATATTTGCCATTTTTAGACGCAAAAGTGGATGATTTCAAAATTTACTGTTAGAAATAATTTAGGGTGAGGGACATATGAAATCATCGTGGTTCCCTTGTACTAATAGAGATTAAACGAGTAAGTGAGCGATCGGAATGGGACTAAATGAGGCAGATACAAGGGCCAAGCTGATCGATCCAACGTTATACCAACGGGGCTGGTCTGAAGATCACATCAAGCGCGAAGAGACCGCAGGCGGCATCCAAATTTTTGGCGGCAAAGCGAAGCGACAGGGTAAAGGGCGTACAGATTACACCCTCCGGATTCGTGTCGGTCAAGACACCCAACCGATCGCGATCGCTCTTATCGAAGCCAAGAAAGAAGATGAGATGCCCGGTAAGGGTCTGGAGCAAGCAAAAGCGTATCAACTCTCCGACCGCTTCCACGTCCCCTTTATATTCAGCACTAATGGGCATTTATTTGTTGAGTTCGATCGCACCACCGGACTCACCAGCAAATCTAAGCCATTGACCGCGTTTCCCAAGCCCGAAGAGCTGCGATCGCGCTATGAGGCTTATGTGGGCTTCAACATAGAATCGGAGGCTGCGAAACCTTTGCTGACTCCCTACGCGGGTGGCGAGTCAGGACGACGCTACTATCAAGATGCGGCGATTCGGGCGGCGTTGGAGAAAATTGCTCAGTGTCAGACGCGGGGAGAGCCGGGGCGGGTTCTGCTGACCTTGGCGACGGGGGCAGGGAAAACCTTTATCGCCGTTAACCTGATGAAGCGGCTGGCGGATGCGGGACAGATGACGAAGGCGCTGTTCTTGTGCGATCGGGATGAGCTGCGGGTGCAAGCTGGGGGTGCTTTTCAAAATGTCTTTGGCTCTAATGCAGCGATTGTTTCAGCCGGGAAGCCCCAAAAGAATGCACGAATTTTGATTGCTACTTATCAAACTTTGGGCGTGGATACCGATGAGGATACGGCAAGTTTCCTGACGCAGCATTACCCCGATAACTACTTCAGTCACATCATCATTGATGAGTGCCATCGATCGGCGTGGGGCAAGTGATCGGAGGTGTTGACGCGGAATGCTAACGCGGTACAAGTAGGGCTGACAGCTACGCCGCGAGAGCTGGAATTGACGGAGGAAACAGAGGAGGCGCTGAAGGATCAGCAAATCACCGCTAATAATCTGCAATATTTCGGGAAGCCAGTGTATGAATACGACATTGCCCAGGGCGTTGAAGATGGCTATCTGGCAGCCTTTGAGCTTCAGCGGAGTAAGGTGAATTTGGATAAAACTGGGCTGACCTTGAAGGAGGTTTGGCAGCGCAATCCCACGGATGCCCGAACCGGACGAGCGATCGCCTCAATGAAGGAGCTGAAGAAGCTTTATTTGCATACTGCGTTTGAGAATCGCATTCTCTTACCCGATCGGGTTTTGGCGATGTGTCAGGACTTGTTTAATTATTTATTAGCGACGGGTGGACCCAATCAGAAAACGGTGATTTTCTGTGTGCGGGATAGTCATTCCGATGCGATCGCCGTGGAGATGAATAATCTCTATGTGAAATGGTGCCAGGAGAACGGTCAACGTGTGGCTCAACACTACGCCTTCAAATGTACCGCTGCCAGTGGTGGACAAAACTTATTGCCCGATTTTAAGGGCAGTAATCGGGATTATTTCATTGCCACGACGGTAGAGCTGCTTTCGACTGGGGTGGATGTACCGAGTCTGCGAAATGTGGTGTTTTTTAAGTACATGAAGTCTCCCATTTTGTTCTACCAGATGGTGGGACGGGGAACGCGGATAGATGTAACGACGGAAAAGCTGATGTTTTACATCTACGACTACACCAATGCCACTCAGCTTTTTGGTCAGGCGTTTATTACCAAGCTCACAGGACGAGGGGGAGACCCTGGCCCTCGCCCTGGCGATGATGGGTTTGTGGAGCCGCCCGACGATCGAGAGCCGCCCCAGATTGTGACGGTGAAGGGTTTCGATGTCCAGATTTCCGACCAAGGACGGTTTGTGTTGGGAAGGGTGAATGGTCAGGCGATGCCGATTCCGGTGGCGGAGTATGAGGCGCAGTTGGCGGAGCAGTTGATTAGTGCGGCGGCTACATCTGGAGAGTTCCGCGATCGCTGGGTGTCGCGGGAGGCGCGGGAGGATTTATTGCGGGAGTTGGTGGATGGGGGGCGATCGCCCAAGGTGGTGCAGTTGTTGCGGGACATGAATGATTTTGATTTGTTCGATGTTTTGGGGCAGTTGGGTTATGACTTACCGCCTCTAACGCGGATGTCGCGCTTTGCGACCTTTACCCAGCAGCATACGGATTGGCTGAAGTCGATGCCGCCGAGGTCGGCGCGGACGGTAGAGGCGATCGCCCAGCAGTTTGTGTATGAGGGGACGGATGGGCTAGAGAATCGGCAGTTATTCCAGGTGCCTTCGGTGATGAGTGCGGGAGGGTTGCCAGCTCTGAAGTTGGTAGGGAGGAAGCCGGGGGAGGTGTTGCAGGAAATGAAGGTAAGGTTGTTTGCAGCTTAGGCTGTACAATGTAGCGGTGATTTTATAGAACAAATGTATGGGCGATCGGGTGGGTGAGTTGTGGTGAATGTGGCTGAGAGAGCGCAGGTGGAGGAGAAGCTGCCGAAGGGGTGGAAACAAAAAAAATTAGGTGGAATAGCTGAAACTTGCAGTGGAACAACGCCTTCCAGAGTTCGTAAAGACTATTACATTGGTTCAATTCCTTGGGTGAAAACAGGAGAACTTCAGGATAGTTCCATTGCTGATACCGAAGAGCATGTAAGTGAATCAGCGCTTAAAGAAACCTCATTAAAACTCCTACCTCCTGAAACTCTTCTGATTGCAATGTATGGGCAAGGGCAAACTCGCGGTCGAACTGGCTTGTTGAAGAAGTCTGCAACAACAAACCAAGCTTGTTTCGCAATATTGCCAAATCCAGAAAGATTTGATTCAACATATCTTCAATTCTGGTTTCGTTACAGCTACCATCGCATTAGACGAGAGACTGAAGGAAGGGGTGGTAATCAACCAAACCTGAACGGTAAACTTTTACGCGAACAAGATATTCCTCTCCCCCCTCTCGCCGAACAAAAACGAATCGTCGCTATTCTGACCGATCGCCTCTCCACGATCGACAAAGCCCGTACCGCCACAGAAACCCAGCTAAAAGCCGCCAAAGCCCTACCCGCCGCCTATCTCCGCGAGGTATTTGATAGCCCTGAAGCGCAGAAGTGGGGAAGGAAGCGATTGGGGGATGTTTGTGAGTTGCTACCTGCTAAATCTATTGCGACTGAGGGAGATACTGAAGTTCTTGCTATTACGACAGCTTGTCTTTCAGAAACTGGGTTTCAGTCAGCAGGAATTAAACGCGCACGAATGAGATCCCAAGATGCGGCTCTATCTAGAGTTTCTTCAGGAGAAGTCCTAATCGCAAGAAGTAACACGTCTGACTTGGTAGGACGTGTTACTATTTATTCAGGGGAAATAGAGGGAGTTGTTGCCTCAGACTTAACTATTCGCATCAAAACAGGTTCAACCCTTCAACCCAATTTTTTAACTAATTATCTTTCCTCGCTTTACATTCAAGGTTATTGGAAAAAGAGAGCAGGTGGGGCAAGTGATTCAATAGACCTATCCATAAATTAAATTAAGGCAAAAAAAGATGGTAAAACAGTATTTTAGCTGCTTACCATCCAATGAAAAATCTACTTGATTATATCTATAATGAGCCTTCTCGGGTCTTGGTCATGTTGGGAGTGAGTTTAGACGCCTTCCAATGTTTAACAGCACAAGTGGAAAAAGCTCAAAATGCCCACCAAAGCGAACAAGA
>ENA-OBIO01000352-OBIO01000352.1-metagenomes-genome-assembly--contig:-NODE-352-length-25812-cov-4.84633_pt1 | contig 25812 bp, 24 predicted proteins | sample MGYA00153383_OBIO01 | MGnify analysis MGYA00153383 | reverse complement strand
TGGCCGAAGACGCCCGGCTGGGCCGCCAACAGGGCGGCCCTGGCCGCCGGATGCAGCGGCAGCCCGGCCGCCGCGTCCAGCAGCACGGGGGCATCGGGCGCCGGCGGGACGGACGCGAAGCTCACCGCGTGGACGTTAGCGCCCGTCCGGCGGTCAGCCCGCTCTGGCGCGCCTCGGCAGGAAGGACCGGCCGGCCTGGGCTAACGTCGTGACTGCCACGAAAGCCTCCCAGGCGACCCGTTGCACCGCCCGTGCCGTTGTTATCAAGTGCCGTCCATGTCGAGGAAGGTCCGAGAGGTTGCGTCCTATCCCCTCCCCGGCTCGGCTCCGTAGGCGTCCGACGGGGCGTCTGCTCACCGTCGCGGCCGCGACGGTCCTGCTGACCGGCGGCTGCAACGCCCGCTCGGCGTATGAGAACACCCTGAGCCTGGGCTTTCCCGACCCGATTACCGACCAGGGCAAGAACATCTTCGACCTGTGGCTCGGCTCGGTGGGGGCCGCGCTCATCGTCGGGCTGTTCGTCTGGGGCCTAATCCTGTACGCCGTCGTTCGGTACCGGAAGCGCACCGACGAGCTGCCGCGTCAGGTGCGTTACAACCTGCCGATCGAGGTGCTCTACACCGTCATCCCGTTCGTGATCATCGCGGTGCTCTTCTACTACACCGCCGTCACCGAGAACGGCATTGACAAGATCAGCAAGAACCCGGCCGTCACGATCGGCGTCATCGGCTTCCAGTGGAACTGGACGTTCAACTACGAGGACGGCAACCCGGCGACCACCGACCCGTCGGTGACCGGTGCGCCCGGGCAGCCCGCGGAGCTGGTGCTCCCCACCGGCCGGTCGATTCGCTTCGTCGAGACCAGCAACGACGTCATCCACTCGTTCTGGGTACCGAAGTTCCTGTTCAAGCGAGACGTCATCCCGGGTCGGGTGAACCAGTTCGAGGTCACCATCCGCCAGGAGGGCACCTTCATCGGCCGCTGTGCCGAGCTCTGCGGGGAGAAGCATGACCGGATGGACTTCCGGATCAAGGTGGTGTCCCCGCAGGAGTACGACACCTTCATCGCCGCTCAACGGCTGCGAATGACCTCCTCCACGACGGCTGCGTCCAGCACCGTTCCGATTGCCGCCACCGTCCAGCCTGCTGGGAGCCCCTCGTGACCCTGATCTCCAGCGCCACCGCGCCCGTCCAGACCAAGCGGCCCAGCCCCGGGCCGGGTTCGAAGATCGCCAAGGTCCTGACGACGACGGATCACAAGACCATCGGCCTGCTTTACCTCTGCACGTCGTTCGCCTTCTTCATCCTGGCGGGGCTGCTGGCAGAGCTGATGAGGGCAGAGCTGGCCCGGCCAGGTCTGCAGTTCTTCTCCAACGAGCAGTACAACCAGCTGTTCACCATGCACGGCACGATCATGATGTTCCTGTTCGCCCCGCCGGCTGCCTATGGCCTCGCGAACTACATCATGCCGCTCCAGATCGGGGCGCCGGACATGAGTTTCCCGCGCCTGAACGCGTTCTCCTACTGGCTGTACCTGTTCGGCGGCCTCACCGCGTCGGCCGGCTTCCTCACCCCTGAAGGCGCCGCAAGCTTCGGCTGGTTCGCGTATGCGCCCCTGAACGACGTCATCCACTCGCCCGGGGTCGGCTCGGACCTGTGGATCGTCGGGCTGATCTCCGCTGGCCTCGGCACGATCCTGGGCGCCGTCAACTTCATCACCACGATCATCACACTGCGGGCTCCAGGTATGACGATGTTCCGGATGCCCATCTTCACGTGGAACATCCTGGTCACCTCCATCCTGGTGATCATGGCGTTCCCGGTGCTCACGGCCGCGCTGTTCGCGCTGCTGGCTGACCGACACCTCGGGGCGCACGTGTACGACGCGGCCAACGGTGGCGCGATCTTGTGGCAGCACCTGTTCTGGTTCTTCGGGCATCCCGAGGTCTACATCGTGGCGCTGCCCTTCTTCGGGGTGATCACCGAGGTCATCCCGGTGTTCAGCCGCAAGCCGGTGTTCGGCTACAAGGGTCTGGTGTTCGCCACGATCGGCATCGGCGCGCTCAGCCTCACGGTGTGGGCGCACCACATGTTTGCCACCGGCGCCGTGCTGCTGCCGTTCTTCAGCTTCCTGAGCTTCCTGATCGCCGTACCCACCGGCGTGAAGTTCTTCAACTGGATCGGCAGTATGTGGCGCGGCCAGCTGTCGTTCGAGACGCCGATGCTGTACGCCATCGGCTTCCTTGTGACCTTCCTGCTCGGCGGCCTGACCGGGGTGCTGCTGGCCAGCCCGCCCATCGACTTCCACGTCAGCGACACCTACTTCGTGGTGGCGCACCTGCACTACGTGCTCTTCGGCACCGTGGTGTTCGGCTTCTTCGCCGGCATCTACTACTGGTTCCCGAAGATGACCGGTCGGATGCTGGACGACCGACTCGGCAAGGTGCACTTCTGGACGCTGTTCGTCGGTTTCCACCTCACCTTCCTGGTGCAGCACTGGCTCGGCGCCGAGGGCATGCCGAGGCGCTACGGCGACTACACCGCCCGCGACGGCTTCACCACGCTCAATACGATCAGCTCGATCGGGGCCTTCGTGCTCGCGATCTCCACGTTGCCGTTCATCTACAACGTCATCGTGAGCTTCCGGCGTGGTGAGAAGGCCGTCGGCGACGACCCGTGGGGCTTCGGCAACTCCCTGGAGTGGGCGACCTCGTGCCCGCCACCGCGGCACAACTTCGTCACCATCCCGCGCATCCGTTCCGAGCGACCCGCCTTCGACCTGCACTACCCGCAGGCGGCTGGGCGGGTTGATTTCCACGCCACCCCCGAGCTGAGGTAGAGCGGTGAAGGTCGAGGGCCTGCTCTTCGCGGTGTACGCGATGTTCCTGGTGACCGTGAGCGCGGCGTACTGGCTGCTGTCACAGGATCCGACAGGCACCACCTGCATCGCGCTGGCCGGCGGACTGGCCTTCATCATCGGCTACTACCTGCTGTTCACGGCGCGCCGGATGGAGGCCCGCCCGGAGGATCGGCCGGACTCCGAGATCAGCGAGGGTTCGGGAGAGATGGGGTTCTTCTCACCCCACTCTTACTGGCCGATCTACCTGGCGGCAGCCTTCTCGGTGATGACGCTGGGCCTGGTCTTCGGGGCCTGGCTCTTCCTGATCGGGCTGGCGGCTGTGGTCATCGCGTCGGGTGGGTTCTTGTTCGAGTACTACGTCGGCATCAACCGCTCGCAGGGTCAGACCCTGCAAACCCTTGAGGTGATGGGGGAGTCACCGACCAGTTCGCGCAAGTTCCTCGGCGACTGAGCCCACCCTCGGGCCGGCGCTGGAGCCGGAGGTGCCTCGGGGCCTACGGCCACCACCTCGTCAGCGCGGTCGAGCAGGTCAGCACGACGGTTGGGCTGGCCCTGCCACGCCCGCGCGAGGTGCTCAAGCAGCAGCCCGCCCAGCCGGATGCGCACCTGGACGTCCGGTCGTTCCCCGAGCCGGGGGTCGGCGTCGTCGCCCAGCGCACGTGCCCGCAGTGCCGGGGAGGGGTCCTGGGCGGCCGCTGCGTGCCGGGCCAGCGCAGGCGGGTGGTAGGCAAGCGCAGGACGCCGGAGAGCAGCGTGTAGGACAACTCCGCGGCTCCGACGGCGACCACGGCACTCGGTCCGCTCCACGATCGTCCCGACGACGCCGGCACCATGCCGCGCTCAGCCCTGGCTCGGGACCGGGCGGCGGCCGTCCGCGGCCAGGATGGCCTCCTGCTGATCGGTCGCTACCCGGTGGGTGGACATGCGCAGAGGCTGCGCATTCGAAGCGGGTCGGTGCACCGCGAGGATGTCGCATCCCGGGCCGCGGCGCGCTGCCCGGTGGGCTGGGGTCCGGCTCAGGTCAGCAGGTGCACGAGCTCGGCGGGTGTCGCTGCCAGGGCCGCAGCCCCGGCCTGCTCGAGCTCGCCGGGCTCGCCGTATCCCCACAGCACCCCGATGCAGGGCACCCCGTGCTCGGCGGCGCCCTGCACGTCGTGGCGTCGGTCGCCGACCATGACGGGGAAGGTAGGTGTGCCCAGCGCAGCCAGGGCGCTGGCAATCACGTCACCCTTGGTCAGCCGGCCGCCTTCACGGTCCGAGCCCACAACGACGTCGAAGAAGCTGGCGAGCCGCTTACCCGCGAGAACCAGCTCGGCGAACTGCTGGGGCTTGCTGGTCGCCAGGGCAAGTGGCAGGCCCGCCCCGCGCAGCGCCTGCAGAGCGGCTCGCACGCCCTCGTACAGCGGGCTGGCCAGTTGGTCGTGGTGCGCGCGATAGAGCGCCACGGCCCGCGCGACCACCTGGTCCGACAACCCCATCGCGGCGAAACTGTCCTCCAGGGGCGGCCCGACGAAGCCACGCAGTTCTTCGCGCGACAGCGGGCGCTCGCCGATGCGTTCAAGGGCTACCGCGACCGAGACGCCGATCGCTGCGCCGGCGTCGGACAGGGTTCCGTCGAGGTCGAGCAGGACGGCGTCAGGGCAGCGGGGTAGCCGTAGACCTCCCGGCACCGTACGGACCTGTCAGTCGATCGTCTTCTCGAGCTCGCGCTGCTCCTGGGCCGGGGGGGCCACCGGGCGCTTCTCGAAGAAGAAGCCTCGTACCTTGTCGCGCTTGCCGTGTGGGGAGGGAGCCGGACCACCAGCGACGAGGACCTCGTGCTGGTCGCCGTACCCCGAGCCGGTGGCGTGGCCCTGCTCGCCGTGGGCCGTGGGGCCGGCCAGTGCGGGCCGGTCGGACTCCACCCCGGTCAGCAGGATGCGGTGCGCAACGGGGAGCGGGACGGTCTCCTCGACGAACTCGCCAGTCGGCAGTCTGCGGATCGTGCCGGACTCGATGCCGTGGTGCAGCAGCTCCGAGTCGCGGCGCTGCAGTCCCAGGCAGAGCCGCTTGGTGATGACGTATGCCAACGGCGGCACCAGGAACAGCAGGCCACGACAGACGTACGTCATGTTGTTCACGCTGATCTTGAAGATATGGGCCACGATGTCGTTGCCACCGGAGATCCACAGGATGACGTAGAACGACAGGGACATGGCGCCGATAGCCGTGCGCACTGGCACGTCGCGCGGCCGGTCGAGCAGGTTGTGGTACTTGCGGTCACCGGTGAAGCGGGCCTCGAGCCACGGATAGAAGATCAGCAGCGTGAAGATCAACCCGGGCATCACCACGGTGGGGATCAGGACGTTGAACGGGATGGTGTGCCCGAGACCGCGAAACTCCCAGCTGGGCATCAGGCGCGTCGAGCCGTCCAGGAAGCCGACATACCAGTCTGGCTGCGATCCGGCGGAGACCTGCGACGGGCTGTACGGGCCGTACAGCCAGATCGGGTTGATCTGCGCCAGACCACCGAGCGCCGCGCACACGCCGAACACCAGGAAGAAGAAGCCACCGGCCTTGGCCGCGTACGCCGGGAACATGCGACTTCCGACGACGTTGTTCTCGGTCCGCCCGGGCCCGGCGAACTGGGTGTGCTTCTGGTACCAGATCATCGCGAGGTGGAACGTGATCAGAGCCAGGATCACCCCCGGGACCAGCAGGATGTGGATGGCATACAGCCGCGAGATGATGGACTCACCTGGATACTCGCCGCCGAAGACCAGGAAGGCCGTCCAGGTCCCGACGACCGGGATGGACAGCGCGATCGAGTAGGCGATGCGGGCGCCGGTACCCGACAGCAGGTCGTCGGGGAGCGAGTAGCCGGCGAAGCCCTCCAGGATGCCCAGGATGAGCAGCAGCGAGCCGATCACCCAGTTGATCTCGCGGGGCTTGCGGAACGCGCCGGTGAAAAACACGCGCATGAGGTGTACGACGATCGACGCCATGAACAGCAGTGCCGCCCAGTGGTGGATCTGCCGCATGATGAGGCCACCGCGGACATCGAAACTGATGTTGAGTGTCGACGCATAGGCCTGCGACATGGAGATGCCCTTGAGCGGGATGTAGCTCCCGTTGTAGATGACCTCGCGCATGCTCGAGTCGTAGAAGAACGTCAGGTAGGTGCCGGTGAGCAGCAGGATGATGAAGGAGTACAGGGCGATCTCACCGAGCATGAACGACCAGTGGTCCGGGAAGACCTTGTTCAGGCTGCGCCGGACGAAGTTCGACGATCCCAGCCGGTCGTCCACCCACGTTGCCGTGGTGTCGGCGCCCTTCTCCAGGATGCTCATCTACGTACCTTTCGAGTAGCTGGGCTTGCGCTCCCAGTAGCTGGGGCCGACTGGTTGGCTGAAGTCGCCGCCGGCCACGAAGTATCCCTCGCTGTCCACACTGATCGCCAGTTGGGGTAGCGGGCGAGCCGCCGGGCCGAAGATGACGTGGCAGCCTCGGTCGGCCTGGAAGGTGGACTGGTGGCAGGGGCACAGCAGGTGGTGCGTCTGCTGCTCGTACAGCTTGACGGGGCAGCCCAGATGCGTGCAGATCGCTGAGTACGCGACGTAGCCGCCGACCGCCCACTCGGCTGCCTGACCGGTGAGCTGCAGCTCCTCGGGGCGCATGCGGATCAGCAGTACCGCTGAGTCGGCCAGTTTCGTGCCCCGCGGCACGTCCGGGAAGACCGACTCGACACCGCCGAGCTGCATGTCATTGCGGTTGACCGGGGTGCCGTTCTGCCGGATCAGGCGGACCCCACGCTTCCACCCGGTGGTCGCGAGCACCTCTTCCTTGTGCTGGAAGGTGCCCAGGCTGAACAGCAGGGGGACGGGGAGCAACGCGAGCGAACCGGCACCGAGCAGCAGCGTGTTGCGGAGCAGCGAGCGACGCGGGAGCTGAGTCTGCGCAAGGCCCTGCTTGAGGGCCTTGGCGGTCGCCGCACGCTCGTCGGGGTCCGAGCCGAACGGATGCCGCTCCTGCACAGCCTCCTCGTCGGGCATCAGGCGCTTGGCCCATACGACGGCGCCGGCACCGATCCCGCCGAGCGCCATCGTCATGAACACCCCGAGCAGCGGCGTATAGAACTGGTTGCCGCTGTCGACGGCGTACCGGAAGGGCGCCGCGATGTAGGTGACGATAAAACCGATGACGCCGAGGAAGCTGACCATGAACAGCGCCGACACCAGCCGCTCGGCGGCCCGGGCGGCTGCGGGATCCAGGTCCTCGGTCCGGGGCTGCTGGATCTCGACCGCCTCCGGTGGTCGGCTGCCCGAGAGCTGCCGGTCATCGCGCCCGGCGGCGTGCAGGTCACTGCGGCTGTCGGTCTGCTGGAAGTCGTCCTCGGTGACCGACGAGCCGCGGGTGTCTCCGCCTGGGGACTGCTGGTCGGGCGAGCGCAGCCGGTCGCGGACCGAGCCCGCTGCGTCGTAGGAGGTCTCACCGCCACGCGGCTCGCTGGTCGGGGTCTGGCCGCCGGAGAACCCCGGGGTGCGATCGTCGGCCGGGTGCTCGGGTGTGCTCATGCGCGGTTACCGATCCACAGGGTCGTGATGACCAGCGCGCCGATGCCCACCAGCCAGATGACGATGCCCTCAGGCACCGGACCGAACTTGCCGAGGTCGGAGCCGCCAGGCTGGGCGGCGCGGGTGATGTAGCGGACGTAGTAGGTGACTGCCTTCTTCTCATCGACGGAGAGCTGGCCGTCGGAGAAGCGCGGCATCGACTCCGGACCGGACTGCATCGCGGCGTAGATCACCCGGGCGCTCGCCGGCTCCAGCTTCGGGGCGTACTTGCCGTAGGTCAGCGCGCCGCCGGCGCCGGCGAAGTTGTGGCACGAGGAGCAGTTGGTACGGAACAGCTGCCCGCCCATCTGCAGGTCGCCGTCGGTCAGCGAACCGCCGGGCAGGGTCGGGCCACCACCGTTGGCCTGGATGTACGCGGCCAGCTGGTCGACCTCCGCGACGGAGTACTGCGCCTTCTTGCGGGGCGCCTGCACGTTGCCCGCAGCCAGCGGCATGCGGCCGCTCTCGACCTGGAACACGACCGCGGAGGCCCCCACACCGAGCAGCGTCGGACCGCCGGCGCCGCCCTGCATGTTGAGGCCGTGGCAGGTCGAGCAGCCCTGGAGATAGAGATCCCGACCTGCTTTGACGGCCATCGACTGGTTACCGGCCGGCGCGGCGTCCTGCGCCGAGCTCTTCGGGGCCAGGAAGGCCGTGTAGAGGCCACCGACGAGCGCGAGCCCGAGCAGGACAACGAGATAGGACGACAGCCGGGAGATGCGGCCCGGTCTGCTGCTGGCGGTGCTCACGGTGCTGGTGGTCCCCGTCCCTCGCGTCACTGCAGGATGTAAATGGTGGCGTACAGGCCGATCCACACGACGTCCACGAAGTGCCAGTAGTAGGACACCACGATGGCGCTGGTCGCCTTCTCAGGCGTGAACCGCCCCACGGTCGAGCGCAGCAGCACGACGACGAAGGCGAAGAGCCCGCCGATCACGTGCAGGCCGTGGAAGCCGGTCGTGAGGTAGAAGACCGAGCCGTAGGGGCTGGAGGACAGCGTGGTGCCCTCGTGCACGAAGTTGCGGTACTCATTGGCCTGGCCCAGCACGAATGTCAGGCCCATCAGCAGCGTGAGCGCGAACCACCGGCGCAGCTTGTAGACGTCGCCGCGCTCGGCGGCGAACACGCCGATCTGGCAGGTCACCGACGACAGCACCAGGATGATGGTGAAGAACGCCGAGTAGCCGACGGCCAGGGCGGCGCCCTCCGGCGGCCAGTTACCTGCCCCGGTCACCGAACGGATCGTGAAGTACATCGCGAACAGCGCCGCGAAGAACATCAGCTCGGAGGCCAGCCAGACGATGGTCCCGATTGAGACCATGTTGGGTCGGGTCAGGGAACCGTGCGCCGGCACCTTGTCCAACACGGAGGCAGAGGTCACACACAGATAGTGCCAGCCGGCGGGCCGTCCCACCACGCGGGGCCTGCGCCGCGCCGTGCGCCCGCTGCACACCTACGATGACGGAGTGGACACGTTCCGCACGACATGGCTGAGCCATCCGGGGGTGTCGATCCTCGCGCACGGTGGCGGAGCAACGGACGGGCTCCCCACGTTCGGGCCCTGGAGCGTGCTCAGCCAGGCGCGGTTGCCCGTGCTGCCCGTCCTGATGGTGGTCGTCCTGGCGGGGCTGTATCTGTTCGCGGTGTCCCGTCTGACCGCGCGCGGTGACGTCTGGCCGCTGGGTCGCACGGTGTCGTTCGTGGGGCTCGGGCTGGGTAGCTTCGCGCTGGCCACGATCAGCGGCATCGCTACATACGACACCAGCCTGTTCTCGGCGCACATGGTCCAGCACATGCTGCTGGCGATGGTCACACCGGTGTTCCTCGCGCTCGGCGCCCCCGTCACGTTGGCGCTGCGGACGCTGCCCCGCCGGCCGCGGGCCGGCCTGCTCGCCGTACTGCACAGCCGTCCGGTGACCGTGCTGAGCTTCCCCGTCGTGGGATGGCTGCTGTTCGTCGGTAATCCGTTCGCGCTGTACTTCTCCGGCTTCTACCAGGCGACCCTGGACTCCAGTTTCCTGCACGAAGCCCTCCACCTGCACCTGCTTGCGGTCGGCTGTCTGTTCTTCTGGCCGCTGCTGGGCATCGACCCGGTGCCCGGCAAGGTCAGCCACCCGATGCGCCTGCTGCTGGTGCTGGCGACGCTGCCGTTCCACGCCTTCCTCGGGATCGCGATCATGAGCGTCGGCGAGGACGGCAAGGGCCTGCTCGCCGCCGACCACTACCTCGCGCTGCACCCGCTCGCCGAGGCTGTCTCGCAGCAGCAGATCGGCGGGGGCCTGCTCTGGGCCTCCGGTGACCTGGTCGGGCTGCTGTTCATCTTCACGGTGGCGTTCCAGTGGATGCGGGCGAGCGAGCGCGAGGCGGTTCGCGAGGACCGGCGCCTCGATCGCCTCGAGGCCGCCCAGGCCGCGCGCGGCTGACGATGGGCCTGCTCGACCGGTTCCGGCGGCGCGTCGCGCCCCCGATCGCGTACGCCGACGACGGCTCGCTGACGCTGCTGCTGACCGCGGTCGACCCGGCGCGGGCCGACTCCGCGGTGCTCGCCGAGGCCGCCGCCGCGGGTGTCGACCTCGACCGCCCGCTACTCGTACGCCACCACATCATCGGGCTGCCCGACGACGCCGCTGTCGCCCGCGCCGGACACCTGCTCGGCCAGGACGGCTACGCGCTGACGCGACTGGGCGGCCCGCCGTACGCGGTACGGGCCTGGCGCACCCAGGTGCTGACGGTGCTGTCCGCCTCGCAGGAGCGGTCGCGGATGGCCGGACTGGCCCAGCGCCTCGGCGGCGACGTCGCCGGCTACGACGTGCTCGGCCCGATGGCGCCCGGCCCCGGTGCGCAGCCCGGCCCGGTGGCGCCGCCGGACGGCCTGCCTGGGCGCCACTAGGCTCGCCTGCATGAGCGACGCCTTGCCCGAGCACCAAGCGACCGCGGTGGCGAGGACGCACCGGGTGCTCGTCTACAGCGACGACCCAGCCGTCCGGTCCGTCGTACGGACCGCGCTCGGCCGCCGGCCGGCAGCCGACCTCGGCCGGGTCGAGTGGCTGGAGCTGGACAGCGGACGCAAGGTCGTCGCCGCCGTCGACGCGGGCGGTCTGGACCTGGCGATCTTCGATGGCGAGGCCTGGCCGATGGGCGGGCTCGGGCTGTGCAAGCAGCTCAAGGACGAGGTCCGGGACTGCCCGCCGATCCTGGTGCTGGTGGCCCGGCGCGATGACGCCTGGCTCGCCACGTGGTCGCTCGCCGATGCCGTCGTCCCGCTGCCGATCGACGCGCCTGAGCTGACCGCGGCGGCAGCCGAGCTGCTGCGCGGGCGCGAGGCGGCGCGGCCGGTGCGCCGCGCTGTCGGCTGACGCTGCTGCCGATGATGACGACCAGCTGGCCGGGACTGCTGAGCAGCCTGCTGTGCGGCCATGACCTCGGCGCCCCCGATACGGCGTGGGCGATGCGCCAGATCATGTCGGGCGAGGCGACAGCCGCGCAGGTCGCCGGCTTCGTGGTGGCCTTGCGCGCCAAGGGAGAGACCGCCGCCGAGGTCGCCGGGCTGGTCGAGGTGATGCTCGACGAGGCCGCCGAGGTGGCCGTCCCCGGGCGGGTCGTCGACACCTGCGGCACCGGGGGCGACCGCAGCGGGACGGTCAACATCTCCACGATGGCCGCGCTGGTCGTTGCCGGCGCCGGTGTCCCGGTCGTCAAGCACGGCAACCGGGCAGCCTCCTCGGCCTGCGGCTCGGCCGACCTGCTCGAGGCGCTCGGTGTCGTCATCGACCTGCCGCCGGCCGCGATCGGGCCGTGCCTGTCGCTGGCGGGCATCGCGTTCTGCTTCGCCCCGGTCTTCCACCCCGGCCTGCGCCACGCCGCCCCGACACGTCGCGAGCTAGGCGTCGGGACCGTGTTCAACGTGCTCGGGCCCCTGACCAACCCGGCCCGGCCGCACGCCCAGGCCGTGGGGGTGTCCGACGCCCGGCTCGCACCTGTCATGGCGCAGGTGCTCGCAGTGCGCGGCGCGGACGCCCTGGTCTTTCGCGGCGACGACGGGCTGGACGAGCTCACGACGACCGGCCCGTCGACGGTGTGGGTCGTCGGCGGCGGTGCGGTGCGGGAGGAGCGGTTCGACCCGGCGGCCCTCGGGATCTCGCGCGCCACCCCCGACGATCTGCGCGGCGGCGCCGCGGCGCGCAACGCCGAGGTTGCCCTGCAGGTGCTCGACGGTGCGCCCGGGGCGGTCCGCGATGCGGTGCTGCTCAATGCCGCCGCGGCGGTGGCGGCCCACCGGGGCGCTGACGACCCGCTCGAGCAGCGGCTGCAGGCCGGGCTGGAGGCGGCGACGGCGGCACTGGACGACGGCGCGCCCGCTCGGCTGCTCGCGCGGTGGGTTCAGGTGTCGCGGCAGCTGCGTCCGTAGGCATGCTGTGGCCTTCTCCTTCGAGCGTCTGCACCACGTCCAGCTCGCGCTCCCGGCGGCGGAGGAGGACCGAGCCAGGGCCTTCTTCTCCGGCGTGCTCGGCATGACCGAGCTGGTCAAGCCGGCGGCGCTGGCCGCGCGGGGTGGTTGCTGGTTTCGTGGCGGCGGCTGGGAGGTGCACCTCGGGGTGGAGCGGGACTTCACGCCGGCGAGAAAGGCGCATCCTGGCGTGCTCGTCACCGACCTCGACGCGCTGGCCCTGCGGCTGACCGACGCCGGCGCGCCGGTGCTCTGGGACCCGGACTTCCCCGGCTTCCGCCGGATCTACAGCGCCGACCCCTGGGGCAACCGGTTGGAGTTTCTCGAGCCGACAGCCACCTGCACCCCTGCCTCCCCGTCCTGACGCACGGATGACGTGCCTGGCCGTTACGGCTCCACCCCGAGCGAGAAGGTCGCCTCCAGGTCGTGCCGCGAGTACGCCTGGAAGGCGATGTGGGTCTGCGTCTCGCGTACGCCGTCGACCTTGTTCAACCGGCCGGCGATCACGTCGGCGAGCTCCTCGTGCCGCCGGACCCGGACCATCGCCACGAGGTCGACGTCACCGGCGACGGAGTAGACCTCGCTGACGCCCTCCAACTCGGCGATCGCCTGGGCGACCTCGGGGATGCGGTCGACGGCCGCCCGCACCATGACGATGGCTGTGATCACACCGGCATCCTCTCCTGCCGCGGCCGGGGCACACCCGGCGGCCCGGTCGAGTAGAAGTGCTCAGGCCGGTGGCCACCCGAGCCGATGAACTGCAGACATGACGAACTCACCGCTCCCGTCCCGCAATACCGCCGCCTTCTACCTGCAGGCGGCGATCTCCTTCGGCGTCTCGGTCGTCGCCGTGGGGACCGGCATCGCCTACCTGCCCGTCGACCCGTGGGTCCGCGCGTTCCTGGCCATCGGCACCCTGTTCCTGATCAGCTCGACGTTCACCCTGGCCAAGTGCGTCCGCGACCAGCAGGAGGCCTCGACCGTGCGCGTACGTGTCGACGAGGCCCGGATCGAGCGGCTGATCGCCGAGCACGACCCCTTCAAGCTGCCGTCCATCGCTTGAGCGACCCGTCGCCCGGTCGCCCGGTCGCCCGGTCGCCCGGTCGCCCGGTCGCCCGGTCGCCCCGGTCAGCCGAACGCCCGGGCCGGCCGGGCGACCGGCCGAAGCCCCCGGCGGTCGTCGAATGGGGTGAGCGCCGCCCGGGCGGTGTCAGCGGCCACCAGCCAGGAACGGTGCCTGCCCGCCCCGAAGGCGGGGGAGGCCCAGGTGCCCGTCACCCGCACCAGCCGGGTGCCGGGCTGCTCCAACCAGCGCAGTACGCACTCGACCTCCTCGGCCGTTGCGGCCGGCAGCGGGCCGGGGCCGGGCAGTACGGTCTCCGACGTCGCGACCAGTGCGTCGACGTACGGCCCGGGGTGAGCACCCCGGGGCACGGTGCCGGCGGCCACGAGCCGGCCGTGCCGGACGACCGCCAGCTCCCAGCCGAGCTCGTCGGTCGGGCGCGCCGCCACGAGCTGGGGGACGCCGGTCAGTGCCGATAGGCGTTGCAGTCGGGCGGCGGCCCGGACGAAGGCGACGAGCCGGTCGCGCTGCGCCGCGGCGTCCTCGAAGCGCTCGGCCGCGGCCAGCGCGGTCGTACGGGCCGACAGGGCGGCCACCACGGCGGTGGGGTCGGTGAGTGCGGCGGTCCGGAAGGCAACGGCGTGGGCCGCGTAGTGCTCGGCGCTCTCGCCGCCGCCCTGCTCGGTGAGGCACGGCGCGCCGCAGCGACCCATCTCGAACAGCACGCAGGCGCTGCCGGGCCGGCGCGCGCTGACCCGGGCGGTGCACTGCCGCAGCGGCAGCGCCTCGTGCGCCGCAGCCATCGCCAGCTCGGCACCGCGGGCCGTACCGAACGGGCCGAGGTAAGCCGCCCCGTCATCGCAGACCTTGCGCACCAGGGAGAGCCGCGGGAAGGCCTCGACGGTGAGCTTGACCCAGACCGCCCGCTCGGGGAACCGGCTGCGCCGGTTGTACTTGGGCCGGTGCTCGGCGATCAGCCGGAGCTCGCGCACCTCGGCCTCGAGCGGGGTGCTGCACACGATCGGGTCGACCTGCTCGGCGCACCCGACCATCTCTGCCATCCGGGTGCGCATCTCGGAGGCGGTGAAGTACTGCCGGACCCGCCGGCGCAGGTCGACGCTCTTGCCGACGTACAGCACCCGGCCCTGCGCGTCACGGAACAGGTAGACCCCCGGCAGCGCGGGCAGGGCGTCGGCCAGGTGCCGCTTGCGGCGCTGCTGCGGGCTGACCTGGGCGGAGAAGGTGCGCAGCTCCTCCATGCTCTGCACCCCGAGCCCGCCCACTCGGGCGAGCAGGCCGTGCAGGACGTCGACGGTGGCGCGGGCGTCCGCCAGCGCCCGGTGGCACGGCTCGGTCTCTGCCCGGAACAGCCTCGCCAACGTCGAGAGCTTGCAGTTGGGCGCCTCGTCACGGGTCAGCACCCGGCGGGCGAGCCGGGCGGTGTCGACGACGTCGGGCGCCGGCCAGGCCAGGTCGAGCCGCTCGCAGCCGGCCCGCAGGAAGCCCAGGTCGAAGGGGGCATTGTGGGCGACGAGGACCGTGCCCGCGCTGAACTCCAGGAACGCCGGAAGCGCGCTCGAGAGCTCGGGTGCGCCTGCGACCATCGCGTCGCTGATGCCGGTGAGCACCGCGATGAAGGGTGGGATCGCGGCGCGGGGGTTGATCAGCGTCTGGAACTCCCCGAGCACCTCCCCGCCGCGGACCTTGACCGCGCCGATCTCGGTGATCTCACAGGAGTGCGCGGACCCACCGGTCGTCTCGAGGTCGACGACGACGAAGGTGGTCTCGCGCAGCGCGGTGCCGAGCTCGTCGAAGGTGCCCTGCACCGCGACCGGGCTGAGGGCAGCGGCGGCCAGCGGCCGGCTGGCGGTAGATGGCGGTCGGGGCGCGCTGGCGAGCATGGCGCGGACGCTAGAGGCGCCCACCGACAGGACGGCCGCGCCGCGCCGGGCAGCCCGACGCGGTCGCTAGCCTGCGCAGGTGCCCGTCGCGCAGCCCGGCCCCGACACCCGCTGGCGCTGCACGCTGTGCGGCAACCTCACCCGCTTCGACGTCCTGCGGTCGGTGCAAGCCAGGGAGTACGTGCACGTGGACCTGTCCGGCCGGCAGGTCGTCGAGGAGCGCGAGGTCGTGGTTGACGACGCCGAGCACGTGACCTGCCGGTGGTGCGGAGCCGTCGATGCGGTCGAGGTGGTGCCCCGACCGGGATCCTGACCTTCCCGGCGGGCCCGGCACCGCCACACTGGCTACCGTCAGGCGGTGACCAGCGCCGGCTCGCGGAGCCCTGACCGGGCCGAGGCCGATGCCGGTCCGGACGGTGGTCCGGTCCTGCTGCCGGCGGCGGTCAGGGCCAAGGTCGTCAGCTGGGCCGCCACCTGCCTCGGCACGCTGCCTGCCGACCAGATACCAGTAAATCTGCGGGCATTTGCGCGCTTCACCCCGGGCAAGCGCGCCCGGTTGGCGGCCGGTCCGATCGCTGCGGCGCTCGAGTCCGATGTGGTGTTCCGCCAGCGGGTGGCTGAGCAGGTGCGGGTCGCCCGTGCGGCGCTCGTCGGAGCGCTCGCCGAGGGCGGCGACCAGGCCGGCGCGGCGCCCGAGGAGCTGGCTGCAGCGGCGTACGTCCTGCGTACGCCCGGCTGGCGCGAGCGCCTCGTCGAGGTCGCCGGCGAGCTCACGGCCCGCGCCGACGTCGTGGCCGGCGCGGTCCAGGGCGATGTCGTACGCCGGCTCACCGAACAGCTCGGGGCGCTGCGCTCCTCGGCACGTGCCGAGGCCGAGCGGCTGCGCGGCGAGGCGGAGGCGGCACGGGCCGAGGTGCTGGTTGTGCGCCGCCGGGTGCGGGAGCTGGGTGACCGGGTCGGCCGCGCCGAGGCCGGTCAGCGCGCCGCCGAGCAGGCCGTGCTGGAGGAGCGCGCGGCGCTCGCCGCGCTGCAGGCCGGCGCCCGCGAGCAGGTGCGTTCCGCGACGGCCCGGCTGGCCGTGGCCGAGGCCGCGCTCGCAGCCGGCCGGCAGAACGCCCGCGACGGCCGTGCCGCGGACGAGCTCCGCCTGCGGGTCCTGCTCGACGCGCTGCTGGGCGCCGCCTCCGGATTGCGCCGGGAGCTGGCCCTGCCCCCCGCCGAGGGCCGTCCGGCGGACGCCCTGGCAGCGACGTACGCCCCCGGAGCCGCCGTCGGCCCGGCGCTGCGGGGCCGGGACGCCGCCGACCCCGCGCTGCTCGACGCGCTGCTCGGCGTACCACTGGTGCACCTGCTCGTCGACGGCTACAACGTCACCAAGACCGGCTACGGCGAGCTCGCCCTCGAAGCCCAGCGGGGCCGGCTGCTGCTGGGCCTCGGGGCCCTGACGGCGCGGACCGGCGCCGAGGTCACGGTCGTGTTCGACGGCGCCGAGCGGGTCACCGCTGTAGCGCTACCGGCCCCCCGCGGCGTCCGGCTGCTGTTCAGCCGCGAGGGGGAGACGGCCGACGAAGTGCTCCGCCACCTGGTACGACAGGAGCCCCGCGGCCGCCCCCTGGTGGTGGTCTCCAGCGACCGCGAGGTCGCCGACGGGGTGCGCGACGCGGGCGCGAGGGCGGTGCCGTCGCTGACCCTGCTCCGGCTGCTGGGCCGGTCCTGAGCGTTGGCACGCCCGCCGGATGTCGGACCCCCTGTCTAGCGTCCGCGGGGCCGGATCGACCGGCACCAGACCTGTGGAGGCTGCTGTGCTCATCGACTGCGACGAGTGCGCGGTGCGTTACCTGGCGTGCGACGAGTGCGTCGTGACCGTGCTGCTCGGCGCCGACGGACCGGCGCTGGAGGTTGACGACGTCGAGCGGCGCGCGCTCGACGTCCTGGCAGACAGCGGGCTGGTGCCCCGGCTCCGGCTGGTGCCGCTCGGGATACCGGGCGACCGCCGGCCGCAGTCGGCAGCCTCGTGACCAGGCTGTCGGCTGCCCAGGGTCATGGCGGTCACCCGGCGGCGCCCCCCGAAGCACGACAGACCGCCCGTACCATCAAAGCGTGACCGTCGCGTCGTCCCGGCGCGTCCGGGTGCTGCTGGTGGTCCTGGTGCTGCAGGTCGTCGCGGCGACGAGCGTTGCCGTGGCGAGGCAGCCCCACGGGTCGGCGGTGGCTGCGCAGGTGCAGGCCCGGGCCCTTTCCCATCAGCTGGCTGACCGACCTGCCGACCGACTGCCCGACCGGCGCGCGGAGCGGGCCGCCGACGTCCAGGCGCTCCTCGACGTGCGCGCCCGGGCCGTCCTCACCCGGGACCGGGCAGTGTTCCTGGCCGGCATCGACCCGCAGGCGACGTCCTTCGCGGCGCGGCAGGCAGCGCTGTTCGATGCGCTCGCCGAGGTTCCGCTGTCAGGCTGGGCGTACACCCTGGACACCGATCAGGCGCAGCCTCCGGATGCGGCGCTCGATGCCCGCTACGGGGCCTGGTGGGCGCCGCGGGTGGTCCTGGGGGTCGGCTTGGAGGGCATCGACAGCGACCCCGCCGAGTCGACGCAGGCGTTGACCTTCGTGCAGCGCGACAGCCATTGGTACCTGGCCGCGGACGACGACTTCGTGGCCCGCGGTGCCAGCACCGCCCGGGAGCTCTGGGACGGCGGGCCCGTGTCGGTTGTCCGTGGCGCCCGCTCGCTGGTCCTCGGTCACCCCGGCGCACTGCCGCAGCTGCGCCGGCTCGCCTCCGACGTCGACGCCGCCGTGCCCCGGGTGACCGCTGTCTGGGGGACCGGCTGGTCGCAGCGGGTCGCGGTCGTGATGCCCGCCGACCAGGCCGAGCTCGGCCGGCTCGTCACGGCCAGGGGCAGCCTGTCGCCGATCGCTGCGCTGGCCGTCTCCGGTCCAGTGCGCGGCGGCAGCGCGCGCGGCGGTGACCGGGTCCTGATCAACCCGCCCAACCTGGCGCTGCTGGGCGCTGTCGGCCGCCGGGTCGTGCTGACCCACGAGATCACCCATGTCGCCGCGCGCTCAGCGACCGGCCGCGCGACGCCCAGCTGGCTGTCCGAGGGGCTCGCCGATCACGTCGGGTTCCTCGGGACGGCGGTGCCGGTGTCGCAGGTGGCCGCCGAGCTGCGCACCGAGGTGCGCGCCGGCCGGGTGCCCGCGCAGCTGCCCGCCGACAGCAGCTTCAGCGGCGACGACCCGGCGCTGAGCTCGGCCTACCAGCAGGCCTGGCTCGCCGTCGAGCTGCTCGTCAAGACGTACGGTCAGCCGCGGGTGCTCGCGCTGTACCGCGACCTCGGCGCGCGCTCCGGCCAGGACGCGCAGCGCGAGGTGGAGCAATCCCTGCAGGAGCAGCTCGGCACCGGCGTCGCCGACTTCACCGCGGCCTGGCAGAGCGCGCTGCGCCGGCAGCTGGCGTGAGGCGCGCGGCCCCGGCCGGCACCGCGGCCGTGCTGCTGCTCGCGCTGGTCGCGCTGGTCCTCGCGCTGGTCCCCCTCGACGCGCTGCCGGGCGCGACGACGGTTGTCGACGTCGCCCGCGACTTCACCCCCAGCCAGGTCGCCCGCGAGCAGGCGTTCCACAGCGCGCTCCGGCCGCCGGCGTACGGCTCGCTGGCGGTCGGCCTCGTCCTGGCAGGCGTGCTCGGTATGACCCGGCTCGGGAGCCGGCTCGTCGTCGCCGTGGCCCGGCCGCTGGGTGGTGGCTGGGTCTGGCAGGTGCTGCTGGGCACGTTCACGCTGACCGTGGTCGGGCGCCTGGTGACACTGCCGCTCGATGTGCGCAGCGAGCAGGTGCTGCGGGCGTACGGGCTGTCGATCCAGGACTGGACCGGCTGGGCAGCCGACGCGGGCAAGGCTCTCGGCGTCTCGGCCGTCGTCACGGCGGTGGCCCTGCTGGCGGTGCTGGCGCTCGCCCGGCGGTTTCCCCGCACCTGGTGGGCGTGGGGCGCGGGGGCACTCGCCGCCCTGGTACTGGTCGGGTCCTTCGCCTACCCGGTCGCGGTCGAGCCGCTGTTCGGCTCCTTCCGTTCGCTGCCGGCGGGTGCGCTGCGAGCTGACCTGCTCGCCCTCGCCAGCCAGGACGGCGTTCCGGTGTCCGACGTGCTCGTCGCCGATGCCTCCCACCGGACCACGGCGCTGAACGCCTACGTCAGCGGCTTCGGCTCCACCCGGCGGATCGTGCTGTACGACACCCTGATCGCCCAGGCCTCGCCGCAGGAGGTGCGGCTGGTCGTCGCCCATGAGCTGGGGCATGCGAAACGCAACGACGTGCTGCGCGGCAGCGCGTTCGGCGCGGTGGGAGCGGCAGCCGCCGTCTGCCTGTTGGCGGCCCTGATGCAGTGGGGCGCCCTGCTCGTCCGGGTCGGCGCGACCGGCCCCGGCGATCCGCGCGTCGTCCCCCTGGTGCTTGCTCTCGTCGCGCTGGGCGCCCTGCTCGTCACCCCGGCCACCGATCTGGTCTCGCGGCGGGTTGAGGCGCGCGCCGACCTGCATGCCCTCCAGCTGACCGGCGACGTCGACACCTTCATCGCCGGGCAGGTGCGCCTGACGGTGACCAACCTCAACGACCTCGACCCGGGCCTCATACCGACCGCGCTCGCGACGCACCCGAGCGGGCCGCAGCGGATCGCGATGGCCCGCGCCTTCGCCGAGGGGGACCGCCGGTGAGGACCCTGGTCGTCACCAATGACTACCCCCCGCGGCCCGGCGGGATCCAGGCGTACGTCGCCGCCCTCGCCGGGCGTCAGCCGGCCGGGGAGATCGTCGTCTACGCACCGGCCTGGCGCGGCGCGGCCGCCTTTGACGCGGCGCAGCCGCACCCGGTCGTCCGCCACCCGACGTCCCTGGTGCTGCCGGTGCCGGACGTGCTGCGACGGGCGCGCGCCGTCGCGAGGGCCGAGGGCTGCGACCGGGTGTGGTTCGGGGCCGCGGCGCCGCTCGGGCTGCTGGCCCGGCCGCTGGGGCTGGACCGGGCGGTCGCGTCGACGCACGGGCACGAGGTCGGCTGGGCGCTGTTGCCCGTCGCCCGGCAGCTGCTGCGCCGGATCGGCCGCGATGTCGACGTGGTGACCTACCTCGGCGCCTACACCCGGGCGAGGTTGGCGCCGGCGCTCGGGCCCGCAGCCACGCTGGCCCGGCTGCCCAGCGGCGTGGACACCGCGGCGTTCCGGCCGGGGGCCGGTGGCGAGCAGGTGCGTCGGCGGCATGGCCTGGTGGGCCGACCGGTCGTGGTGTGTGTCAGCCGGCTGGTGCCGCGCAAGGGCCAGGACATGCTTGTACGCGCGCTGCCGATGATCCGGAGCCAGGTGCCGGGCACCGCCCTGCTGCTCGTCGGCGGTGGCCCGGACGGCCCCCGACTGCGCCGGCTGGCCGGCGAGCTCGACGTCGCCGACGACGTGGTGTTCACCGGCTCGGTGCCCTGGGAGCAGCTGCCCGCCCACTACGACGCCGGCGACGTCTTCGCGATGCCCTGCCGCTCGCGGCGAGCCGGCCTGGAGGTCGAGGGGCTCGGCATCGTCTTCCTGGAGGCATCAGCCACGGGCCTGCCGGTCGTCGCGGGCCGGTCCGGTGGCTCGCCGGACGCTGTGCTCGAAGGTCGTACCGGGACCGTCATCGACGGCACCCGGGTGCGCGAGGTGGCTCGGGCCGTCGGTGAGCTGCTGGCCGACCCCGACCGCGCACGCGAGCTTGGCCGGGCCGGCCGCGAGTGGGTGGAGCGGGAGTGGCGCTGGGACCTGCTGGCGGTGCGGCTGCGCGGCCTGCTTGCCGGCCCGTAGGACAAGCCGGCCCTACCAGCACGGCCCGGTGGTGCTGGAGATCAGCCACCGCACCGACCCTCGCGGTGACGACCAGCAGATTGCCCGACCCCGACCCCGACCCCGACCCCGACCCTAGCGAAAGGGCCCTCACGCGGACATTGTGTTCGCGCCGCGGGTGACGCAGACGGGCCCTACAGCAGCGGGGCCAGCAGCGCTGCGGCTCGGGCGGCGCCGTCGGTCTCGACCGGTCGGTAGGTCACCTGCCGCATCAGCTCGCCGGCTATCGCCTGTGCCAGGACCTGCGGGTCGCAGGCACCGGCGTAGTCCAGGAAGTGGCCGGCGCCGTACTGCTCGAGCCGGCGGCGGACGTGGAAGTTCTGCTCGAAGTGGTTCTGCAGCGGCACGTAGACGAAGGGCTTGCGCAGGGCGGTCAGCTCCATGCAGGTGGTGAGGCCGCCCTGCACGACCGCTACGTCGCACGCCGACAGGTGCCGGTGCAGCTCCGGGACATAGCCCAGTACCTGGACGCCGCGGGGGCGCGGCAGCGAGAGGGGGTTGATCCGGGGGCCGGCGACGATCACGAAGCGCAGCTCGGGGACCAGCCGCCGGACCGTCGGCACGGCGTCCAGCACCTTGCGCAGCAGCGCAGCCCCGACCCCGGAGCCGCCGACCGTCACCAGGCACAGCTTCTCGTCGTCGTGCACCCCCAGCCGCCGGCGCAGCGGCTCTGGGTCCGGTAGCGCAGTCGGGTCGAAGCCGGTGACGTAGCCGGCGAAGTCGTAGTGGGCCGTCGTCCAGTCCCGGATGCCGGGCAGGCCGGGGCCGAAGTCGCCGTCGACGATGTCGCCGGGGTTGCCGACGAAGATCGAGCGGTCGCGCGTGCGCCGGAACCGGGCCCGCTGCTCGAGCATCTCGGCGTTGCGGTCGGCGGTCAGCGCCGCCTCCGCCGCACCGGCTGCCGGCATCGGCAGCCAGCCGACGAAGTCGGTGAGCCAGGCGTAGCCGAACCGCTTGAGCTCCGGGTTCTCGTGCAGGAAGTGGTCGACCTCCCAGGCCTCGTCGCCGATCACCAGGTCGTAGGGGTCCTCGGTGACGACGTCGGAGAACACCATGAAGTTGTGCACGAGGATGGCGTCCATCCGACGGATCGCCTGGAAGGCGGCGAGGTCGTGCTCGCCCGCCTCGGCCTCGATGTGGCTCGACTCGTTCACCAGGGCGGCCGACGCCGGGTGGACCCGCTCGCCCTGCTCCTGCAGGACCGAGGTGACCGGGTGCTGGGTGAGCCAGTCGATCTGCAGGTCGGGGTGCAGGACCCGCAGCTCCGCCGCGATCGCGGCATCCCGCCGGGCATGGCCGAGCCCGATCGGTGAGGACAGGAACAGCGCGCGGCGCCGGCGATGGGCAGCCCGGGTCCAGGTCGTACGACGTACCCGCGGGCTCAGCCCCTCGACGAACTCAGCGATCAGGTGGTTGATGAGCACCGGATCCCGTGCGTGGGTGGCGTGTCCGGCGCCTTCGACCAGTACGAGCGAGCCGCCGGTCAGCTCAGCCAGCCGCTGCCCGACCGCGTGCGGGCGAACGTTGTCGTCGGTGCCGTGCACGACCGTCACCGGGCAGCGGACCTGACTGCACAGCGGCTCCAAGGCAGTGCAGACCGCCCCGTCGCACCCGATCCGGCCGGCCGTCGTGTCCACCAGCGTGGCCGGTGAGACCTGCCGCCCCCAGCCGACGCAGTCCTCGATCTGCTTGGTCGAGTGCGGCTCGGAGCACATCTGCGCGAAGAAGAACTGCAGGAAGGTGTCGTAGTCGCCCTCGAGCCAGTAGTGCCGGTTGTAGGTGCCCCAGCCCTCGTTGGTCGGCAGGCGCTGGTCCCACGGGAAGTGGTCCCGCGGCGCGCTCACTCCCGGGAAGCCGCACGACGGCGCGAGCGCGAACAGCCCGAGCACCCGTTCCGGATGGGTGGCCGCCACCTGCACCGACCAGGCCGCGCCGCACGACAGCGAGACGAGCACGGCCCGGTCGGTGCCGGTGGCATCCAGGACGGCGACGGTGTCCTGGGCATACATGTCGTCGGTGTAGGCGGCGGCCCCGGCCGGTCGGTCGGAGCGGCCACTGCCGCGGCCGTCGAAGGTCACGACACGGTAGTGCCGGGAGAGGTAGCCGATCTGTGCCTTCCAGAATTGCGACGGCATGATCGACCAGGTGGGCATCAGCAGCACTGTCGGTCGGTGCGCCGCTCCGAAGACCGCCCAGGCCACGCCGACGCCGTCCCGACGGACGACGCCGTCGTCGTCGGGGTCGACCACCCAGCCGGTGTGGCGCACACCGGGATCGTCCTCCTCCCGCCCGGCGGTGGCGTCACCACCCCAGAGCGGCGCCGGCGCGGTCAAGGACGCACTTCCAGGACGTTGTTGAACGGGGTCGCCGCTGCCGCGCGGAACCGGTTGAACCCCCCGGCGGTGGCGACGTCGCGGATCCGGGCCGGTCCGGCCTGTGTTCCGAGCGCCAGGCCGACCTCCTGCGACAGCGACGACGGCGTGCAGAGCAGCGTCGAGAAGCCGTAGAAGGCGCGGCCGATCGGGTTCAGGTTGTCCTCGACCCGGTCACCGGCCATCGGCTCAACGATCATCCAGGTGCCGTCCGGCGCGATGGCCTGACGCACGTGCCGCGCAGCCCCGACCGGGTCGCCCATGTCGTGCAGGCAGTCGAACATGGTCACCAGGTCGTAGTCGCTGCCGGAGAAGCTGCTCGCCGGCGCGACCTCGAAGCTGACCCGGTCTCCGACGCCGGCCTGGTCGGCCCGGGTGCGCGCGATCTCGATCGAACCCCGGTGGTAGTCCGAGCCGACGAAGGTCGACTGCGGGTAGGTCCGTGCCATCAGGATCGTCGAGGCCCCGTGCCCGCAGCCCACATCGGCGACGGACGCACCGGCCGTCAGCTTGTCGACGACTCCGTCCAGGGCCGGCAGCCACTCCGTGACCAGGTGCCCGTTGTACATCGTGCGGAAGAAGCGCTCGCAGCCGATGTGGACGTCGGCGTTGTGGGCGTGCCACCCGACTCCGTCGCCGTCCCGGGCGGCGGCCAGCAGCTCCGGGGCGTCGCGCACCGTGCCGTGCGCGATCTGGAAGAACCCGGGCAGGTACGCCGGGCTGCTCTCATCGGTCAGCGCCGCGGCCTGCTCGGCCGGCAGCGTGAAGCAACCGCTGGCTGCGTCGTACGTGACGTACCCGCCGGCGGCCTGCGCCGCCAGCCACTCCCGGGTGTAGTGCTCGCTGGTCGTCGTGCGCTCGGCGAGCTCGGCCGGGGTTGTCGGTCGGCCGTCAGCCATCGCCCGGTAGTAGCCCAGGGCGTCGCCCATGACGACCAGCGCAGTGTTCAAGGTGGCGCCGACCTCCTCCACCGCCTTGAAGACGAAGGCCATCAGCTTGTCGGGGTCGAGCGGCCGGGCGCCCTGCTGGGGGATGTTCACGTTCTGTTCGGTGGTGGTCATTTCGTGGCTCCTGGAGGGCAGGTCGTCGTGCGGACAGCGCCGACCCTGGCCGAACGCTGCCCGGCATCGCATCCGGTGGCCCCCCTAGTTCCTGGACGCGCGCTTCCTAGACTGACCACGTGCTGATCGGACGCGAGTCGGAGCGCGCCGCGATCCAGGCCCTGATGGCAGCCGCCCGGGTCGGGCAGAGCGCGATCCTGGTGCTGACCGGGCAGGCGGGGATCGGCAAGACCGCGCTGCTGGACGATGCCGGCACCGCCGCGGCGGGCATGCGCCTGCTCCGTGCGACGGGCACCGAGTCCGAGGCCGAGGTGCCGTTCGGTGCACTGCTGCAGCTGCTCCGCCCGGCGCTGGTGCACCTGGACCGGATCCCTGCGCCGCAGGCTGGGGCGCTGGCATCGGCGCTGGCGTTGCGGCCAGGGACCGGCGACGACAGGTTCGCGGTGGGCGCGGCGACCTTGAGCCTGCTCAGCCGGTTCGCCGAAGACGGGCCGCTCGCCGTCCTGATCGATGACGCGCACCTGCTCGACCTGCCGTCCGCGCAGGCCCTCACGTTCGCCGCGCGACGGTTGACGGCCGACCCGATCGCCGTGCTGGCAGCCCTGCGGGAGGGCTACGACGGCCCGTTCACCGAGGCCGACCTGCCGGTGCTGCGGGTCGGTGGCCTCTCGTCGGGCGCTAGCGGCGACCTGCTCGCTGCGTACGGTAGGCGGCCCGGCGAGCCCGCCCTCGCCCGGCTGTACGCCCTGACCGGGGGCAATCCCTTGGCCGTGCTGGAGCTCGCTGAAGAGGTGGAGGCGCTGGTCGCCGCGCCCGCGGGGACGCCCATCACGGTGCCGGCCTCGCTGGCGAGGGCGTTCGCGCGCCGGGTCGACCGGCTGTCGGTGGCGGCCCGGACCGTCGTCCTGGTCGCGGCGGCCGGTGGCGGCGACATCGATCTCTTGGCAGATGCCTGCCGACTGCTCGGCGTCGACCTCGCCGCCCTGGATGAGGCTCAGGAGGCCGGTCTGCTGACGGTCTCCGGCGCCGGTGTCGCCTTCCGACACGACCTGGTCCGCTCGGCCGTGTACTCCGACGCGGCACCGGCCCTGCGGCGCGCCGTGCACACCGCCCTGGCTGCGACCCTGCCCGTAGCGGACACCGATCGTCGGGCGTGGCATCTCGGGGAGGCCGCCATCGGTCCGGACGAGGTTGTCGCCGGCACCCTGGCCGCCGTGGGGCGCAGCGCCCGCGGCCGCAGCGCCCACGCAGTCGCCTCGGGCGCCTTCGAACGTGCGGCCCGGCTCAGCCCGGACCCGCGCGACCGCCTCGACCGCCTCGTGTCGGCTGCGGAATCCGCGTGGCAGGCCGGGCTGGGTGCGCGCGCCGGTGCGCTGGTGACCAGCGCATCCGCGCTCGGTCCGGCACCGGCCGTCCGGGCCGTCATCGCCGGTCTGGCCGGCGACATCGCGGCGCGGACCGGATCGGTGGAGCAGGCCCGTGACATCTTGATAGCGGGCGGTACCGACATCGCCGATATCGACCCGGACGCGGCGGTCATGTTGCTCTCGGATGCGATCCAGGCGTGCTTCTTCCTGGGCGACACGACGACCGTCCTGCAGGTCGCAGCGAGCATCGGCGGGCTCGCCCCGCGAGTGACCAGCGCCCGCAGCCGCCTGGGACGTCCACG
>ENA-OBIO01000351-OBIO01000351.1-metagenomes-genome-assembly--contig:-NODE-351-length-25824-cov-33.6661_pt1 | contig 25824 bp, 19 predicted proteins | sample MGYA00153383_OBIO01 | MGnify analysis MGYA00153383 | reverse complement strand
AAAATTCTTAAAGAATTTGGAAATAATTATGTAATTAATTTTGCTTAACTACTTACCAGATATATTTTTATCCTAAAAATAATTCAGTATCTCGGCTACTTCGGTGCAGTTTGCTTGACTGTGATTTTTGGTTTTTCTGCTAGAGGTATTTTCCTACTAGGGGGTCTAGGGGGTTCTTTAGCACTTGTTCTTCTTGTTTTGTTACAAGCAAGCATTGCCTGTGGGATGATTTACGTTGTTACTCAAGGACTGATAGCGATCGTTGACCTTCTAAGTCGTATAGAACAAAATACACGACCTTAATGAGCTGATGGGCTTTTGGTGCAGGGAAAAGTGTCATACACTACCTTTTCCTCGCGAGGGGACTGAAATGCAAACCCGGATTTGGGATTAAAGATATTTTGCCAAGTAACTGGCAATCTTGATGCTACCTCCCGATCGCCCCATTCTTTCTAAGCCATTTTTCACACAACTTTGTAAATAACTTTCGTCTTGCAAAGTTCGATCGATCGCTAAAGCAGCTTCTTTGAAAATATCAGAATTCGCCGGTTCTGTGCCAATAACCTGCACGGAACCGCCTAGAAGCCGATTTTGAGCCTCAGCAAACCGATAGGTAAATGACGGGCCGTTACCGGGGATAGTAATTACTGGTTTTCCTAAACCCACAGCTTGTTCGATCGCAGTTCCAGTCATCCCAATGACTAAATTCGACTGCTGCAAAATATCGGCAAAAGCATCAGCATAGCAAATCACTTCAACTGTTGCTGTTGTTTCGCTACCATGCTGTTTGATTCCTGAAAAAATGAGTTTGGACGATCGCACTTGCCATCCGGCTCTGGCCGCAATATCATCTAATTCAAGCATCAAACTCGGAACCAAAGCGGCTCGAAACTGCACTGGTACAGCAGAAGTAGCAGCAATTTCTTTAACCAATTCCAGCAGTAAAACAAGGTTATCGGTGGCTTCCGGGAGCCGAGAACCGGGGAGAAGGGCGATCGTCCTAACTCCGGGTATTAATTGCAAATCTTTGCCAGTAGAATTGAGGTTGTCCATGACAGGATTGCCGACAAACTTGGCTTTCGTTAAACCCTGTCGGTTTAAATCATCAGCAGTCAAAGCATCTCTGGTAAAAATACCCAGACATTGTTCGGAGGAAAGCAAATAGTTCAAAAGGAAACCCAAATAGACTTCCCCTTCGTAATAACTGGAATGAGCCGACAGAAAAATTATATAGGGGCGGCCGGTCGATCGGGCGAAGCCCGCCGCGATCAGATCCCCAGTCGTCACCACCAACTCGCAGCGGCTAGAATGCTTCCAAGCAGCCTGCAATTGCCGCCAAGTCAAACGAACTAGCCCCGCCCTCACATCTTTGAGGAAAAACAGGGGATTCATGTAAAAAACTCCCCCAGATGGCATGGGACTGGTGGGCCCAATAATTGGTACGGTCGATCGCACGTAAGCAGCCCCGTCACCTACAATCGGCATCGCCGCAACATCAACATCCGCGCCAGATGCTCTCAAAGCTTTGACAATTTGACAGTTAATCGCGTCTTCCCCGTGGCCGTTGCTGAGGAAAAGTACCCCGTTTGATTTCATATAATTAAAGTCAGTGCTGAACTTTTTTTAAACACGGTCGTGCGATCGCGAGCGGCAGACCGACTAAACTTTTTGTTAGTCTAATTTAAATACATTGTGGAAGTGAAACAGCGTGAATATTCAAATTGGGCGGGGCAAAAGCGCTCGCAGAGCTTACGGCATAGATGAAATCGCTCTCGTGCCCGGACAGCGCACCCTCGATCCGAGTTTGGCAGATACTAAGTGGCAGATTGGCGGGATCGATCGAGAAATCCCGATCATCGCTAGCGCCATGGATGGCGTAGTCGATGTCCGCATGGCTATTTTGCTGTCGGAATTGGGAGCAATGGGCGTGTTGAACCTAGAAGGAATTCAAACCCGCTATGCCGACCCCCAGCCAATATTAGAGCGCATCGCGAGTGTCGGGAACCACGAATTTGTTTCCCTCATGCAGCAACTATATGCCGAACCCATCAAGCCAGAATTAATCCACCTGAGAATTAAAGAAATTAAAGCTGGAGGAGGGATTGCCGCTGTTAGCGGTACTCCCGCCGGCGCGAGCAAATACGGCTCTTCGGTTGCTGAATCGGGAGCTGATATATTTTTTGTGCAAGCAACAGTAGTCTCAACAGCTTTTCTTTCCCCAGAGTCGATCGTATCTTTAGACTTGACCAAATTTTGTCAAGAGATGCCAATACCAGTAATTTTGGGCAACTGCGTCACCTACGAAGTCGCCATGAATTTAATGAAAACTGGTGCCGCAGGCATTCTCGTGGGTATTGGGCCGGGTGCTGCTTGCACATCTCGGGGCGTATTGGGTGTCGGCGTTCCCCAAGCGACAGCGGTAGCAGACTGCGCCGCTGCGCGGGACGACTACTATCGCGAAACTGGCAAATACGTGTCAGTAATTGCTGACGGCGGTTTAATTACCGGCGGCGATATCTGCAAGTGCATTGCCTGCGGCGCTGATGGGGTGATGATTGGTTCGCCTTTTGCCAGGGCCGCCGAAGCTCCAGGGCATGGCTTTCACTGGGGGATGGCGACTCCCAGCCCGGTTTTGCCACGCGGTACTCGGATTCGTGTGGGGACTACGGGTACTTTGGAGCAAATTTTGCGGGGGCCTGCGCTGCTAGATGACGGTACGCACAACTTGCTTGGAGCTCTGAAAACTAGCATGGGAACCCTGGGCGCTAAGGATATTAAGGAGATGCAGCAAGTGGAGGTGGTAATTGCTCCTTCTCTGCTGACTGAGGGTAAAGTCTATCAAAAAGCTCAGCAGTTGGGCATGGGCAAGTAGATTTGCCGATCGAATCTCAGTCTACCTTGACAAAATTTATGGGATAGTCTCGAAATTTACAAAATCTTTTGGAATTATCGAGAAGTAGGTGTCAGAATAGAGGAAGCGGAGACACAAGTTTCCGTTCACTCCTCACACCACACTCCGCCCGGACTACTGTTCGGGCGGTTCCTTTTGTGCGGAAAATCTTGGCTGTTGCTTACTAGGTAATGGATTGAGGCTCTTAACTCCCAAGGGGGGGAGAGGGGGAGAGTGGGAGAGTGGGAATAGTTTTACAGCAGATTCCATGTTTATAAAGTACATCCCGATCGCGATCGCCAGTGCCGTAGGGACACAGCAGTGCCAATCCGTTACCGAACTTGCTTCTATTAAAATCGTTGATGCAAGTGGTTACACTTTTTGCTAAACTTGTTATCCGAGAAATAGTATTTACAAGGATGGCTAGGGATGTCAGCAGCCGCACAAGTAACCGACTCTACCTTTAAACAGGAAGTGCTCGATAGCGAAGTTCCAGTTCTAGTGGATTTTTGGGCTCCCTGGTGTGGGCCCTGTCGGATGGTGGCGCCTGTCGTAGAGGAAATTGCTCAGCAATATGAAGGGCAGGTGAAGGTAGTAAAAGTTAATACCGACGAGAATCCTAACGTGGCCAGCCAATACGGTATCCGCAGCATTCCGACGCTGATGATATTTAAGGGCGGTCAGCGGGTGGATATGGTGGTTGGGGCAGTTCCGAAAACTACTCTGGCTAACACTCTGGAAAAATACCTCTAACCTCACAAAAGAGCACCATTATCAATCAGCCTTTCACGGGCGGACAGAATGTCCACCCCACAAGAAAAGAAAATTCACTCTTAGTGAAACAGGCATCTTGCCTGTTCTTGAAAATGGTGCAGGATGTAAGTTTAGCCAAATTGCGAGAGGTTTTGCGCTGTTTTTTGGGCAGTGAAAGCTAACTCGCTTCAGAATCGGGGCAAAGCTACTGAAAAAGTGATTAGTTACCAGCAGGGCAATTTGCTGGTGACTATTGACTTCTGAATTTGGCTTTTGCCCTTTAATTTTCATGATTCGACAAATTGTTACCGTTTCGGAAAAATTCATGATTTCTTCTGGTTCTGGTCAAGCTTTTGAGTCCCTCCAAGCTGAATTGATCGATTTGCTCGATCGATTGCCAATGTTGAAGCACGAAGAGTGGATCGAACGATCGCTCTCTACTATAGTGCAAATGGCCGGAGACGATCTCGATCGCCTAGACTGGAAAATTATCTCGTCGTCTTTGCAAGATATGGAAAAGGCTTTCTCCATGTTTTATCCTTACCGCCACATTCGCAAAATTGTGATTTTTGGTTCGGCGAGGGTGTCGTCAGAATCCCCAGAATATCTAATGGCCAGAGATTTTGCTAGAGCCATTTCCCAGCAGGGATTTATGGTGATTACTGGCGGGGGTGGGGGAGTTATGCAGGCGGGGAATGAGGGCGCGACTGCTGAACATTCTTTTGGGCTGAACATTCAGTTACCTTTCGAGCAAGGTTCTAATCCTTTCATTGCGGGCGATCGCAAGTTACTTAATTTTAAATATTTTTTCACTCGCAAGTTATTTTTTCTGCGGGAAAGCGATGGTTTAGCTCTGTTTCCCGGTGGTTTCGGCACTCTGGACGAGGCTTTTGAGTGTCTGACTTTGACTCAAACTGGCAAGTTTGGGCCGGCTCCTGTGGTATTGATCGATCGACCAGGAGGCGATTATTGGCACGATTGGAATGCTTTTGTGCAAAAACAATTGCGGGGTCGAGGTCTAATTTCAGCGGACGATCGCAGCCTGTATACGATTACTGACGATGTAAATGTCGCTTGCGAGGCGATCGCGAGTTTTTATCTGGTTTATCACTCCTGTCGCTACGTGGATGAAAAACTGGTGATTCGCTTGAAGTCTAAACTTTCTGACGATAATGTCGATCGGTTAAATACTGAGTTCAGCAATATTTTAGTAGACGGTAAAATTGAAAAAAGTAAAGCTTTGCCCGCTGAAGCCGGAGATGAAACTTTCGATTTGCCGCGCCTAACTTTGCACTTTAATCAGCGAAATTTGGGACGACTTTATCAGCTCATCGCTGCTATCAATCAAATGGGTGCAGCTTCACCTGCGGCGGCGCATCCAGAACAAAAGTAGTCATTAGTTGTTAGTTATGAGTCTGTAGGGGGGGGTTTCACGAGAAATATTTGTAACTAATTCAGGGAATAAATAAACCCGCCCCTCTGTAGTCCTCCTTTCGTCAGAAAGCAGAAGGCAGAAAGTAAAAAATTCAGGGTAAAATGTATGGCTTACAGCGATTTTAGTTTGGCAAGTGTCAAAAAATCGTTAAATTTAACGATTTCGCCCAGACAAGATTTGTTTTCGGCCGTACCTGCTTTGGAATGCAGCAATCATTTAACAGAAACTTTAGCTTATAATGTGCCTTTTGCTCTGGCGAGTAATACGGAAAAATCACGCTCAGAAATGATTATTGCGCCGATTTTGCTGGAACTTACCAAACAGTTTCCCGATCGCATTAGTTTGTTTTCGGGAGTCGATTTTACGGTTGACAGCGATTTGGGATTAAACGGGAGTTGCGATTTTCTGATTAGTCGATCGGTAGAATTCCTGATTGTTAGCGCGCCGGCGATTTTAATCGTTGAGGCTAAAAAGGAAAATATTAATGCTGGGTTGGGTCAATGTATCGCGGAAATGTATGGAGCTCAACTGTTTAATGAACATGAGGGAAATCAGGTATCAAAGATTTATGGCGTTGTGACAACGGGAGAAATTTGGAAGTTTTTAACGCTGGAAGGACAATTAGTTAAAATAGATTTATTGGAGTATTTTTTGAATCAGGTCGATCAAATATTGGGGATTTTGGCGATCGGCATTCAGGATGGGTAATTGTTAATTGTTAATTGTTATTTGTTATTTGCTGCTAATTTATTTAAAGTTTGATAATATCGTATACCCTAAAAAAACAGAAATTTTGTAGGGGCGGGTTTTACCAACCATAATTGCCTAAAACCCACAATCTCGTAAACCCGCCCCCACCCAACACTAAATTCAAATGTACCTCTTTCAAGTAAATGTATTATAAAATACAACCCAAATCTATATAAAACCTTAAAAGTTGTTTCACCTACAAATAGTCACTAATTTTTACACTAGATTATAACCAGTGTTAATTCTAGAATTTGTGCAAGCTCAGCTTTCTTGAACTGACCAAAGGATAAAAACATGGATATCTTATCTAACACCGTCGCGCTATCGCGGATGCAATTTGCGCTAACCGCCATATTCCATATGCTGTGGCCGGTTTTGACTACTGGAATGGGCATTTATCTGGTAATTGTTGAGGGAATGTGGCTGAAAACTCGCAATCCTGACTATTACCATCATGCTCGCTTTTGGTCAAAATTATACGTGCTCAACTTTGGGATTGGGGTAGCATCCGGTATTCCAATGGAGTTTCAATTCGGTACGAATTGGGCACCTTTTTCCGAAGCAGTTGGTGACTTTTTTGGTAGTATTTTAGGGTTTGAAGCTTCAATGGCATTTATGCTAGAAGCTGGCTTTTTAGGAATTATGCTATTCGGTTGGGGTCGCGTTCACCCGATCGTCCATTATTTCGCTACAATCATGGTAGCCTTCGGCGCAAACCTATCCACCGTATGGATTCTAGTCGCCAACTCTTGGTTGCAGACACCCGCCGGCGGAGAAATGATTAACGGTAAGTTTGTTGTCACCGATTATTTCCAAGCAATTATGAACCCCTTTGCATTAAACAGCATTCTTCATATGTTTTTTGCGACGTTAGAAACATCCTTGTTTGTGATTGGTGGGATTAGCGCTTGGTACATTCTTAATAAACGCAACGAAGCCTTTTTTTCCAAATCTTTAAAAATTGCCATAGCGACGGCGATCGCAGTTGCACCTTTGCAGATATTCATCGGACATTTGAGCGCTGAACAAGTCTATCACTATCAGCCCACCAAATTAGCAGCAATCGAAGCTAAATGGGAAACCTCCCCAGCCGGAAGTTCAGCCGATTGGACTTTACTAGCTTTGCCTAATGAAAAAGCCCAAAAAAATGACTGGGAAATCAAGGTTCCCAATGGCTTAGGATATGTCCTAGAATTCAAACAAAAGCTCTCCGAACCAGTCCTTGGGTTAAAGGAATGGAAACCAGAAGATAGACCTCGGATGGTAGGTTTAATCTACTATTGTTTCCGCATCATGTCCGGGATTGGATTCTTCTTTCTGGGATTGATGTTGTTCAGTATAATTCAGTGGAGTCGAGGCAAACTTTCTGCTGAAAATATTAGCCTGCAACCTTGGCTGATGCGCGCTTGGGTATTAGCAGCACCACTGGGATATATTGCTGTAGAATCTGGTTGGATTGTGCGCTGTGTGGGGAGACAGCCCTGGGTTTTATACGGGCAAATTCGCACGGCTGATGGAGTGTCAAACATCCCCGCGAGCAATGTTTTAACTTCTCTTTGTTTCTTTGCAGTTATTTACAGCTTTTTGTTTGTTTGTGCCTTGTATTTTGGCAGCCGCATTATCCGCCAAGGCCCTAACTTAAATCTTTCAGTACCTGGTTTAGATAATCAACCTGCAATCGAAACTGAACCCGCAGAACATATTCCAGATCAACGTCCCGTAGAAGCACAACAATAGGAGGTTTTATGCAAGCTTTGGAGCATTTTCTCCCGGAAGTCTGGTTCGTGATTTTAGGTATCTTTCTCTTGCTTTACGTCATGCTAGATGGCTTTGACTTAGGTGTGGGAATCTTATCCCTAACGGCGGATGATGATGAACGCAGAAGCATTTTAATGACCAGTTTGGGCAACGTTTGGGATGCTAACGAAACTTGGCTCGTTTTGATGGGTGGCGCTTTATTTGGGGCATTTCCCCTGGCTTACGGCACGATTTTAACGGCATTGTACATACCGATTTGCATGATGCTTTTTGGTTTGATATTTCGGGCTGTAGCTTTTGAGTTTCGCGAGCATTCTAACCGGAAGTTATTTTGGAATTATGCCTTTGGTGCGGGCAGTTTTTTAGCTGCTTTGGCGCAAGGATTTGCTCTCGGTGCGGTGCTTGAAGGCATTGCGGTTGATGAAGCTGGGCATTTTGTGGGTACTACTTGGGATTGGCTGGATTGGCGATCGATCTTGGTGGCCTTGACGCTCGTTCAAGGCTACGTATTGATCGGCTCAACCTATCTAATTATGAAAACGGATGGGGAACTACAAACAACTCACTATCGCACTGCGAAAATTGCGGCAGTAACGACGTTAATCGGAGCGATTTTGATTACCGTCGCAACTCCAATTTTTTATGAAAGTACCAGATCAAGGTTGTTCGAGAAACCGCTAGTTTATATTTTTGCGGCGATTCCTGTGCTGGGATTGTTGTTGGTTGGACTCTTGCTGAAAAGTTTGGAGCAAAAAGAAGAGCGAACACCGTTTATCTGGACAATTTTGATTTTCTTGCTTAGTTTTCTCGGCTTGGGATTGATTGTTTTTCCCTACATTATTCCCACGCAACTCACGATTTACCAAGCGGCGGCTGCACCTAGCGCCCTGGTGTTTATGATTGTGTTCATTGGCTTTCTAATCCCGATTATGATTTTTTACAACATCTACAATTATGTAGTGTTTCGGGGGAAAGTCGCTGGCGGCCACTACGGGGAATAAATAAGAATTAAACCGCAGATATACGTAAATGTACGCAGTGCATCTGAATTTTGGAAGGGCGAAGCATTCCGGCAGATAATTTATTAGTGAGAGCCAGAGATTTACTGCCGTAATGCTTCGCCCCTACGAATATATCTGCGTATATTTACCTGTATCTGCGATCGAAATTACAGATTTTTATTTTCTGATACCATCAGAACTTACGCAGCAATAATATACAATCTTTAGTATTATATTTTATTACAACTAGCCTCTAAATAACGACTGACGTGATAAGCTGTTACGCATTTAAACCACTAACTATCCAGGTAGGGTGCGTCAGCTAGAACACTTACTAGACATGGGAAACGCCTTAGAACTGACGCACCCTACAATCGTCTTTTAAATGCCGAACAGCTTAGACATGGATTATCATAAAGTCTGGGACTAAAAGGTTTACAGGCACATTTTTAATTAAATAAATTTATTTTCTATGTTAACCAAGCTTATTCAAAACTTAGTTACAAGAATGTCTATTTCCTTCAATGGTACTACTGGTTTGCAGAAGATTTGCGATCGCCCCAGTTCCCTCACGCAAAAAACTCTAATTAACATGGCCTTGCGAGTGGCGCTGGTGACGCTAATTTCAGCAAGCGCTAGCTATTTCTACGTCATGTCTAATCTGGAGAGGCAAACTAGAGAACAACTAGAGAAATATATTCTTGAGAGGGGAGAACGAGAGAGTAGTATTTTTCAATTAGCAGAAAGCAATTTGACCTTTCTCAAACATCAACTGTTGCATCATTTTAATCAACTAGCTTCTGCCAATTTTCAAGCGGAATTCGATCGCTTATTTTTCCCTTGACCTGATGGCACAATTCGCAATTTCCCCCCAAATCGACCGATTAAAGAATTGGATGCTGTACAATATCCTACGGCTTTTATTGGTCGAAATGTCAAAGTTGATGCCGAACTCAAACAACAATTACTTGTTACCTATAAACTGATTGGTGCTTACGGCCCTGCTTGGAGTAATCGGTTTCCAGATACCTATTTTCAAACAGCAAAAAATACGGGTATTATCTACTGGCGAGACGTGCCATTTACTCTAGAATCAAAGCCTGATTGGTATATACCAGATGAAGAATATTTTTATATTGGCGACTCCAAGCACAACCCAGAGCGAAAACCTGCTTATACTGGCGTTTATCTTGACCCCAGCGTGAATATTTGGATGGTATCTATGATTATCCCCGTTTACGATCGCCAAGACCGATTTATGGGCAGTGTCGGACACGATATTATTCTGACTGATTTGATCAAAAATGCCACCAATAATCACTTGCCTGGAACATATAACCTAATTTTTCGAGCTGATGGTCGCTTAATTTCCCATCCCGATCGACTTGCACAAATCCAACAGGCTAAGGGAGAATTCAATATTGAGAAGGCGAACAATCCTCATCTTCAGGAAATATTTAAGTTAGTTAAAAATGCTCCTAAAGGGCAGATTGTATTAGAAAATAATCGCGATTGCGAATATCTAGCTTTTACCAAACTTGCCGGGCCAGATTGGTATTTTGTCACGGTATATCCGAAGTCACTTCTATCAAATTTCGCCTGGAGCAGCGTTCAGTTTGTGCTAGTCTCAGGGTTAACTGGTTTAATTGTCGAGCTGTTATTGTTAGCCTCTGTGCTGCGGCAACAAATTGCTGTTCCCCTCAAAGAGCTAATTGCTGCTACCAAACACTTGGGTGTCGGACATTTTGATGTTAAACTCGATAAAAATCGCAGTGATGAATTGGGAGAATTAGCGAATTCTTTTACGAATATGGCAACTCAGTTAAATAAGTCCTTTGAGCAACTAGAAAAAGCTAATGTTGAGTTGGAGGATCGAGTTGACGATCGCACTTCGCAGTTGCAACAGGCACTAGAAAACCTCGATCGCACTCAAACTCATATGGTACAAAGTGAGAAGATGTCAGCCTTGGGGCAAATGGTGGCGGGTATTGCCCATGAAATCAATAACCCGGTGAGTTTTATTCATGGGAATCTCACGCACATCAACCAATACAGTCAGGATTTATTGCGCCTGATGCGGCTGTATCGGGAATATTTTCCCGATCCTCCAACAGTCATTCAAGAAACAATTGAGGAAATCGATCTAGAATTTATGGAGAAGGATTTGATTAAAGTTTTGGGTTCGATGGAAATTGGCACCGATCGCATTCGCAATATTGTGCTTTCTCTCCGCAACTTCTCGCGCTTGGATCAAGCTGAATTCAAAGCAGTTGATATTCATGAAGGTATTGACAGCACTTTAGTTATTCTGCAAAATCGTCTTAAAGGATTAGCCGATAGTCCTGAAATTGAAGTCGTCAAAAATTATGGTAATTTGCCTCTGGTAGAATGTTATGCGGGACAACTGAATCAAGTATTTATGAATGTTCTGGCAAATGCTATTGATGCGTTGAATGACGATCAAAAATATCAAACATTTAACGAAGTTAAAAATAATTCCTGTAGAATTACGATTGATACTCAAGTCATTCGAGATGAATGGATTGCGATCCAAATTAGCGATAACGGTGCAGGGATTAGTGAAGAAATACGATCGCGCATTTTCGATCCATTTTTTACGACTAAACCTGTGGGTAAGGGTACGGGATTGGGCTTATCTATTAGTTATCAAATCGTGACTGAAAAGCATGGTGGCAAAATGTGGTGCGAGTCTGTTTTGGGTAAAGGAACGGAATTTGCGATCGAAATTCCGATATGTCGATCGCATAACAAGTAATAAACAACACTTCATATCAAATCCGTTTGCATCGGAATGATATAAACGGAGGAGACGGAGGAGACGGCAGTGCCGTGTCCCTACCGCGAGCAATTGTAGGGAAACGGCATTGCCGTCTCGCTTGTCATTCCGGCACAGCCGGAATTGATATCACAAGTCACTAATTCATAAAGGAATCTCGATCGCAAATTCAGTACCTTGACCCAAAACAGAACGGCATTTCAAGACTCCACCGTGTTTTTCCACGACAATTCGGTAACTGATGGCCAACCCCAAACCAGTACCTTTCCCCATCGGTTTTGTGGTGAAAAATGGGTCAAACAATCGGCTGCGTATGTCTTCTGTCATGCCGATCGCATTATCGGCAATGCGGATGCAAACACTATTTTCGTTAAGGGCTTCTGTACAAATGCTAATGGTTGGTTTCCACTTGCCGTCAGTTGTTAGGGAAGCGCTCGGAGAGACTCGCTTTTTTTCATTGTAAGTATCTTCCAAGGCGTCAATACTGTTGCTAACCAGATTCATAAATACCTGATTTAGCTGACCTGCATAGCATTCAATCAATGGCAGTTTATCGTAGTTTTTGATTATTTTAATTTCGGGATAGTCGGATCTGGCTCGGAGTCGGCTGTGCAAAATTAGCAGTGTGTTGTCTATGCCTTCGTGAATGTTGGCAGGCTGCTTTGCTGAGTCGTCTAAACGTGAAAAGTTTCGCAAACTCAGAACTATTTCGCGAATCCGATCTGCTCCCATTTTCATTGATGATAAGATTTTTAGTAAATCTTCTTTTACAAATGCTAAATCGATGTTTTCGATATATTCTTGAATTTCTACCGTTGGCTGAGGATAGTGTCTTTGGTAGAGTTCCAGAAGTTGCAACAAGTCTGTGATATATTGGCTGGCATAGGAAATATTGCCGTAGATAAAACTGATGGGGTTGTTGATTTCGTGGGCGACTCCAGCTACCATTTGGCCAATACTGGATAGTTTTTCGGTATGAATTAGGTGAGATTGAGTTTCTCGGAGTTCTTTGAGAGCGATTTCTAGCTGCTGGGCTCTGTTATTGGCGATCGCCTCGGAGAGCCGCAAAGCATCCTCGGCTGCTTTGCGCTCTGTCATGTCAAAAATGGCGCCGTTGAGCGATAAAACTTGATTGGCTGCATTAAAGGTGGCTTGACCTTTTTCTGCAACCCATCGCACATTTCCGTCGCAGTGAATTAGGCGATATTCGATCGTGTAAGGTTGTTTTGTCTGAATTGCCCGATCAATCATTTGCTCGGTCTGCTCGGTGTCATCGGGATGAATTATACTAGGAAAAGCCTGCATCGGTTGCAGCATAAAGTTAGCTGCGGGATAGCCAGAAATAGCTTCTATGCCGTTGCTGATAAAAGTTAGGCTCGATCGCCCCGCAGCATTACAACGATAAACTGCACCGGGAATGTTAGAAACTAACGATCTAAATTCTTGTTCCCTTTCTCGCAAAGCTGATTCAATTCGCTTGCGCTCACTAATGTCGCGAGCAATGGCGCACTGATATTCTTTGCCGTTAAATTCTAAATGGTCGATCGTAATTTCTACCGGAAAAATTCGACCGTATTTAGTCAGGTGGTGAACTTCAATATTCACCGAACCGCATCGTTTTAAGACATTCCAGTGCAAATTCCAAGCAGTTTCGGGAAAATCTGGATTGATGTCGTGGATGCTCATATGGAGCAATTCTGTGGTCGAATATCCCAAGGAAGAGCAAGCGGTGTCGTTGACGTACAGAAAATTACCGTTTGACCCGATCCAGAATATCGCATCTGCCGATCGGTCGATCGCAAACTGAGTCAGTTGCAACTTTTCCTCAACCTGCTGGCGGTAGGCCACTGCTTTTTCTAACTGTTCGTTCAGCGAATCGAGAGCTAAAGTGCGATCGACAATAGTGTCTGTGTCGCAAAGCTCGATCGATCTTTCTATCTGAATCTCAGGCTTTTCGTGATTTTCTGCTACCTGTTTTAGCGGTAGTTTTTGCAGATTTTCAGTTTGATTTAAACTAGAATTAGCAATTGCTTGTGGCATGAAGGCGACTAAAAGTACAGAAATCAAAGCACTTGCAGCTTTGAGACTTACTGACAGCCAATAAATGGAATGCCAAACTGTCCAAACTGCCGTCAATTGAGCAGCACCGCAGACAAAAAAACCAACGGCAAATACCAGGAAAATCTTGCTATGAGAACCTTGGCGGGTAAAATAAACTAAAGATACTGCCAGAAAGCAATAGGCTAGTGCAGTCAGCGAATCAAAAACAGCGTACAGTTGCAACTCCGAGCGAGCGTCGCAGCCGATTGCGGAAGATACAGCAATTGTTGAAAAAAAAATTGTTAATAGTTGTTGCATAAAGTTCAAAAAACAAGTTACAGCATATTCCAGGTTTGTGAAGTGTAGGGACACGGCAGTGCCGTGTCCCTACGGGAAGCTCACGATAGACGGGTGTACTTCATAAATGTGAAATTTGCTGTATTTACACCAATACAAACCCGATCAAATGTAACTATTTGACTTCGCTGGTTGAAATATTTACATAATTATATACTTTTTTCATTTTTTATGAGACAGTTATTTTTTCACGGAATCCCAAAACTATGTAGGTTGATCCCCTCGAAGCTTTCCGCAAGTATGAGTCATTACTTTCCGAGTGGCTAAAAATGCTTACTTTCCTCGCAATGAGGGAATACATAAATTCGCCTACTTATTGTTTCTGACAAAATTAAATTTTTCATAATGATTATTGAGTCTTATTTGACGGTCGCAGACGGATAATATCAATTCCGGCTGCGCCAGAATAATATAGAGGAGACTGCACGTGCCGTGTCCCTACCGCGATTATTTGTAGGCACACGGCACTGTCGTCTCCTGATTTCGTTCTTTCTATTTTCTGTCTTCGACGAGGCAGAGCAAGAGTGATATGGGTTCCCAGGCTGGAGCCTGGGAACCAGTTAATAGAAACCAATTTACAGTAGATTCCAGGGCTGTAGGGACACGGTACTGCCCATTGGTGTCAACTTAAGCTGTGAGTCCGGCAAATCCTCCCGCCTACCCGCTAGTCCGCCAGGGAATGAATTCCCTGTCTAATAGCGAAAGTCCTCTTAAGAGGACTAATGAATTTTAAATTTTTCTTCTCAGTCCTCTTAAGAGGACTTTAGCTTTGAGGCAGGGGTTTCAACCCCTGCCGGACTGTCGGTTTGATGTTAAGTTGATACCAATGGGCGCTGCCGTATCCCTATAAGAGCTGATTGCAAATCCACAATTAACTAAGCATTACCCAACACCAAATGCACCAAAGTCCGAACCCCAAAACCAGTGGCTCCGGGGCCGTTGTAGCCGTTTTCTTTCTCGATCCAAACTGGGCCGGCAATATCTAAATGCGCCCAAGCAGTATCCTTGACAAACTGTTTCAAAAATAGCGCGGCTGTAATTGAGCCACCCGCACGCGGCCCAGTATTTTTCATATCGGCGTGCAAAGCTTTCAATCCATCAAAATATTTGTCTTCTATCGGCATTCGCCAAAACTTTTCGCCTGCCAATTCTGAGGCTGCAACTATTTCGGCGGCGACGCTATCTTGAGGACTCCATAAACCAGCGATATCTTCGCCCAAAGCAACTACGCACGCTCCGGTGAGAGTTGCTAAATCGACAATTACATCAACTCCCAATTTATCAGCAAATACCAAAGCGTCAGCCAAAGTTAAACGGCCTTCGGCGTCGGTATTGTTGACTTCTATTGTTTTGCCGTTGGAAGCTGTGAGGATGTCTCCAGGGCGCATGGCGCGACCGCTAATCATGTTTTCGGTGACGGCGCTGATAAAGTGAACTTCGACATCTGGTTTGATGTGCCCGATCGCCAAAGCTGCACCCAAAGTAGCCGCCGCGCCGCCCATGTCTACTTTCATGATCTCAATACCGCTACCGGTTGCTTTGATGTTCAAACCGCCGGAATCAAAGGTCAATCCTTTGCCGACAATTGCTATTTTGCGGCGCGGTGTGCCTTTTGGTTTGTAAGTCAGGTGGATGAATTTCGGCGGCAAGTCGGATGCTCTAGCAACGGCGAGAAAGGCTCCCATCCCAAGTTTTTCGCAGTCTTCGAGTTCCAAGATTTCTAATTCTAGATCGCATTCGATCGCGAGTTTTTTAGCGGTTTCGGCCATCGTAATCGGGGTGACATAATTTGCCGGCGCTGCGACTAATTCCCGTGCTAAAATGACTCCGGCGGTGATTTGACGGGCGCGGGCGATCGCACTTTCGGTACCGGCCAAACCAAGCAAATGAATTTGTTCTACTTGCGGGCTTTTGTCGTCGGGTTCCGATTTGAAACGGTTGTCTTGATGCAGGGAAAGTTCTACACCTTCGGCGATCGCACTGGCTGTAACATCCGGCGCGTTTTTCCACACCGGAAAGCTAATTCCGAGGGTTTTGCATTTTTCCTTTTTGGCTAGCTTGGCGCAAATACCCGCAGCTTGCCGCAAAGTGTCTAATTTTAAGTCCTCTGAAGAGCCCAAACCGACGATCGCAATTTTGCGAATCGGATTATTGCCGCCGACGCGGGCGATCGCGCTTGTCCCGACTTTGCCCTTAAAATCGGCTTCCTGAATCAGCTCTTTCAAAGTGCCTGCAAGCTTTTCATCTAATTGTGCCAAGTCGCCGGTGAGCTCTACCGAGTCCTCAAATAGACCAATTACCAGGGCGTCTCCCGTCCAAACAGAGCGGGCTGTATCGGTGACTAGAAATTCCATGTTTTGATTTACACTTTAGATTTTAGATTTCTGATTGTACTTTGTAGTTGGTGGTTTGTGGTTTTTTTGCAGGTGCGGGTAAATAGATCGATCGCACAAATTCCGCGCTCCGCATCGAAATAAATTCTGGTACTATATCAGCCAAGTCCGCTGGCGATCGATTCTTTATTCTTAATTCCCTTAAATTTTCCCATGCTAAAGCGACGCAAAACCCGAGTTTCTGTTTTAATAGGCGTTTCAGTTTGCGTAATGGCGATCGGCTCTTTGCTTGTGGCGGCGAAATGGATGGGTATCGGCCCATTCCATAAGGCTCAGGGCCCCGTGGATGCAGCGAATTCCGCATCCTCCGTCAATATGCTGGTATCGCTGTCACCGAGCGAGCGATCGGCGAAATTAGTGGAGATTGTCGCCAGTCAGTCTGCAACCACAAACCCCCAACAACAAATCTCTCCTCAAAGTCGCGCCCGCTACCTACTAGCCAGCGATTTAATCCAGCAAGGAAATGCGGCTAAAGCATTAACATTATTAGACAAATTAGAGCAAGAATATCCGATTTTAGCCTCTCATATTGCAGCTAAAAGGGCGGAAGCTTACCAATTGAGCGGCGATAAAGGCAAAGCCGAAACAGCTTGGCAAGAACTACTAAAAAACTATCCAAATGACCCAGTATCTGCCGAAGCTTTATATATTTTAGGCAAGTCAAAACCGGAATATTGGCAACAACTCGTTACTGAATTTCCCGCTCATCCCCGCAGCGTAGAAATTGCCATCCGCAAGTTAAAAGAAAATCCCAATCAGCCGGAGTTGATGCTGATAGTAGCAAAACACGGTCATTATGTCAAAGATTACGGTACGATTTTAGAACAACTGGTGCAGCGAAATAGCAGCGCTTTGAAACCGGAAGATTGGGAAGAAATTGCCTTCGGCTATTGGGAAAAACAGGATTACGGCAAAGGGGCGATCGCCTACGGGAAAGCTCCCCGCACCGCCCAAAATCTTTACCGCAAAGCTCGCGGTTTGTGGCTCGACGGGAAAATACCAGAATCGAGAATTGCCTATCAAGAATTAGTGCGGGAGTTTCCAGATTCCGAAGATTCTGGTATGGGTTTAATTCGACTGTCACGGGTGAGCGATCCCAAGGATGCGATGGTTTATCTCGATCGGGTAATTAACAAATTCCCCAATTATGCCGCCGAAGCTTTGTTAGATAAATCGCAACTTCTCGACAAAGCAGGCAGCCGTCAATCCGCCTCAGAAACCCGCAAGTTGCTATTGACAAAATACAACAATTCTGATAAAGCCGGCGAATTGCGTTGGACGATCGCCCAACAGTACGCCAAAGGTGCAGATTTAAAATCAGCTTGGCAGTGGGCGAGAGAATTAACCACCAACAATCCCGATAGCGAACAAGCTCCAGAAGCAGCATTTTGGGTCGGAAAATGGGCAAAGCAACTCGGCCGCGAAGCAGATGCCAAGACTGCATTTGAGTATACTATTATACGCTATCCAGAGTCATATTTTGCATGGCGATCGGCAGTATTTCTCGGCTGGCCAGTAGGCGACTTTACCACAGTCCGAGATTTGTCTCCCAAGGTAGTGCATCTCCCTCAGCGTCCCGAACCAACTGCTGGTTCTCCTGCGTTGAAAGAACTCTATCAACTAGGTCAAGATAGAGATGCTTGGACGCTGTGGCAAATAGAATTTACCAACCGTATAGAACCAACTATTGCCGAACAGTTTACCGATGGTTTAATGCGAGTCGCTGTAGGAGATAATTTAGACGGTTTGTGGATGGTTGGGAGTTTGCGAAAGCGCGAAAAACCAGATGATAGAACCGAATATTTGGCTCTCAGACAGCAGTCCGCTTATTGGCAAGCACTTTATCCTTTTCCTTACCTAGAAACCATTGTCAAATGGTCACAAGAACGAAAAATGAATCCAGTATTAGTAACAGCATTAATCCGCCAAGAATCGCGGTTTATGCCCCAGATTAAATCAGTAGTTGGGGCGACAGGTTTAATGCAAGTAATGCCGGAAACAGGAGCTTGGGTTGCTGAGAAAATTGGTCTCAAAAAGTATTCCTTGGACAATGTGGACGACAATGTTAAACTCGGCACGTGGTATTTGGATCACACTCATGACGAGTACAAAAATAACTCGATGTTAGCTGTCGCTAGTTACAATGCGGGGCCGAATGCAGTAGCAGATTGGTTGAAGAGGTTTGATTTTAGTGACCCTGATGCTTTTGCAGAAAAGATTCCATTTCCTGAAACCAAAGGATATGTGAAATCGGTATTTGAGAATTACTGGAATTATCTACGAATTTACAATCCAGAAGTTAATCAGTTAATGACTGAGCATTATGCGGCTTCCCAGAAAAAAGCAAAGCCTCAGTAATTCTGGTTTGTAGTAATATCAACTCCGATAACATCGGAATGATATAAACGGAGGACACGGCAGTGCCGTTTCCCTACCCAGATTAATTGTAGGGAAACGGCACTGCCCATTGGTGTCAACTTAAGCCGAAAGCCTTGAGAAATCTCGTTTTTACCGCAGTCTAGATCCCCCTAAATCCCCCTTAAGAAGCTATGCTTTATAAACATCTTTCTTAACAATCCTGAAAGCTTTGTAAATCAAGGCTTTTGGGAGCAATCACGACACAAGCCTTGACAATTTAACAACCTTGTTTATTGAAAATAGCTGGCATTTATTGAGAATTGGCGATCGAGGAATAAGGGTTTGATAGCCTCGATCGCGATCGCTCTCTAAATGTTAAGAAAGATCCTTATAAGGCATAGCTTAAGAAGGGGGACTTTGAGAAGACTCCTGTCCCCCCCTTCTTAAGGGGGGATCGGGGGGATCGAGCCTAATCGTCAGACAGTAGACTGGTACTACATTTGACGTTAAGTTGACACTAATCGGCACTACCGTGTCCTAATTGTAGTGCTATATCAGCGACATCCCAAAGAATCGCGAGTAGAAACCCCAGTTTGAGAATTAATCCCGCTTGCCTTTGTACACAATTCTTTAACTTGTGCGCCGTCCATAATGGCGTCGGTAAAATCAGCGCCGGTAATATTAACTCCGTCAAAAGTAGAACGCAGCAAAATTGTTTCCGCTAAGATTGCATCGCTTAAATTCGCCTTAGTAAATTTAACTTGATCTATCATGGCATTAGTTAAATTTGCTCCGTGCAAATTTGCCTCAGTCATCACCGAAGCGCTCATAATTGCTCCCCGCAAATCGGCATTAGAAAAATTAGTCAAGTCCATGTTAGCGTTAGAGAACTCAGCGGCGCGCAGCATTTGACCGGAAAAATCACGTCTTGTCAGTTCAGCGTTGCTAAAGGAGAGCGGAGGAGCGTAATATTTAGATTGAGCCTGGGCTGGCTGCGGGAGGATAAAGATAGTTAGGGCCAATAGGAATGCAGCTAGTTGCCGGAGTTTCATAAATCTGATGTGCTCGCAAGGTGGGTTTTTGGTAGTGTATCCCGAACTTTGGTCGATCGACTAAACAGCTACAATCTTAATTAATAGTGATGGAGATGAAAAAAAATATGCTAAATTTTTTCTTAACTTGGATAGTAGCAGCGGTTTCGCTAGTGATTACAGCTAACATTGTACCAGGTATTCTGGTGGTTAACTTTCCGGCGGCGATGCTAGCTGCGGTGGTTATCGGATTGGTGAATGCGGTTGTCAGACCAATTATTACATTGTTGACGCTGCCTTTGAGTATTCTTACTTTGGGTTTGTTTTTATTCGTTGTGAATGCCGTTTCGCTTTCCTTGGCTTCGTGGTTAGCCGGTGCGTTTAGTATCGGTTTTGCGGTTAACGGTTTTTGGCCTGCTTTGTTCGGTGCAATTGTGTTGTCGTTTGTTTCTGGGTTGATTGGTCGATTTGTGAATGCCGATACTTTGACTAACTAAGATATTATCCCAGATAGTCGATCGCACAAACCGCAACGGCTACAGTTACCGCAGAACCGACTTTAACCCCTCCTTGTAAAAGGGGGGGATTTTGACTGCGAACTATTTGTTTAGGGACTAAGAGAGAATTTTTGATTAAACTTTCACCGCTAGCTGCACAAAGTGCTGCGGCTTCTGCTACACTTGGCGTCCCGACTTCTTTTGCGACAATATTTGAAGGATTGGGAACTTCTACAGAACTTAGAACGTCAGCCGGAAAAGTTTTTAACGGCCAATTTCGCCCTTGACAAAGTTCCAGCAAACCGACTTCACCTGCTTTAGTTTCTATTGTAGCAATACCTGCGATCGCGCTTTCGGCTAAATGATAACCGCGACAGACATTTTGAATCGCAGTTTCGATTAATTCTCGCGCTGTTCCCCGTTCACAACCTATCCCTACCCACAAAACTCTCGGATGCCACTGAACCTTGGGAATTGAAGATGTTGGCGAGAATCTTCTTTCCGTGAAACTAATCCAAATTCTCGCTTTGATAGTCGATAAATTTTCACCTCCCCAATACAATGAATGTCCTGCGGGCAGATTTTCTTGCCACAAAGTAGAACCAACTTCTTGAATTACTTCCACCGTTTCCCCCCTAGCAACAACCGCCGCTACTCCAGCCCAATCACCTTCGCCGCGACTCCAACCGCAGGGAATATCTAGCTTCTCTAAACTAAATTCATTAATCATTATAAATAATTAACAGTCTTAATAAATAAAACTTGTATAATTTTAGTATAAACTGTAAACAAGACAAAATTTAATATGGTAGAACTAAACCAATTACTATTAGAGTTTGAAGCCCACCTAAACAGTGACGCAGTGACGGAAGAATGGAAAGAACGTCGCGACTGTTGGATGGGCGAGGTGTCAGCAGCAATTGACCAAAAACAGCTAGCAGAATTGCTAGTTGCATTAGAATCAATTTTTCAGCCGGAAGCAGTACAAAGTCAATGGAAAATGCTCCGGGAAAGTTGGGTAGAAGACTGTCACGTAGCATCGACCCTTGAAGAAGTATCAAGTCTATTGCTGGAACTTGAAAGCAATACAACTTGGGAAGTAGTGACGGATGAATGGCAGGATAATCGGGAGAAGTGGGTGCAACAAATGTACGAGTTTATAGAGTAATTGGTGATTTTGATAGGTAATAGGTGATTGGTGATTGGTTATTATAACCAATAAATAACAACCACAAATAACAACCAACAAATGACTAATGACTAATGACAACTGATTAATTATGCATCTTTAACTAAAACCCCATTCAGAAAAATATCGGCTAATCCTTCTGCCATTTCCTGCATTTGCTGCGGAGAAGCATTCGGTTCCATAATTGTATTTTGACTGAAACCAGCAACGGCAAACATTCCCAAAAATACCTGAGCAACAATCTTCGGATTCATCTTTCGATAAACTCCTTTTTCCATCGCCGTTTCAAAAAAAGCCTCAGCCACAATACTCATTTTTCCGATGACTTCCAACTGAATTTTGTCGCTCAAATCCGGGTGGAATTGGGCCTCCAAAAAACACACCCGCATCATATCGCTATTCTCGCGGATATTCAACATCCGCCGCCGCATCACCTGAGCCACAGCTTTGTAACTGCCCATTTCGCTCAATTCTGTCAGCAAATCTGTCAGTATTTCCACCCATCCTTCCGTGGCCACCTCAACCAAAATCGCTTTTTTATTATCAAAATGCCGAAATAGCGTGCCCTCGGCCACCCCTGCGGCTGCTGCTAAATCACGAGTTGTGGTGGCATCATATCCGCTGCGGGCAAACAACCGCTGAGCAGCTTGCAAAATCCGCTTCTTAGTGTTTGTTTCAGAAGGAGGAGACTGATTAAAAATTCGCATGGCTTTGCAATCGGTAATTGGCGACTTGGAACTGTGGATTCGGGACGGGCGGGCTAAATAATGTTAAGTTTTAAGTTGTGCGTGGCTTTAATCCCAAACTTAAAACTTCTCGCCGGGCTCCAGACCCTTTTTGAGATTGGCTGTATTAGCCTAACATCTGCGGCGCAACAGATCGCTTATGCCTCGAAAAATCTTTATCCTTAGAAAAGAATCCTTGGCATTCAGCAGAAACATTTTTTTTGTTTGACAATCCAAAATCCAAAATCTAAAATCTAAAATCTAAAATCGAATGACCCCGCAGTTCCAAAAAACCAGATCGCCCGTTAGCGAAGCCCTCAAAGAGGATCGCCAAACTCGATTCATCGCCTCCCTGCTCGCCGCTGTACTGCTGTGGTGGGGAATTTCCCCCGAAATCGCCTTCGCCCGCCCAAACCCCGCTAGCGGCTCCCAAGCAGTGTCTGTTCAACCATCGCTCGATCGAGTAATTAAGCAAGTCACCGAATTCAAGCTCGACAACGGCATGACATTCGTGGTACTAGAAAGACCAAGATCGCCCGTAGCATCGTTTCTGATTCATGCTGATGTAGGAGGCGCAAACGAACCCGACGGCCAAACCGGAGTCGCGCACTACCTCGAACATTTAGCCTTCAAAGGCACACCAAAAATTGGCACAACTGACTACAAAGCCGAAAAACCGCTGCTAGAAAAACAAGACCAACTCTTCGAGCAAATGCAAGCAGCTAAGGCTAGCGGTAAAACTGAAGAAGTCGCCAAATTCAAAGCAGAATTTGACAAAGTAGAAGCCGAAGCTTCGCAATTTGTCAAGCGCAACGAATTTGGGAAAATAGTCGAACAAGCAGGCGGAGTCGGACTAAATGCCGCCACTTCTACCGACGCCACTATGTATTTTTATAGCCTCCCAGCTAACAAACTAGAGCTGTGGATGTCGATGGAATCGGAGCGGTTTCTAGAACCAGTATTTCGGGAATTTTACAAAGAAAAACAGGTGATTTTAGAAGAGCGGAGGCTGCGAACCGAGAATTCGGCGATCGGTCAAATGGTTGAAGTTTTTGCCGACAAAGCTTTCTCAGTCCATCCCTATCGTCGCCCCGTTATTGGCTACACTAAAGACATTGAAAATCTCAGCCGCAGCGATGTGCAGAAGTTTTTTGATAGTCACTACGTCCCTAGCAAGCTGACTGTGGCGGTGGTAGGAGACGTGAAAGCTGCGGAGGTGAAGCGACTCGCTCAAATTTATTTCGGTCGCTACAAGGCGAAACCAGCGCCTCCTGAATTGCAAATTGTGGAGCCGCCACAAACGCAAACTAAGGAAGTCACGCTGAAGTTAAAAACTCAACCTTGGTATTTGGAAGGATACCACAGGCCGGCGATGAATCATCCCGACAATGCGGTTTATGAAATAATTGGTTCTTTGCTCAGTAGCGGCCGCACTTCTCGACTTTACAAGTCTTTAGTAGTAGAAAAGCAGTTAGCTTTGGCTGCTCAAGGTTTCAGCGGTTATCCGGGGGAAAAGTATCCTAATTTGATGTTGTTTTACGCTCAAACTGCTCCCGGCCGCACGGTTGATGAAGTAGCTGTCGCTTTGAGTCAGGAAATAGAGCGATTGAAAACAGAGCCGGTGTCCGATGTGGAATTGGAGCGGGTGAAAACTCAGGCGAGAGCTGGTTTATTGCGATCGCTCAATTCTAATATGGGCATGGCATTTTCGCTGCTGGACTATCAAGTAAAAACTGGTTCGTGGCAAAATTTGTTTAAGGAATTGGATGCGATCGCATCTGTTGCTCCGGCTGACGTTCAACGTGTTTCTCAGGCAACTTTCCGCCCGGAAAATCGCACGATTGGTAAGCTTTTGCCACTTTAAGGAAGTTAGGAAAGCAGTTGTCATATCGTTTCCGGTTGCATCGGAATGACAAGCGAGGACACGGCAGTGCCGTGTCCCTACCCCGATTAATTGTAGGGCCACGGCACTGCCGTGTCCTGACTTTGGGTAATATTAATTCCGATGCAACCGGAATAGATATCAGTTATCAGTTATCAGTTAACCGTCAACATTTGTCAGAATGTACAACTTAGGAGAAAGAATGAAAAGGACTAAATTGAAACTGAAAAAGGTAAAGTTATTTCTGCTATCGCTTTGCTTTTTTACTGTTTCATTAGGCACGTTTAATTTGTTACCTTCCTTCGCGGCTGCACCCAAACACTACGACGAATTGAAATTCCCGCAAGTACCAGAAATTAAACTGCCTAAATACACTCGTTTCGAGCTCAAAAATGGCATCCGGGTGTATCTGATGGAAGACCGAGAACTGCCGCTAGTCGGGGGAACGGCGCTATTTCGTACGGGCGATCGCTTTGAACCGGCTAATAAAATCGGACTAGGAGGTTTGACGGGAGAAGTGATGCGAACTGGTGGCACAAGTCGGCATACGGCTGATGAACTAAATCAGTTGCTAGAACAGCGAGCAGCTTCGGTAGAAACGGGGATTGATGTTGCTTCTGGCAACGCTAATTTTAGTGCTTTAGCTGAAGATTTGGAACCCGTATTTGACTTGTTTTCGGAAGTGATTCGGGAGCCAATATTTGCTAAGGAAAAGTTGGATTTAGCCAAGAATCAAACTCAAGGTGCGATCGCCCGTCGCAATGATAACCCCGGCGATATTACCAGCCGCGAGTTTCAAAAGCTGATTTATGGCGATCGCAGTCCTTACGCGCGCACTGTAGAATACAAAACCCTCGCCAATATTTCCCGCGACGATTTGGTGGGTTTCTACCAGAAATATTTCCACCCCAAGAATATGATTTTGGGTATTTCTGGCGACTTTGATACTGCTAAAATGCGATCGCTCGTCGAGCAAAAATTCGGCAACTGGGAACCGACTCAGATTGCAGAAGTGCCACCATTACCAACCGTATCAGCAGCCAATCAAGGCGGCTTATTTTTGGTAAATCAGCCGCAATTAAGTCAAAGTTACGTGCAGATGGGGCATTTGGGCGGAATGCTGAACAGTCCAGATTACGGTGCTTTGGACGTAATGAATGGAGTTTTGAACGGTTTTGGCGGGCGTTTGTTCAATAATGTACGATCGCGCCAAGGTTTAGCCTACACAGTATACGCTGCTTGGAGTCCGAGATTTGACTATCCGGGCGTGTTTGTCGCAGGAGGCCAAACGCGATCGGACGCGACAGTACCGTTTATCAAGGCAATTCGCGCCGAGATTGATCGCATCCGCACCGAACCAATTACCGCCGAAGAATTAGCTTTTGCTAAAGATTCCACCCTCAATTCTTTCATCTTCAAATTTGAAAATCCCAGTCAAACTTTGTCGCGATTAATGCGTTACGAATACTACGGTTATCCCGAAGATTTCATTTTTCGCTATCGTCGCAGCATCGAAGCAGCAACAATTGCCGACGTGCAGCGCGTAGCCAAAACTTACTTGAAACCGGAGAATCTGGTAACATTAGTAGTTGGAAATACTGCGGGAATTCAACCGCCGTTATCGAGTTTGGGAACTTCGGTAAAAGTCCAATCAGTCGATATCACAATTCCCTCAGCGACTTAATTTATTTACTCGTTCCCCGGCTCGGCCTGGGAACGCATATCCGGAGGAAGAGCCTCCATTTTGGGAAGTATTTTGTAGGGTGCGTCGCTGCCGAAACTTCGCTGGAATTTGTAATTTTTTGAGCGACGCACCTAACTATTGTGTGGTGCGGATCTGTGAGATTGTCGCTTGAATTTGTAAATCTTCGATGGCGACGCACCCTACAGCTACTAACCCGGATTTGATATACAGCACTTCCGGATGTTATGAGGTACAGTAGCAGCAATTAGTAAACCAGTTTTTAA
>ENA-OBIO01000350-OBIO01000350.1-metagenomes-genome-assembly--contig:-NODE-350-length-25828-cov-22.8914_pt1 | contig 25828 bp, 24 predicted proteins | sample MGYA00153383_OBIO01 | MGnify analysis MGYA00153383 | reverse complement strand
CCCAACTTTAACCTCCCAAAACGATCGAATATCGCATCCCCGGTCCTTGCGTCACCACATCCAAGAGTTCTAACTGTAGGAGTCCACTCGACACCTCAGAAGTAGACAGTCCCGTCGTTTCAATGACCAGATCGATCGGTGCGTTATTTCCAAGTTTTACAATAGTTTCGACCAGGATCAATAGGGAGGGCTCTAATATGGACTGTAGTAATGTTAGCTGGGTTTCCAGTTGATTGGAATCGATCACAGGCGCGATCGTTATTGGCATAATCTCCATCATTTCCAAAAACGTTTCAGGTCTCGGCAAAATCTGTGCGCCCTGACTAATCAAATGAATACAACCCTGCATTTGATCGCTATCGAGATTTCCCGCCAACGCATATACTTCCCGCCCATACTCATTCGCCTGACCCGCCGTAATCAACGAACCCGACTGCATTCCCGCCTCCATCACCAGCACCGCCCGACTCAGCCCCGCCACAATTCGATTTCGAGCAGGGAAATGATTTCGATCGGGCCGAGTTCCCGCCGGATACTCACTCAGCAATAAACCCTTTTCAGCAATGCGATCGTAGAGCTTCCGATTACACAATGGATAGACTTGATCGACCCCATTTCCTAACACTGCAATGGTCTTTCCATTGGCATTTAGACACGCCTCATGGGCGATTGCATCAATGCCTTCAGCCAGTCCAGAGAGGATTGTAAAATCATGTTCGGACAATACTTTACTATAGCGTTCGGTCCAAATACTGCCATATTTTCCAGGTTTTCGCGTCCCCACAATCCCAATTCCAGGATGAGTTTTTAGAGTGTCTAGCAATTCAGGATTGCCCCGATAATGCAAAACGATCGGCGCATCTGGGATTTCCTTTAATAAGGCCGGATAGCCCAGATCCGTTGGCGTCCAAAAATGAGGATTGTATTGCTGGTATTGTTCTAAAATAAGGTCAGGATTTAGCGATCGGCGTTCGATTACAATCTTTTGTGCTCGCTGCGATCCGATACCATCCACGGCTTGAAGGGCCACTGCATCTGCATCCCACGCCAATCCTAAGTCGCCAAAGATTTGTCGGATACGATGCAACAACACTGGACCAATTCCCGCCACTTCTCGCCACGCTAACCAATACGATCGTTCTACCACGCCCATTTTCAACCTTAGTAAACCTCACTCAAGTATTCCCCTGCAATCCTAATCTGAACGCTTCCAACATCAGAGTGCCGATAATCCATTATTATGAGTGCAATTCAGCATTATTAATTCCGTATACTGCCATGACTGCCGCCATCGATTTGACCGCCCTTGCCCAGAAAACTCGCAGCGCCGCACGAATTCTCTCACTCACCCCGATCGAAACGCGAAATTCAGCCCTCGAAGCCATTGCAGAATCTCTCGCAGCGCAGGCCGATGCGATCGTAAAAGCCAATGAAGCGGACTGCATCGCGGCCCAAGCGGATCAACTCGGTTCGGCCTTGTATGCAAGACTGAAACTCGATCGCATTAAGCTCAATGGTGCGATCGTTGGGGTTCGAGATGTGAAAAAACTCGATGATCCGATCGGCGATGTGCAGATCCACCGCGAACTCGATACGGGCCTCGTGATGAAACGGCTTACCTGTCCTTTAGGTGTCGTGGGCGTAATTTTTGAAGCGCGACCTGACGCGGTGATGCAAATTTCAAGTTTGGCGATCAAGTCGGGCAATGGCGTGATTTTGAAATGTGGGCGAGAGGCGGTGCAGACTTGTGTGGCCTTGGTTTCGGCGATTCATGCGGGGTTAGTTGCTGCTGGGCTTGACCCCAATGTAGTGCAGCTTTTGACTACGCGAGAAGAAACCATGGCACTATTGAAACTCGATAAATATGTCGATTTGATCATTCCCCGTGGCTCGAATTCCTTTGTGCAATTTGTCCAAAACAACACGCGCATTCCTGTCCTAGGTCACGCCGACGGAATTTGTCATCTCTACGTAGATTCCGCCGCAGATATTGCCAAAACTATTCCGATCGTCATTGATTCCAAGACCCAATACCCTGCCGCCTGCAACACCATTGAAACCCTTCTCATTCATCGATCGATCGCCCCAGACTTCCTCCCTAAAGTTGCCGCTGCGTTGACCGCAAAATACGTTGAAATTCGGGGTGATGCTGAAACTTGTGAAATGCTACCGGGAATCGTGCTAGCCACTGAAAACGATTGGTTCACTGAATACGGCGAGCTAATTTTGTCGATTCGTATTGTAGACGATTTAGATAACGCGATCGATCACATCACAACCTATGGATCACGGCACACTGAAGCGATCGCAACTGAAAATACCTTAACCGCCCAAACCTTCATGGATCAAGTCGATGCCGCAGGCGTCTATCACAATTGCTCAACCCGGTTTGCCGATGGATTCCGCTATGGCTTTGGGGCAGAGGTCGGCATCAGCACTCAGAAAATGCCTCCGCGTGGACCCGTAGGCTTGGAAGGGTTGGTCACGTACAAGTACCAAATCGTAGGCGACGGACAGATTGCAGCAACCTACACAGGCGAAAATGCGAAATCGTTTACGCACCAAGATTTATAATTATCTAGATATACAGCCAGCCTATCCAAGTACAATAAAAATGGTTATTCGATAGGGCAATCTATGGTTCAGGCACGCCAAAGGACGATCGGTCAACTTATCGGCAAATACAAAAACTTGCGCCGCATGGTGGGAATCGCGACCGTATTTTGCGCCCTCACCGCATGCCAATCCTCAGTGCGATCGCCTCGAACAGACAAAACCCTACGTCTTCTCACCCCATCCGATCCCAAAACGTTCAACTACGCGAACAGCGCCTCGGTGCCAAACGTGTTTTTATTCAGTCACGAAGGGTTGACGCGTGAAAATGGAACAACAGGCGAAGTAGAACCGGGGCTAGCAGAAAAATGGGTGTATTCGGCAGATAAAAAACGGCTGGTCTTCACCCTGCGCCAGAATCTAAAATGGTCTGACGGAGCGCCGCTTACGGCTGATGATGTCGTCTTTACCTACAACGACATTGTATTCAATCCCAAAGTGCCGATCGAAGCGAAAGATCAGGTCCGCATTGGGGCAAAAGGCGAATTTCCAACGGTCAAAAAACTCACCGATCGAACCATTGAGTTCACCTTTCCAGAACCATTCTCGCCCTTTCTCCACACCACTACGGGTGGACGCACGGGGTCAGTCGCGATCCTGCCCAAACATAAGCTAGCTGCGACCTTGAAGACTCTTGACAAAAACGGTAACCCAAATTTCATCACCCACTGGGGCACCGATACAAAGCCGGATGACGTGGTTGTGAACGGCCCATACCAAATCGAGAGTTACTTAACTGGACAGCGATTAGTTTTCAAACGGAATCCCTACTATTGGCGAAAAGGATTGCAGGGTGAATCACTACCGAAATTCGATCGCATCATCTGGTCTATCATTGAAAATCAAGATACGCAATTGCTAAAGTTTCGATCGAATGATCTCGACGTGATGGGGGATTCGCGTCCGCTGAAGGCCGAATACTATGCACTTTTGAAACAGGAAGAGCAACGCGGCAACTTCAAAGTAATGGACGGCGGACCGTGGTCTGGCGTGCTGCAATTTGTATTCAACCTGAGTACGGCAAAAAATAGCGACGGGAAACCCTTTGTAGAACCCAAAAAAGCACGCTGGTTCAACAACAAAGCCTTCAGACAAGCGATCGCCTACAGCATCAACAAAGAACGGATCAACACCAACATCTTTCGCGGTGTGGGCGTGATTCAGCATTCGCCTATTTCTGTCCAAAGCCCGTTCTTTTATTCACCAGAACAAGGGTTGAAGGTGTATAACTATAGCCCCAGCAAAGCAAAGGAATTGCTGAAAGCAGCGGGATTTAGCTATAGAGGCAATGAACTATTCGACGATCGAAACAATCGCGTCGAGTTTAACTTAGCAACTAATGCGAATAACCTAGTTCGAGTAGCGATCGGATCTCAAGTCAAGCAAGACCTCGAAAAAATTGGGATTAAGCTTAACTTTCAAGTCGTGAACTTTAGCGTCCTAGTGGAAAAAATTAACGCCTCACGGGATTGGGATACGCACATGATTGGCTTTGAGGGCGGAGTAGAACCGCATCTCGTCGCAAATCTCTGGCTTACAGGGGGCGGATCCCATTCGTTTAATCTCAAACAGCAGCCCGGACAGCCTGCCATTCAAGACTACGCACCTAAGCCTTTTGAAGTCGAAATCGATCGCCTATTTCAAGACGGAGCGAGAGAGTTTGACCCTGCTAAACGACGGGCTATTTACATTAAGTTCCAGCAGCTTGTTCAAGAAGAACTGCCTATTATTCATATGGTAAATGATCGCGCTTTCATGGTCGTGCGCAATGATATTCAGGGTGTGGACTACAATGGATTGCCCTTCTGGGGACTATGGAATATTGATGAGGTTTATCGCAAATGACTACGCCAGATTATCTTCGATCGCTGTTGAAATCAGTAGCAATGGGAGACCTGAGTCCTGATGATGCTTTTGAGAATTTGAAGGATTTAAACTTTGAGAAAGTGGGCGATTTTGCCCATGTCGATCATCACCGGGCGCTTAGAACGGGCTTTCCGGAGGTGATTTGGGGACCCGGAAAAACGCCCGAGCAAATTTCGCAGATCATGGAATCCATGCGCAACAGATCTCAAACCATTATGGCAACGCGAATTGATTCAGCAACGTATGATGCCATTAAATTACGATCGCCAGACGTAATGTATTTCGATCGGGCGAGGATCTGTGCGCTGCGCGGTCGTGAACTGCCAGCGCGATCGGGTGTCATTACGATTTTGACCGCAGGAACAGCCGATGTTCCGGTTGCAGAAGAAGCGGCTGTAACGGCTGAACTGTCTGGCTTTGAGGTCCGACGATTGTGGGACGTCGGCGTAGCGGGAATTCACCGACTGCTAGCCCAACGCCATGTCATTGATGATGCAGAAGTCTTGATCGTCGTGGCTGGAATGGAAGGTGCTCTGCCCAGTGTCGTCGGCGGGTTGGCCGATTGTCCGGTGATCGCGGTGCCGACGAGTATTGGATATGGTGCGAGCTTTGAGGGATTAGCGGCCTTGCTTGGAATGTTGAATTCTTGCGCATCGGGCATTGGTGTGGTCAATATTGACAATGGGTTTGGGGCAGCCATGCTTGCAATGCAGATTCTTCGGGTAAAGATGTCTGTCTCTTAGCCGCCGACCCTTCAGGAATGGGTGCACCTTAGGAATGGGAAACCCAGACTGTGCTCAAAGCCCCCCTTTTTCGAGGAGGACTTTGAGGGCATTGATATCAAACATCACTTCCTTCAGCTTTTTAAAGACCCCTTTAAGTGGGGCTTATCTTAGGTAAACCCGGATAGGTTTAGTCCTCAGATAGTGAACTTTCTAAAGCTAAACGCTGCTCGGCATTGCGCAAGAAGTATCCGCTCATCATTGCAGAAGCCATCAAGCGTCCGAGGTGATCCCGGCTTGTGGCGATCGTGACATCAAAGCCTTCACTAGGTAGACCACCTAGTAAACCTGAAATATTGCGTTCCATGACCTGAAGCACCTCTGGAGACCCCGGACGGGAGAGCTGTGCAACAGTATCAGAGTTCATGCTTTGGACATATTTCCAAAACATATCCGGTTCATTATTAGAGGTGTTGAAATTAGGAATGTGGATAGCATCGTTCACAGGAGATTCTCCAAAGTTCAAGATTAAGAGCAGCAATTTCTTCTATGCATCCAATGTACCAACTGACCTCCGACCATGCCCAGTAGGTGAACCGAACGGCTAAGGGGAGGTTTTACGGCATGAAAATTCACATAGAGATGGATCGTAGTAGCTAGCAAACCACAAAGTCTAAAAGCGGGTAGCGAGAATCGAACTCGCAACTAAAGCATGGGAAGCTTTCATTTTGCCACTAAACTATACCCGCACTCATGCAATCATAAGTCATGATGGCGCATATTGGATCATTATTTTAGGCTGAGTCCTCCTAAATTTTTTACAAAGAGTCTTATCTTTCTCAGAACAGGGCACAATGGGGTCACCAATAGCCATTTGCTCACTGGAATGTTTAACGCAACCGAGTTACTAATCGACGACTTTGTCCGAATCCTACGGGAGGGATACCATCGAACCTACGGTGCGCTGAGGTCCGACTACGAAGAGATTATCGGTTGGGTTGGAGCAATGGCCATGGAAAATGTCGCCAATAGCGATGCGCTTTACCACAATGTTGAACACTCGATTTTGGTGGCTTTGGTCGGGCAAGAGCTGCTGCGCGGAAAGCATATCCGAGAGGGCGGCGTGTCCTGCGATGATTGGCTGCACTTCGTTATTTCGCTGGTCTGTCATGATATTGGTTACGTCAAAGGCGTTTGTCGTCAAGACCGAGATGGATGGTATGCCACCGGGATTGCTGATGAGATGATTAAGCTAGCACCCGGAGCCACCGATGCGGGGCTGACGCCTTACCATGTCGATCGCGCTAAATTATTTATTGATGAACGGTTTGGGAATCATCCCTTCATTGACGCCGATCGGATTAAGCAAAACATCGAGCTGACCCGATTTCCGGTACCCTCCGAAAATGACCACCAAAACACCAATGACTATCCTGGACTAATCCGAGCGTCAGACTTAATCGGGCAACTCAGTGACCCGCGCTACCTAAAAAAAATCAGTGCGCTCTTCTATGAATTTGAAGAGACGGGCGTCAATAAAATACTGGGCTACCAGAATCCAGGGGATCTCCGGCTAAACTATCCAAAATTTTATTGGCAGGGCGTTTATCCTTACATTCAAGACGGATTGCGCTATCTGTCAGTAACGCAGCAGGGCAAGCAAATTATTGCAAATCTTTATTCCAATGTCTTTGTGGTGGAACACGCAGATTTTGAGGAGCTTTGGCAGTTACATGTGGATATGTAACCTGTAGGATGGTGACACTTCTGAATGTGTAAGTTAGGATCGCTATGGATTGGTGGAAACGGTTAAAGGAAAGTCGTTTGGCTCGCTGGGGCGGCGCGATTTTGGCGGTGCTCTATACGGTGGCTCTTTTCGCGGAGTTTGTATCCCCGTACGATCCATATGAGTCGCAGTTAGATGGCGCACTGCTGCCGCCAACTGCGATTTATTGGCGCGATGCCTCAGCGCAAAAACAATTGATTGGTCCTCACGTTTACCCGACGACTCAAGGTGCGATCGATATTGAGACTGGCGCGCGCGCCGTGAAGGTAAACGTAAAGGCTCCTGCTCGATTGAAGTTCTTTGTCTCCGGTTTTGAATACAAAGTTTTTGGGCTGATTCCTTGCAATTGGCATCTTTTCGGCACCGAGAATTCCTCCAGTCTCAAAGCTTATATCAATCTTCTTGGTACTGACGAACAGGCGCGGGATCAGTTCAGTCGCTTGGTGTATGGCAGTCGGGTGAGCTTGGTTATTGGATTGTTAGGAATTGCGATTTCGTTTCCACTAGGGATGCTCGTGGGTGGGATTGCGGGCTATTTTGGCGGCTGGGTCGATGGGATTCTCATGCGCTTTGTGGAGGTACTGATGACGATTCCAGATATTTATCTTCTGATTTCCCTTGCGGCGGTGCTGCCTCCGGGATTGAATAGCGCGCAGCGATTTTTGTTGGTGACGGTGATTACGTCCTTTGTGCGATGGGCGGGACTTGCTCGGGTGATTCGAGGGCAGGTGTTGTCCATTAAGGAGCGCGAGTTTGTGCAGGCGGCGAAGGTGATGGGTGGACAACCGCTTTATATTATTTTGCGTCATGTGCTGCCTCAGACGGCGACCTATGTGATTATTTCTGCGACGTTGACGATTCCGAGTTTTATTATTGCGGAAGCGATTTTGAGTTTGATTGGGCTTGGGATTCAACAGCCCGATCCGTCTTGGGGAAATATGCTGTCACTAGCGACGAATGCGTCGATTTTGGTCCTTCAGCCTTGGCTGGTGTCGGCTCCAGCAGGACTAATGATTCTGACGGTATTGGCCTTTAACTTGCTGGGCGACGGGTTGCGGGATGTGTTAGACCCCCGAGGTGCGGAGCGGTAATTGAAGTGCAGCGGGGTAATTGAATCGGTTTTGAAAAGCTCTGTTAGAATACTTGTACTCCTTCGGGTCTTCGCAGAACCTTCATGGCTACATCCCTTGCCCGTGACGCGGTTGCGTTTTTAATGGATCTCTCTGAGAAGGGCGAAATTGATCCTTGGGATGTCAAAGTGATCGATGTGATCGATCGATTCTTAGCCGAGCTAAACCCGTTTACAGCGACCCACCGAACGCAGTACGAATCGACCTTGTCCCAATCGGGTCAAGCTTTTTTGTATGCGTCGATGTTGATTTTACTGAAGGCCGATAATCTAGTCGATCGCGATCGGGTTGAACCTGTTGAAGAAGTGTTTGTCGAGGAAGATTTTGAGAGTGAACGAGCACTGCCAGCCCATCTAGAACGCCAAATTCGTCGTCGTGCGGTTGCGCATCCTCCTCAGCGACGCCGGGTGACGCTCCAAGAACTCATTAACCAGTTAGAAGTCATTGCAGCGGCCATAGAAGATAATGGCTCTCGGCCTCGGGTGAAAGCTCGTCAGGCTCGTCCGCAATCAAGATCTCAGGCGATTCGGACGATCGCCCAGTTAGCGCATCAAGAAAACCTAACGGAAATGGCAGTGATGCTAGAAGAATTTTTCTCTAGCCATTGGGATGAGCTGTCGGCGGGCACTGATTGGATTGACTTTAATCTATTGTTGGAGTTTTGGATGGCGACGCGGGCACAAGAGGAACCTGATGCCCATCGACATATTGTCACTGACGAGCAGACCCATGAAAAAGTAGGTGTTTTTTGGGCGTTGTTGCTACTGAGCGCACAAAATAAAGTTGAGCTTTCCCAGGAGAATTTTTATCAAGACTTAAAAGTAAAGACCGTTTTATCGCTTAAGGCGCTAAAAATTGATGAATTGGCTACGATCGCGTTGTTAGATTGAGTTTTGATCTAATTTGAGAATATTAAATCCAGCAAGAGTAAAATCTCACCCTTGAGTTGGGTATTCTTAAGATTACTTAAAGAACTCTTGAGGAAGAGATGAAGATTCTTTCTTAAGAGCAATCTTGGTTATGCTAATTATCATCGAAATGATCTGCGGATAGAGAGTAAGTTTATGAAAGCCATGATTCTGGCAGCGGGTAAAGGTACTCGCGTGCGCCCCATCACATACACCATTCCAAAGCCCATGATTCCAATCCTGCAAAAGCCAGTGATGGAGTTTCTACTCGAACTGTTGAAGCAGCACGGGTTTGATCAGATCATGGTCAACGTCAGTCACCTCGCGAAGGAAATTGAAGACTATTTCCGCGACGGGCAGCGCTTTGGTGTGGAAATTGGCTACTCCTTTGAGGGCCGTATTTCAGACGGCGAACTGCTGGGCGAGGCCGTAGGCTCTGCCGGAGGAATGAAGCGCATTCAGGATTTCAATCCATTTTTTGACGATACCTTTGTGGTGTTATGCGGCGATGCGCTGATCGATCTTGATCTTACCGAGGCCGTTCGCTGGCATCGGGAAAAGGGTGCGATCGCCACGATTATCATGAAGACTGTTCCGCGTGAGGAAGTGCCTAGCTATGGCGTCGTCGTGACGGATGAGACGGGCAAAATCACTGCGTTTCAGGAGAAGCCCACCGTTGAGGAAGCGCTCAGTACAACCATCAATACGGGAATTTATATATTCGAGCCGGAGATTCTAAACTATATTCCATCAGGAAAAGAATTTGACATTGGGGGCGATCTATTTCCCAAGCTAGTGGAAATGGACGCTGAGTTTTATGGGTTGCCCATGGACTTTGAGTGGGTCGATATTGGGAAGGTACCGGACTACTGGCACGCCATTCGATCGGTGCTGAAGGGCGACGTGAAGAATGTATCGGTTCCGGGCAAGGAGGTCAAACCGGGTGTCTATACCGGACTGAATGTGTCGGTAAACTGGGACAAAGTAAACATCCAGGGTCCGGTGTACATTGGCGCAATGACCTGCATTGAAGACGGGGCAACCATTATCGGTCCTGCGATGATCGGCCAAAACTGCCGGATTTGCAGCGGCGCAACGGTGGATAACAGCGTAATTTTTGATTATTCTCGTCTGGGATCCGGCGTGCGGCTAGTGGATAAGCTAGTGTTTGGTCGGTATTGCGTAGACAAAACCGGAGCGACTATTGATGTTCAGGCGGCGTCTCTCGATTGGCTTATTACGGATACTCGGCAGGCAATGCCGTCGGATCAGTCGGTAGAGCATAAAGCGATCGCGCAGTTGCTTGGGAAGCAGGACATGGCCGTCATCGGGTAACGCACACCCTAAAACATTACCCTGAGATATTAAATGGTCTGGGGTAGAGCGGGCCGATCGGCCCGCTTTTTTGTGAATTGGGTCAATTATGAATTTTAATTTATATTACTTAACAATTCGTGATACGTTTAGGTCAGTGTGGAACAGTATTGCTGACAAAATAGGTTACGTCTTTCTTTAAGATCGTTAAGAACATTAACTTTGAGGTAGGTTTCCATATGGCTATTACGATTGATGCAGCGCGTAACATTTTTCCAGGTACGATGTCTGCCGATGCAGTTCCCGCTACAACTGCTCGTTTTAGGCAGCTCAGTGTTGAGGACCAACTGGCCCTGATCTGGTTCGCTTATCTTGAGATGGGTTCGACTATCACGATCGCAGCCCCGGGAGCGGCAAACATGCAGTTTGCTGAATCAACCCTGACCCAGATTGTCCAGATGAATTTCCGTGAGCAGTCTCAGATCATGTGTGATCTGGCTAACAACGAGGACAATCCGATTTGCCGGACCTATGCAACGTGGTCGGTCAATATCAAACTTGGTTTCTGGTACCGTCTTGGCGAACTGATGGAAGAGGGAAAGATTGCACCAATTCCTGCGGGCTACAAACTTTCTGCTAATGCGGCGGCGGTGTTGACAAGCATTCAGGGGCTTGAGCAAGGTCAGCAGATTACGGTATTACGCAACTCTGTTGTAGACATGGGGTTTGATACCTCGAAGTTAGGCAGCTACAGCCGGATTTCTGAGCCTGTTGTAGTGCCTGTTGCAATGGCCGATCGCAAATTGGTAACGATCGAGGGGATCGATAATCCGGCGATCTTGGATTACATGAACAACATGAACGCCAATGATTTTGATGCGTTAATTGAGCTATTTGCCAATGACGGTGCGCTTCAGCCTCCGTTCCAGAAACCGATCGTGGGTCGGGATGCAGTGCTGCAGTTCTTCCGTGAAGATTGTCAGAACTTGAAGCTGATACCGGAACGCGGAGTGGCTGAATCGGCGGATGATGGTTACACTCAGATCAAGGTGACGGGTAAGGTTCAGACCCCTTGGTTTGGAGCGGCAGTTGGGATGAATATGGCTTGGCGGTTCTTGGTCGGGCCTGACAATAAGATCTTCTTTGTAGCAATCGATCTTCTGGCGTCTCCGAAGGAACTATTGAACTTTGTTCGATAATTTCTTGGGTTGACGGGTTCTTTCTGACGTAGATGTGTTGCTTCAGGTAATATGTCTTACGTCAGATTTTGAGGATAGATTTGGGATGGGGTTGAAACGGCCCTTTTGGGGATCTTTTCGGGTTCAAACTTTTTGAGAGGTTGGCTTGGATGGGGATACTATGGGCGATCGGAATCTGTGGAGCTTGGATCTCCAGTTTGATTGGATTGCTAGGAGCCAAAGTAGGGTTTTATGGCCCGCATCTTTCCTTTTTTGAGGTGAGTTGTATGGTTCTTCTTCGGACATTTCTCCACACCGGATTGTTTGTCGTAGCCCACGATGCAATCCATGGGAGCCTCTGCCCAGATCGTCCTAGCCTGAATGCAAGAATTGGGCATCTGATGCTTGGGTTATATGCGTTTCTGCCCTATGATAGAAGCTATGCTAATCACTGGTTGCATCATTATTGTCCAGCCCAGGTTTGTGATCCGGACTTCCATGATGGATTAAATACCCATCCAGTCGTTTGGTATTTTAATTTCATGGCTGAGTATTTACCTTTCACTCAACTCTTAGTATTTTTGGCTGGATGGGTAGGCTTGTTGTTTACGATGATTCAAGTATGTGGAGTTCATTGGGAAAACGTTGTTCTGTTTTGGGTTTTACCCTTAATTCTAAGTTCAATGCAGTTGTTCTTTTTTGGAACCTATCTCCCCCATAGAGGCCCGCATCCTACCACGACTCATCCCGATCGACCATCTCATCGTGCTCGTACGTCTAATTACCCAATAATTGTGTCATTTTTGACCTGTTATCATTTTGGGTATCATTGGGAGCATCATGAGTACCCCCGAGTTCCCTGGTATCAATTGCCCGCAGTCCACTTTAACAAACGACGGAATTTAGTAATCGATCATGTTAATGCAAGTAAATGAAATGGGTTGGTCAGAGGTCGAGCTAGATATCGTTCAGGTTTCGTTTAGGACGGCTTACGATCGTGAGATTGCAGCTCTAATAGAAGAGGTTCGTCAGCAGGCCGTCGAGATTGTTGAAATTGACCACATGTGGCGACTCCATGATTTCTTGAGTGCTAGACGACATGATGTGGAGGGCAAGTATGATAACACTGATGCCGGTCTTTTATTTGTATTTGCTCGGCTGGTCAAAGAAAAGTGGATCAGTGTGTCTGAGTTAGAGGGATTGGAGAAATCCAAGTTGTCCAAGATTTCGGCGCTGGCTCGGATGTAAGATGTGAAGGAACGATCGCAAGGGTAATGTTGATGCATGTCCGATTGTGAGTCCTTAGAATCGAGAGTCCGATCGCCGTGGCACAGGTTATTTTTGAAAATGTTTATAAAAGCTACCCTACCCGTGTTGTATCGGGTAATTTTGCAACAAGTCGTGGTCAACCTCTGAGTGAGAATGTTCGCGGGGGAGCGGTGCTCCGGTCGATTAATCTGCGGATTAATGATGGGGAGTTTATGGTTCTGGTGGGTCCATCGGGTTGCGGCAAGAGTACGCTGTTGCGGATGATTGCAGGTCTTGAAGAAGTAACGGGCGGGACGATATCGGTGGGCGATAGGGTGGTGAATCAATTGCCACCGAAGGATAGAGACATTGCTATGGTGTTTCAGAGCTACGCGCTCTATCCGCATTTGACGGTGTACGACAATTTAGCTTTTGGCCTCCGGCGCGCCAACGTCATGCGTGAAGCAAGTATGGTTCCTCAGGGGTTGGAGACGTGGTTGGTAGAGACGAGTCGGCTATTCCCTCGGCGGTTTCGCTACGTAACACCTCGGGAAGAAGAGATCGATCGTCAGATTATGCTTGTCGCACAGTCCTTGCAGATCGAGGGTTTGCTGAACCGACTCCCAAAGCAGCTTTCAGGAGGGCAGATGCAGCGCGTGGCCCTAGGCAGAGCCATGGCACGCAGTCCGCAGGTTTTTCTGATGGATGAACCATTATCTAACCTGGATGCTAAGCTTCGGGCTGAAACCCGATCGGAAATTGTCAAACTCCAGCGAAAACTGGGAACCACAACGGTCTATGTGACTCATGATCAGACGGAAGCGATGACCATGGGCGATCGGATTGCGGTCTTAAACAACGGCCAAATTCAGCAACTAGCGACGCCGCTTGAGTTGTATAACCGTCCGGTCAATCGATTTGTTGCGCAGTTTATTGGGTCGCCGCCGATGAATTTTATTCCGGTGCAGGTTCGATCGCCCCTCTTGATTCAAGGGCTTGGAGATTTTCGGATGACCCTAAGTGAATCTTGGGAAACAGCGATGAGCGGCTACGACGGGCAATCGATAGACTTAGGCATACGACCCGAACATTTGAGTCATAGCGTGCCCGCGCCCAAAAATTTGCCGATTATAGTGGAACTAACCGAAGCCCTAGGCAGTGAAACCTACGTCTATGGAAGCTTTGAGGGAACGCCGATCGTCGCAAAAATTGATGGCGATCGACAGGTCCAAGTCGGAGACCAAATTTGGCTGGCGGTCAATCCAGAGAAATATCATTTGTTCGATCCTGCAACGGGACTAGCCATGCGATCGATGTAAAGTCCTGTAGGAGTCAATGGCATTGACCCCACAACCCTGACCCAACAGCCACCACCAACCTTAAGCAGGCTGAATTTTTACCATTTGGGCACTGAGAATTTCCTGAACCCAGCGCTTACTATTGTCTACATTAACGACGATCCGTTTAAATGATCCGTCATTGAGATCAAGTGTCATATGGTCCGACTGCGGCGTAATGTACCAAAATTCGCAGCCTGCTCGGGTAAAAAAGGTCCCCGCCTTAATAGTTCCCGGAAGATAAGTCCCCGGTGCTCGCCATTCGTCCCAGTGCATCGTCGCGACTTCAGGAATGGCCGCAACAATATGCTGAAGGGGAATACTCATGAGGTCGCCGGGATGGGCAGACCATATACGTTCCCAAGCATTGAAGCGAATTTCAAGGCGATCGTTCAAAATCGCAAGTTTCATGGCTTTTACTGAAGATTAAAAGTTTCAGCTAGCTATTTTAAAGGATGTAGGACCGTCTGTGAGACTAGAAGTCAAATCTCACTCTAAAATTAATGAGCTTAAGTTAAAAGTCATCGGGGAACATCGATTTTTAGGGTTCTTTATTGTTAAAATTTAGTTTAAGAACGTTAGAGATTTAAGCAAGGGACGGAAAACGACTATGGGTCGAATTGGGGTTTTGCTACTAAATCTTGGAGGACCGGATTGTCTTGAAGATGTCCGTCCCTTTTTGTATAACCTATTTTCTGATCCGGAGATTATTCGACTTCCGGTGCCATGGTTACAAAGTCCGCTGGCGTGGCTGATTTCGACCTTGCGATCGGGCAAGTCGATGGAAAACTATAAGAAGATTGGGGGGGGATCGCCGCTGCGGCGGATCACTGAAGAACAAGGTGAAGCCCTCGCTGCCCTGCTGAAACTACGCGGTGTGGAATCGACTATCTACATCGGAATGCGCTACTGGCATCCGTTCACCGAAGAAGCCGTCGCTCAAATCAAGCGCGATAAGCCCGAGAAACTCGTCATTTTGCCGCTATACCCACACTTTTCCATCAGCACCAGCGGCTCAAGTTTTCGGGTGCTAGAACGGATGTGGGCCGCTGACCCCGACTTGCAGGCGATTCCCTATACTGTTATTCCCTCTTGGTACGACCATCCTGGCTATGTAGATGCCATGGCTAAGATGATCGAAGGAAAACTTGACAGCGTTCCTAACCCTGATAAAGCCCACATCTTTTTTAGTGCCCATGGTGTTCCGGTAAGCTATGTCGAAGAAGCAGGCGATCCCTATCAACGTGAGATTGAGGGCTGTGCCAAGCTGATCATGAAGCGCCTAAATCGATCGAATGACTACACCCTTGCCTATCAGAGCCGAGTCGGTCCGGTAGAGTGGCTTCAGCCCTACACTGACGTCGCCATTAAGGAACTCGCGGCTAGCGGCGTTAAAGAACTGGTCGTGATTCCCATTAGCTTCGTTTCGGAGCACATCGAGACCCTGGAAGAAATCGACCAAGAATACCGTGAAGTTGCGGAAGAAGCGGGAATTCACGTATTTGCGCGAGTTCCTGCTATGGATACGGACCCAACCTTCATTCAAGCCTTGGGCGATTTGGTCGATCAGGCCATGATTGACACGCCCGTTACGTTTGGTGAGACCATCCAACCTGCCGACGACACAAAGTTCTATCCGCAAGAGCGATGGGAGTGGGGTCTGACCACCTCAGCCGAAGTGTGGAACGGTCGTTTGGCGATGTTGGGTATTTTGGGGCTGATTGCAGAACTTCTCGCTGGGCAAGGTCCACTCCATTCGATCGGCTTCCTGTGATAATCCTGTAGCCATCCTTTCTATAGCTATCCACTCATAGAGATTCATTCTGAACTAACCCCCTATGACGATCGTTCACCCGTCTCCTGAACTAGTTGCGCAGTTCTATTCGCCCGGTCTTGGAGGCGATTCATCCGGATGGTCAGTATTGCATTGGTCAAGATGTGGAAGGAAATCATGGTGCCGTTGATCGCCATAGAATTCGTGAGTGGAAATGGATCGGAAGAACGCGATACCACGTCACATTTTTCGAGTGATACGGCCAAAGCCGGGAAGTTTTGGGTTTACGAGCAGGCGGTTCGGATTCCGTCCTATGCCATTTATGAGGTTTCCAAGGCGTCAGTGGAGGTCTATATGCTGGTCGCAAATCATTATCAAAATGTAGCCCCAACGATCGAGGCCACTACCCGATTCCACCCTTAGGCGTCGAACTGGGAATCTGGCAAGGCGTGGAGGCGAATCAAGACTTACCTTGGTTGCGGTGGTGGGACAGCGAGGGGAATTTATTACTATCGGGTGATGAGCGCGGCGACCAAGAAAAACAGCGGGCTGACGATCAACAGCAACGCGCCGATCGTTTGGCGGCAAAGCTCCAAGCCCTAGGAATTAAGGCAGACTGATCGGGCCTTCTGTGTCTAAATTACGACTTTAATTTGAACCTGATCCAACCGTGATCCGGAATTCATGAGTCGATCGATCCACGCTTTAAAATAAGTTCGGTTTTCTAGCTTTTCCTGGGGTTTTGTAGTGTCCAAGGCGTTTGGGCAGAGTCCTAGCATCGCCGCGCTGGTTACACAAAACATTGATTTCTGAAAGCTTGTGATGATTTTAACGCTGAGATCCGTTTCACCTCGACTGAAAGTTTTGTAATACTCCAGGAGATAGTCGGGCAAATACCGTGCCATATCTTTTGCCACCAGCGTCGGGGGGACGCCTGCACTCCCGGCTGGAATAGGATCCGCATAGAGTGCTCCATAAATAAAATCGCCTTGATCCCCCGGAAGCTGCTGGGCCTGAGCGTTATAGGAAAGGATGCCCATGAACGGAAGCGATCGAAAAAACACTGCTTCAACATAAGGAATGGCGGTATCCATCAAAAAAGTCAACCCAGCCGACTTGGGTAAAATATCGTAGGATTTCTCATTAATCTCCACCGTGTAATAAATCGGCACCGCCGCCGCCGCCACGAGTTCATCGCGCACATGATGAATGACATCACGAATGGTGGTGATTTTGCCGGAGACCCGCAGCGAGTCCATGACCAAAAACATCTCACTCATAATGTCCCAAAATTGCCCCAATGCGCGGGTGTAGCACAGTTGACGAACCTGTTCGAGCAAGAAATCTGGGGAGAGTTTGACTAGCCCTTGAATTAGGAGATTGCCTTTAATTTTCGCCCCGATCGCCTGATTAGCAAGATCTATAAACTCCGGCGTATCAAGATAGGCATCAAGCCCACCGCCACCGTGATACATCATGCCTCTCATGCAGTATTCTGAAAACTCGTAGTTGATCCGATCGTGGCCCCAATGGTGGAGAAGTTTTGACCAAGATCGATCGCCGTTCATGTACTTATAGAACGGAAACAGGACGAGAAACTGCGTGTCTGCGATGTAGCGTAAATTGATGGAATAGGCTTGAATAACATGACCATAGCTTTCGAGGATTCCAATGACCTCCAAAAAATTGATCGGATCTTCCGGCAACAATCCATCCGCATTTTCAAGACGGCGCAGAATATCTTCGTAGGGATAAGGTTGACTAGAGACCATGATGAAATCCTAAATGGTGTTTTAAATGAGCATTAACTAATAGTTAGACTCTAGTTATTGAATGTCGATCCCGGTGTCAGTCCGTGAACCATCGCCGTGGAGGTTACTTCAGTCCACTGCAACATCCAGCTTGGCGTCAGTCCCAAGACTACAATCAAAACCGCCAAGACAAATCCTGGTGCTCGATCGCTCCACGTCACCACAGGCAAGTCGCTGTATTCAACCGGAAGTCGCCCGAAGAAAGTTTTGTTGACTAAAAGTAGGAAATACACTGCCGTTAAACCTGTGCCAATCATGCAGAGCAAAGTTTGGGCTGGGTACGCCGCAAAACTGCCTCGGAAGATTAGGAATTCTGAAATAAACCCGACCATTCCCGGCATTCCCGCAGAGGCCATCACCCCCAAAACCATTAAGTTTCCAATAATCGGCAGACCGCGCTCAGGATTCAGCAAGCCCTTTAGCACATTAATATCCCGCGTTCCTGTTTTCCTATAAATTACCCCAACTAACACAAACAGCAACCCTGAAATCAACCCATGGGCCACCATCTGAAACACAGCTCCCACCATGGCCACTGGCGTCGCCGCTGCCGCTGCCAATAGCACAAAGCCCATGTGGCCAATAGAGCTGTAGGCCACCATCTTTTTCATATCTGTCTGAGCAATAGCAGCCAACGCCCCAAAGAGCACGCTCACCACCGCCCACCAAGCAAACCAAGGCGCAGCGACCACCCAAGCCTCTGGAAACAAACCCAACCCAAACCGAAGCAACCCATAGGTTCCAAGCTTCAACAGCACGCCTGCAAGTAACACCGAAATGGGCGTTGAGGCTTCGACGTGGGCATCGGGAAGCCAGGTATGGAAAGGAAATAAGGGGATTTTGATGCCAAACCCAACAACGATCGCCCCCAGTAACACTAACTGCGCCCTCATAGGTAGCCCTTGGCTTAGCTGCGGATTGTATTCAAACGTCGTCGCCCCGCTTAACCAAGTCAGTCCCAAGAACCCTGCCAACACCAAAATTCCTGAAATTGCGGTGTAGATCAAAAACTTTGTTCCGGCATAGCCTCGCCGGACGCCACCCCAAACGCTGATTAGGAGATAGAGCGGGACCAGTTCTAGCTCATAAAACAAGAAGAACAGCAGGAGATTTTGGGCTAGAAAGGCTCCTGCAACACCCGCATTCAGCGCAAAAATCATGGCGTAATACAGCTTGGGCCGAATGACCGTTTCCGGCGTGATGTAAATTGCAATCATCGTCAGCAGACCATTCAAGATCAGCAGCAAGATCGACAGTCCATCTACTCCCAAATGGTAGTCAAGTCCTAACTCTTGGACCCAAGGAAGGTTTTCAATAAATTGTAGCCCTGCGATCGTCGGATCAAACCGAGCCAAAATCCACAGCGTAATCGCAAACAACACCCCCCCGATCGCTAAGGCCGTCGTCTTAATGGGCTTCGCGTCCAACGGCAGAAACGCCAGCAGCATCGCCGCCGCGATCGGAATAAAAATCAATGCACTCAACATCATTACCCTTCTCCCCGCATCAACTAGTACCCTAAGGCTTGAATCCTAGACCAAGACAGCGCCATTCCCAAGACGCTAACCCCAACCAAAATTGTGAACATGTAGCCCGACGATCGCCCCGACACGCTGTATTTCAATCCTTCACCCGAAAACAGCGAGACAAACCCAATGAGGTTGACCACCCCGTCTACGATGTATCGATCGAACCACGAGATCACGCCTGATAGGCTCCCTACGAATCGAACCACCGTCAATTTATAGAACGTATCGACATAGAAGTCATAGGCAAGTAAATCTTGAATAAACCGCAACTGCGCCTGCACCGGACGCATCCACACATGTTCCAGTTGGACCAAGCTCCCCACCACAATGCCGACGCCCCCCGATAGCGACAGCATCCCCGCCGCTGCCAGATTCACGGCATCACCATCCGGAAGCAACGCTAACCGCTGCATCACTAAAGGCAAAGTGACCGTCGCAACGACCAGCACCCCCATGGGCATCGCCATAGTCCATGGCACCTCTGGCGATCGACGCGTTTTAGGCGTTATCGGGCCTAAGAACACCAGTCGATACACCCGAACTAGACCGATCGCCGTCAACATATTCACCAGCAAAATCACCGCAACTAGTCCCGGAGATTCAGTCCAAAAGTCATCTATTCCATCCAGCATGGCCCAGTAGCTACCTAAGGGAAAAAAGCCGACTAGCCCCAAGCCTCCGGTCACAAACGCCAAGGTCGTCATAGGCATCTTCCGTGCCAAGCCCCCGAGTTCGGTCACATCCTGACTGCTTGTGGTGAGGATAATCGAACCCAAGCTCATGAAAATCAACGCTTTTGCAATCGAGTGAGCCAAAAGCAGCACATAGGCAAAATCGGTCCACTGCATCCCCACTGCAATAAATACAAGTCCCATGTAGGCACTGGTCGAGTGAGACATCGCCCGCTTGATATCAATCTGTGCAAGGGATACTAGTGAAGCGCCGATCGCCGTCATCGTCCCTAACACCACTAGCATGGCCTGGGCCACTGAAGACAGCGCAATCACAGGCTGAAGTTTGATCAACACATAGGCTCCGCAGCCCACCACGACTGAATTTCGTAAAATAGAAGCAGGTGTCGGACCTTCCATGGCTTCATCTAGCCAAAGGTTCAAGGGAAACTGCGCACATTTTCCCGTCGGACCCGCAATCAACGCCAGTCCCAACGCCGTCGCTGTTCCGGGCGCAAGATCAGCCGTCTCTGCCCATTGATATATCTTTTCAAAATTCAAGTCCCCAGCATAGACCGCCACCGCTACCATCCCCATCAGCAATAAAATATCACCCACCCGTTTCGTCAAAAAGGCATCGCGCGCTGCCGTTTCCACCAAAGGCTGAGCATACCAAAAGCCCACGAGAAGATAGGTTGAAAGGGTTAACATCTCCAACAACCCATAGGTCAAAAATAACGAATCACTCAGCACCAACCCACTCATCGCCGCTTCAAAAAATCCCATCAGCCCATAAAAGCGGCCTAAGGACCACTCTTTTTCTAAGTAGCCCAGCCCGTAAACTTGGGCCAACAAACTCAACAGCGTAATCAGCACCATGGCTCCCACACTGATCGAGTCCAAATGCACATTGAATGTCAGATCAAAATCAACCATGTGAAACCACGGCAAACTCAGCTCATACACGGGCTGATCCCACACGGACTGGAAAATGAGCACCCCATGCACAAGGGCCAAAATCGTCGCTAAAATATTGAGATAGGCCGCAGGACGCTGTCCCCGTCCCCGAATCAATCCAGTTGACCAAGGACCCGTCACGAGTGCGCCGACCAATCCATAAGACGGAATCAGCCAGCTCGTCTCCAAGAGATATTCGTGCATTCAAACCCGTCCTAACAACATCGTACAGGCCAAAAGCCAAAAGCCAACGGCTGCTACTAGCCTAAGCGAAATCCTGACGACTCATCGCTCTAGTCTTAAAATCATCGCCCTCACTGTAACGAAATCGCAACAATTTCCCATTGACATTGCCCTATTCAAAATTGGGATCAAATCAGCGCCTAGACGAAGATGCTGGCCACTTACGGCCATACGGGCGCTTTTGGACGACTCCATGAGCATTCATCAGTCAAGGTGATGATCCTGATTTATAAGGATCATCAAACTTTATATTGCCAAGGGTAATGCTCACCTCTATTCTTGTATAACAAGTTGAATCCCAGCTTTTGGGTAAATGTGGGGTAAACGGGATCTCCCGTCCATGTTTGCACTGAGGTTATTTTGCGAGCGATCGCCCCATTGAGGAGAGATTAGGCATGTCTATTGCGGTCGGAATGATTGAAACACGGGGTTTTCCCGCAGTCGTCGAAGCGGCTGATGCGATGGTGAAAGCCGCTCGCGTCACCCTAGTTGGCTACGAGAAGATCGGTAGTGGTCGCGTCACGGTCATTATCCGGGGCAATGTCTCTGAAGTGAAAGCTTCTATTGAGGCTGGCTTAGAGTGTATTAAGCGCGTAAATGGCGGCGAAGTGGCGTCCAGTCACATCATCGCTCGTCCGCACGAAAACCTCGAATACGTTCTACCCATTCGATACACCGAAGCGGTCGATCAGTTTCGTGCGTAGGGTTAGTACTTGAGTTTAGATTTGTCTCAGGCTTCGGAAGAGAGCGATCGAAACCGAACTAAAGCAGTCTAGAATGTTTTGTTGGTCTGGGCCTTCAGTCGTTCTACCAGGGCGATTCAGGGTTTATGTATACGAATTGATTGGAAGGGAGTTTTTTTGACATGGCTATTGCAGTTGGAATGATCGAGACCTTGGGCTTCCCCGCAGTGGTGGAAGCAGCAGATGCGATGGTGAAAGCCGCTCGCGTCACCCTAGTTGGCTACGAGAAAATCGGGTCCGGTCGCGTAACCGTCATTGTTCGGGGTGATGTGTCTGAAGTTCAAGCTTCCGTCGCAGCAGGAATTGAAAACGTGAAGCGTGTGAACGGCGGACAGGTTTTGTCCACCCACATCATTGCGCGTCCTCACGAAAACCTGGAATACGTGCTGCCGATTCGCTACACCGAAGCTGTGGAACCATTCCGTGAGAGCGTTTCGGGTATCCGTCCTCTAAACCGTCCGTAACGTTTATCTAAATGCAAATCGCCAAAGTTCGCGGCACCGTTGTTAGTACCCAGAAAGAACCGAGCCTAACTGGGGTTAAGTTTCTATTGGTACAACTTGTGGATGAAGAAGGGGAATCTCTTCCGGTCTATGAAGTGGCTGCCGATCGAGTGGGTGCAGGAGTTGGGGAGTGGGTGCTGATTAGTCGTGGTAGTGGTGCGCGGAAGGTAGAGGGCTATGACGATCGCCCTTTGGACGCTTCAGTGGTGGCCATTATTGACACTGTTACAGTGGAGAATCAGCGCATCTACGACAAAGGAACGCAATGGTAAAGCTGTTGAACGCGTCGTTGAAAAACGCGGCCAATTGAGAATTCGCAGTTTGAATCTGAGTCTATTTTGATTGAGCTTTGACACCGATGCGTTCCTTCCTAAGTTCTGTACCCCCGGTGTTTTGTATCTAGAATGCCGCTTTGGAATAGGCGTTCTTCAAGATAATTTGTCTTTAGAATGAACATTTTTCAGAGCAGAAATTCTTTAAGTCGATGCTTTTTTAGGACCGACCTTTCGGGACAAGACACTTCAGGACGAGACACTTCAGTTATGGCAGCCCAAACTTCCTTTGCGGCTCCTCCGACGCCTTGGTCGCGGACGCTTGCAGAACCCAATATTCATGAATCTGCCTATGTGCATGTTTTTTCCAATCTGATCGGTGACGTTCGGGTAGGTGAGAATGTTTTGATTGCGCCGGGAACTTCGGTTCGCGCGGATGAAGGAACGCCGTTTCACATTGGCAGTCGCACCAATCTTCAAGATGGTGTGGTTGTTCATGGCTTGGAGCAAGGTCGCGTTGAAGGGGACGACGGGGAATGTTACTCCGTTTGGATTGGGAACAACACGTCTATTACGCACATGGCGCTGGTTCACGGACCCGCTTATGTGGGAAATGACTGTTTTATTGGCTTCCGATCGACGGTGTTTAATGCCCGCATTGGCAGTGGCTCCATTGTGATGATGCACTGCCTGATTCAAGATGTCGAAATTCCGCCTGGGAAATATGTGCCCTCTGGGTCCATTATTATCCATCAGCAGCAAGCCGATCGCCTGCCGGACGTTCAGCCGCAGGATCAGCACTTTGCAACTCACGTCATTGGCGTGAATGAAGCGCTTCGATCGGGGTATCACTGCGCCGAAGACACAGCCTGTATCCTTCCGATAAAAAACGACATGCCAACTACCTACAATGCCAAGAGCGCAAGCTCGGAAGTCGTGGATCACGTGCGTCAGCTTCTGGCGCAGGGTTATCGCATCGGCACCGAACACGCCAACAAACGCCAATTTCAAAATGGGGGCTGGAAGACCTGTTCACCTATTAATGCGACCTCCGAATCGGCGGTTCTGGGTGAACTCCAAGGCTGCTTAAGCGAACACACGGGCGAATACGTCCGGCTGATCGGCATTGACCCCAAAGCTAAAAAGCGCGTCCTTGAAAAAATCATCCAGCGCCCGGATGCCGCGCCCATCAGCCTCAGTGGCGCAGCGTCAAAAGGTAGCTACTCGTCCAACGGGCATTCCTCTAACGGACACTCGTCTAATGGACATGCCAGCCATAGCTCGCCCGCTACTTACAACAGCGCCCCCGGTTCATCCGACGCTGGCGTTGCAGCTCAAGTGAGCAATGTGATCAATCGTGGCGGCAAGATATCGGTGGAATACGCCAACAAGCGTCAATTCCAAACCTCGTCTTGGCAGAGCGGTGGATTCCTCAGTGGTTCTAACGAAAGCACTGTTATCAGTGCATTGAATCAGTTTATCGCGGCTCATCCGGGTGAATATGTCCGAGTCGTCGGGGTTGACCCGGTGGCGAAAAAACGCGTGTTGGAACTGGTGGCTCAACGTCCTAACGGACAGTCCGCGCCGATCGCAATTCATACCTCTGCCTCTAACAGCATGGCCAGCAGTAGCTTCACGGCACCGTCCGCAAGCGCCGATCTCTCAACCCAAATCCAGCAATTGCTGAACCAAGGGGCTTCGATCGGTCTGGAATTTGCTGACCCGCGTCGCTACCGAGCTTCGTCCTGGACTTCGGCTCCGATTATGACAGGTCGCAGTAGTGCGGATATTTCTAACGCCGTCTCCCGATTTGTCGCCGAGCACGCCAATGACTACGTTCGGATGATTGGAGTCAATATCCGTGCAAAAACGCGCGTCGCAGAGATGATCATTCATCGTCCCGGAGCACAACCCGCTTCGTCAAACACGACAAGTCACAGCTCGTTTTCAGCTAGCCACAGCGCACCGTCTTACGGTAGCGGTCATGGCAGCAGTCATGGCAGCAGCCACGCAACGGTGGGGTTGACGGCTCAAAGCGTCGATCAAATCCGTCAACTGGTTCGCGGTGGCAATAAGATCACGCTTGAATTTGCCGATAAACGTCGCTACAAGATTAATTCTTGGCAAACCGCAGGGGTAGTGAGTGCTGGGAATGAATCCGGTGCGATCGCTGAAGTAGAGAAAATCTCAGCTCAGTTTGCTGGGTTCTACGTTCGTATCATCGGGACTGACGCATCTAAGCGTCGCGTTCTCGAAGCGGTTATTGCAAAACCTTAGAGTTTTGCGAAGGGTCTCTATTTCGATCGCTTTTACTTAAACCCGTTCACCCGGCTCGATGTTTCCAAAATCCCTTAGTTTTGAACCTATTAGTACTGCGCAAAGTTATTGCGTGAGTGGTGATGTGGCGATTTATGCAGGAGTGGCCATCGCGCCGGGTGTTTTGTTGCAGGCCGATGTTGGCAGTCGCATTGTGATTCGATCGGGTGTTTGTATTGGTTTGGGCTGTGTGATTCATGCCCATCAGGGGACCATTATCATTAATGAAGGCGCAAACTTAGGTGCAGGTGTATTGCTCATTGGAGACGTTACGATCGGTGCGAGAGCTTGTCTAGGCGCGGCAGTCACGGTATTGAACAGTGCTATTGACGCTGGAAAAATTGTAGAGTCTGGAAGAGTGGTCGGCGATCGCTCTCGGCAGGTCGATCTTCATCGTGTTGACGATATGTTGGATTCCATCCCCATGAATGAAGCCTCGCCCCAAGCTTCACCGCCTTCTTCCGAGCCAATTATTACCGATACTACTGGAAACCCCTGGCAATCCTGCGATCCTGATCCTTGGGATCCGAGCGATCATCCTCCTAGTGAAACGACCTGTCAAGTCACCAGTAAACCGACAACCGCAACCCCCTTCGACAGCACGATTTACTCAGCTCAGAACTTTTCTTCCCCCTACCCGCCTTATCAAAACCCACCGAATCCCTCGATGCCCCTCACCGAGCCGATCGAATCTCATGTGTCCAGCGTTGAAATGAAATCGCCTTTAGAACCAGACGTAAAACCCGAGATTAAGCCTGAGATTAAGCCCGGAACAGCAGCGATCGTTCCTAAAGATGAGGCTCCAAAACCCGTCTATGGTCAAGCTTATGTCAATCAGATGCTGGGCAGAATGCTGGGACGATAGGCAAGAGGAAATTAGGTTCATTGTGCGATCGTCTTTGAGTAA
>ENA-OBIO01000349-OBIO01000349.1-metagenomes-genome-assembly--contig:-NODE-349-length-25837-cov-4.01237_pt1 | contig 25837 bp, 18 predicted proteins | sample MGYA00153383_OBIO01 | MGnify analysis MGYA00153383 | reverse complement strand
CTCCCAGAATCTGCTCGATCTGGTCGGCGATTTCACCGACGGAGAGATCGATTGTCTCGCACCCGAAGGTCCGAGCCTGGGCTAGGCGATCGGCGTTCATGTCTCCGACAATCACCGCCGCAGCACCGAGCAGCATCGCGGATGACGCGGCTGCCAGCCCCACTGGGCCGGCGCCCGCAACGTACACGGTCGATCCGACCCCCACCCCGGCGGTAACCGCCCCGTGGAAGCCGGTCGGGAAAATGTCGGACAGCATCGTGAGGTCCATGATCTTCTCAAGGGCCTGGTCGCGGTCGGGGAACACGAGCAGGTTCCAGTCCGCGTAGGGCACGAGCACGTACTCGGCCTGACCGCCCACCCAGCCGCCCATGTCGACGTACCCATAGGCGCTTCCCGGGCGATCCGGGTTCACATTGAGGCAAATGCCGGTCTTGCGTTCTTTGCAATTGCGGCAGCGGCCGCAGGCAATGTTGAACGGCACCGAGACGAGATCGCCGACTTTGACGAACTCGACGCCCGGGCCGACTTCCACCACCTCGCCGGTGATTTCGTGACCAAGCACGAGGTTGGCCGGGGCAGTGGTGCGCCCGCGCACCATGTGCTGATCCGAGCCGCAAATGTTGGTGGCGACAGTGCGAATGATGGCGCCGTGCGGCACTTTGCGGCCAATGTTAGCCGGATTGACGCCCGGTCCGTCTTTCAGTTCGAAGGTGGGGTAGTCGATGTCGATGACCTCGACCTTGCCGGGTTCCTTGTAGGCAACAGCCCTATTTCCTGACATTCCGATCCTCCTCGATCTATTCGGGCACCTTCTTGCGATACCCACATTTCTTCGATCCTAGATCGCTCGAGATCGTGAGTCTGTGGGGGGAATCCCTCCTATCCGTGCGGCCAGATTGGGGCTAGCGTCCCCCGAACAGACTCACGTCATAGGATCGTAGAATGCTGCTCGACCAGCGCGGCTCCGGTTGGAGCCTCTCGCACGCGAGCGACGCTGGCATCGACCTCAGGACCAACACCACCTGGCACCTGATCGATGATCTCGAGCTGCTTCGCTGTAAACACCCGCGCAACACCGCTCGGCAGGAAGAGGCCGCGTCGCTCAGCCGTGATCTAACCCGGATGCCGAACCGACTCGATCTCCAGGACTCTCATCACCCGAAATTCGATCTCTGTCATTGCTTGCGTGTCTTTCGCCAGAGAACAACGACGTGCGCGTCTCAAGCGCGGCCACCGCAGTTGCGAACGTGACGAAGAGCATCCACCCGAAGATGTAACCGGCAAAAATGTCTGTGATCCAGTGCAGCAACAGATATCCCCGAGTAAAGCCTTCGATAGTGGCGAAAGCACCGAGACCGATCCACAAACCGGCCCGCCACTGGCGACTCAAGGTGCCGATGAGCAGGATCACGAGCACAATGATGACCCCGTAGTCCACGATCACTCGACTCACTCCGCCGGACGGAAAGGTGCCAGGGTGAGCGACGGGAGGAAGGTCGCGGGCGAGTAGTTGCGCGAGAAGCAATTGGCCCTCGTGCTGTGCGAAAAAAGTCACTCCGATCGCCACCACCGGAATCCACCAGCGGCGGCCGTAGGCGAAGGAGAGAATGAGAGCGGCGATGACGCAGACCAGGTCGATCGTCGATCGATCTCCGAGCGTCGTAGCGTAGCTATTGAACTTGGCGAAGGCCGACCCGGAATTGACAAGGCCCAGAGTCCACTTGAATACCGGAAGATCGACGCTGTCCTGGAGGGATTTCACGAGCACCCCTACGGGCAGCATCACGAGGAACGTCACTATGACGCCGACCAGCGATACGACAAGGAACGCGCTTACCGACCCCATTTTCAGCGCCAGGCTTCGTCCCCAGCGGAGTGGTCCGCCCCAGCGCTCGGGAACGAGTCGATGCACAGCGATGCCGAGGCCGACACTCAGAAGAACCAGTGCGACGAGAATTACGGCTAAGAGAACCATCCGGTACGTCCAGTTCGGGAATAAGGAAACCAGGGAGCCTGCTAAAGCTAGGGCCCAAAGTCCTCGATTGCAAGCACTATTGCAAGCTCGTTTCGACGGAGGTGGCCGACAGCGATCCCTCCAAGCTCCATTCGGAGCTCGTGAAATCCCTCAGCTGCCCGTACGTAGGCCTTCCGGACGCGGGCATCGGAGCGCAAATTGCACTGCCGTCGACGGACGCTGTGTGTGCTGCAACCCCCGGAACCTCCCCAGGTTTTCAGCGCGGTCCGAGGCTGAGAATCCGAGACCGGGCGGGAGATCGCACCGCACGTCGTCGCTGGTCAGTTCCGCATAGTTCTGCGCAGTGTCGCGCAGTTTAGGCTCGGACCATGCGCATCTTCTATCCCGAGATCGAACCTTACGAATCTGGGCTGCTGGACGTGGGAGACGGTCAAAGTATCTACTGGGAGACCTCGGGAAATCCCGACGGCAAGCCCGCCGTCTTCCTGCATGGTGGACCAGGCGGCGAGACGCAGCCCCAACACCGTCGGCTGTTCGATCCGGCGAAGTACCGAATCGTGCTGCTCGACCAGCGCGGGTCGGGCAGGAGCCTCCCTCACGCCAGTGGCGCGGGCGTTGACCTCGGCATCAACACCACGTGGCACCTGGTCGACGACCTCGAGTTGCTTCGCCAGTACCTGCGTATCGATCGTTGGCTGGTGTTCGGCGGGTCCTGGGGCAGCACGCTCGCTCTGGCCTACGCGCAGACGCATCCCGCCCGAGTCTCGGAGCTGGTGCTGAGAGGGATCTTCACTCTGCGCAAGTCAGAACTCGATTGGTTCTATCAGGGCGGCGCCGCGTGTATGTTCCCGGATGCGTGGGAGGGCTTCGTCGCGCCAGTGCCGCTTGACGACCGCGACAACCTGATCCGGGCTTATCACCGGCTGCTTTCGGATCCCGACCCCGATATTCACGGCCCGGCCGCCGTCGCCTGGTCGGTCTGGGAGGCATCCACCATCACCCTGCTGCCACGGCCGGTTGTTGTGGCGACCTTCGCCGATCCGCGCTTCGCGCTCGCATTCGCCCGCATCGAGAACCACTATTTCATGAATCGAGGATTCTTCGATGACGGCCAGCTCATCCGTAACGCCAACGTCCTCGCCGACGTTCCCGGCGTGATCGTGCAGGGACGCTACGACATCTGCACTCCGGCCGTCACGGCTTGGGACCTGCACCGCGCGTGGCCGGAGGCGGATTTCGTGATGGTGCCCGATGCCGGACACGCCTTCGACGAACCGGGCATCCTGGACGCCCTCATCGAGGCGACGGACCGCTTCGCCGACTAATTTGAGGCGAGGAGACGCAGGATGTCGTTTACGTTCCGATCCAACGGATCCGTGCTCGTATCAAAAACGATATCGGCATCGGTTGGAACCTCGTAGGGCGAGTCGATTCCGGTGAAGTCGGAGATCTCCCCAGCGCGGGCGCGGGCGTACATGCCCTTGCGGTCTCGCGCCTCGCAGACCTCGAGCGGGGTCGCAACGTAGACGAGCACGAATCGGCCGACCGTCTCAGCCATTTCCCTGATCTCGCGCCGGGTCGAGGCGAAGGGTGCGATGGGGGCACAGATCGCGATCCCCCCGACGCTGGAGACGGTAGCCGCCACCCAGCCGATCCGGCGCAGGTTCTCCTCCCGGTCATCGGCAGTGAAACCCAGGCTTGGGGAGAGCACGCGCCGCACATCATCACCATCGAGCATGACCGACCGCGTGCCGACGGCGGCGAGTCGTTCGGCGACCGCTCGCGCCACAGTCGATTTTCCGGAGCCGGAGAACCCCGTGAACAGGATGACGCATCCGTCGCGCGCCGCGGCTGGCGCCATCGGGCGAGGGGTGAGGGCCCTGAAGTCGACGATTTCGTCCGCTCCGAGTCGCGATACCGCGAGCCTGAGCATGTCGTCGTGCCCTGCTTCGTGGTTGAGAGAAGCGAGCGGGACGAACCTCACGATCGAACCCGTGAGCTCCGCCGCGCAGGCAACCAGGTCGTCCACCATTCCGGATGCGCTGTAGTCGAACTGCGCAGAGTTCCAGGTCGTTGCGAGCCAGAGCACGGGTCGACCCGCCGCGCGCCGCACAAGTTCGGCGACCGATTCGGGGCGGGGGCTGTCCGCGAAGACGCCAACAACGGCTGCGCGATCCGCCGGCGCGAGCCGCAGCGCACGCGCCGGACCATGCTCGGGACGTTTCATCGGTGTGAGCGTGCCCGCCAGGTAGGTCTCTTCGCTGTCGAACGCGATCGCCGCAATCTCCAGGAATGCGAGGGGCGTTGCGTCCGGATCGAGCAATACGAGCCCCCCCGCCGCTGCGGCTGACCGGGCGAGATCGGCACTGACCGCCAGGTGTGACTCGAACGGCCAGTCGCACGGTTTGGCACCGGGAAGGCAATACCCGTTGATCGGTGCGAAGAGGCCGCTGAGTAGGAGTTCCAGTGCGTCGAGGCTCGGACCGGCGAGCGCGAGACGGGGATGTTCAGCGGTCGGGCTGGTCATGCGCACTGCCCTCCACGCTGTCAGTCGCCGCCGCTTGATCGGCTTCTTGCAAGGCCTTCGTCCTCTGATACGCGCGCATCTCTGCGGAGGCGAGGGCAGGGAATCCGTGGTGACGGCGGATCTGCATCCAGGTGATGGGTGCCGCGATCACAACGATCCCGAGCACGATTCCGGTGAGAGGAGTGCTCAGTCCGAGAAGCTTGAGCGCGGATGCGAGGAGCACGAAGGCGAGCGCACGCCGGATGAACCCTCCGGGCAAGCGTGACGAAAGCTGTGCTCCGATGAAGGCCCCCGGCACGCTTCCGATGAGCAGTGGAAATGTGATACCAAGCTGCAGGTCACCGAAAATGGCGTGGCCGATGGCCGCCGACGCGACTAGCGGAACGGCCTGCACGAGGTCGGTACCCACCAGCTGGCTCGCCTTGAGACCCGCGTACATGATCATGAGCCCGATGATGATGAGCGAGCCCGAACCGACGGAGGTCAGACCCACTACCAGTCCGCCCGCGGCTCCCAGGATGATGGTGGGCCCGATCTTGACGACAACCTCGGGCCGATCCTGCGGGAGGGGTTTGCCCTTGCCATCGCGCGAGCGTGCACGCTCGACGAGCCGCACGTAGGCGCGAACGGTGAGTAGCGCGGCGGTCAGGAGGAGTGCGCACCCGAGGGCGATCTTGAGGGAGTTCTGCACGGTGTCTCCGCTTCCGAGGGCCTTGAGAATCAGGACCCCGCAGAAGGCGGCCGGAACGGAGCCGATGCACAGGAACAACGCGAGCCGAAGGTTCACCGTCTTGCGACGGAGATGCACGATCGCGCCGACGGGTTTCATGACGGCACTGGCCACGAGGTCGCTCGATATCGCAGCAAGGGGAGGTACTCCGAAGAACAGCACGAGCATTGGGGTCATGAGGGCGCCTCCGCCCATGCCGGTGAGTCCGACGACGATTCCTACGCCGAACGCACCGAGGATGAGCCCGAGATCCATGTCGAGATTCTCGCATATCGCCGGTATCCGAGAGATTTCACAAAGGGCTGGCGCAAATATCGAAAATACCGGTAATATCGACCGGATTAGTCGACTTTACCCGAGGAGCCGAACCCATGTCACCCAAAACGAAGTTGAACGGCTGTAGGTCCGTTGTCCGCAGAATCGCGATCACCACGATCGCCGCCACGATCGCGGTGGTCCTTGGCGCCTGCTCGTCACCGGCCACTGCGACACCGACGACCGCGTCCGTCGTGATGCCGTCTGAGTTGAGATTCGGCTACTTTCCCAACTTCACCCACGCGGTCGGGATCGTCGCCCTCGAGAAGGGCTACCTGGCACAGCGTCTCGGCAAGAATGTGAAGATCACCCCTGTAATCTTCAACGCTGGCCCGGCCGCCATCGAGGGGCTGTTCGGCAACGCCGTCGATGTGACCCTCATCGGTCCGAACCCGACCATCACCGGGTTCACGAAGAGCGCCGGCGCCGCACTCAAGGTCATTGCCGGCGGCGCATCAGGTGGCGCGGGTCTTGTGGTTCGCGCTGGTATCACCTCCGTCAAGGACCTCAAAGGCAAGACGATCGCCTCACCGCAGCTTGGCAACACCCAGGATGTCGCACTCCGCTACTTCCTGAAGACGCAGGGTCTCTCGACGACCACCGAGGGCGGCGGAGACGTGCACATCACTCCGCAAGACAATGCCGTGGCGCTCGCCGGGTTCATTGCAGGCAAGCTCGACGGGGCCTGGGTTCCTGAGCCCTGGGTGAGCCGAATGGTCGCAGAGGGCGGCGGCAAAGAGTTGGTGAACGAGAAGAGCCTGTGGAAATCCGGCAAGTTCATCGTCACGAACACCGTCGCCTCCACCACATTCCTCCAGAAGTACCCGGACGCAATTTCGGCCATCGTCAACGCCGAGCTCGACGCAACCGCGTTCATCACGGCGCATCCGGCCGAGGCGAAGGCGCTTGTCAACGCGCACATCAAGTCGATCGCGGGAAAATCGCTGGACCCGAAGTACCTTGACAGCGCGTGGGGCCAGGTCGATTTCACGATCGACCCGCTCCCGTCCACGCTTCTCGAATCCGCCGCCCATGCGCACTCGGTCGGCCTCCTCGACAGCGTCAAGCTCAAGGGCCTGTATGACTTGAAGGCGCTGAATGCCGCACTGGTGAGTCGCGGCAAGGCGATGATAACCGCGCCATGAGCATCCTGAAGCTCAGCGAACCGTCCCTGGTTGCGCAGCCAGGTCCCACCATCCGGATCACCGGTCTCACGAAAGTCTTCGGGCGTCGCGGCCAGGAGACGACCGCGCTGAGCGAGGTGTCGATTAGCGTGAAAGAGCAGGAGTTCCTGTGCATCGTTGGCCGATCCGGGTGCGGAAAGAGCACGATGTTGAATATCATCGCCGATCTGGAGACGCCAACGGGGGGCAGTGTTGACGTCGGCGGCCGCAAGGTCGGAATGATGTTCCAGGACGCCAACCTGTTCCCGTGGCTGACTGTCGAAGGCAACATCGACCTGGCCCTGAAGCTTTCCGGTGTCGCCGCTGAGTTGCGGAAGGACCGCATCCAGGAACTGCTCGAAACGGTGCAGCTGGCTCACGTCGCCACAAAGCGGCCGCACGAGCTCTCAGGCGGCATGCGGCAACGCGTCGCGCTCGCCCGCACTTTGGCGCAGGACTGCGAGATTCTTCTGATGGATGAGCCGTTCGCGGCGCTCGACGCGATCACGCGCGACGCGATGCACGAACAGACGGAGCGGATCTGGGGCGAACGTGCACTCACTGTCGTGTTCGTGACCCACAACGTGCGGGAAGCGGCCCGACTGGCCGACCGTGTCGTTGTGATGAAGCCGAACCCGGGGCGCGTCGGCTCTGAGAGTCTCATCACCATTCCTCGACCGAGGACGATGGAGGATCCGCGCGTCGCCGAAGCCGCAGCGCTGCTGCACGACATGCTGCACACCCAGGAGATGCCCGATGACTGACGAACTGGTGAAGCCGCGCGTGAGCGCGCCTCTCACGGAGCGTGGTGCACGGGTCGAAGTCGGCGCGGGCGCGCGACTCTGGCGTCGGGTATGGCCACCGCTGATGGCCGTCGTGATCGTGCTCGCGCTCTGGCAGGTTGTGGTCACGGTCGGCTGGCGACCCATCTACGTGCTTCCCGCCCCGGCCACTGTCGGTGGCGCCCTCAGCGACATGCTGGTCGATCCGAAGTTCTGGAGCGCTCTGGGCACGACCCTCGCGCGGGCCTTCATCGGCTTCGGTATTTCGGTGCTGATCGGTTCGATCATCGGTCTGGCGGTGTCTCGTTCACGCATCCTTCGATCAGCAATCGGGTCCCTGATCACCGGCCTCCAGACCATGCCGTCGATCGCCTGGTTCCCGTTCGCCATCTTGCTGTTCGGTCTTACCGAGCAGGCGATCACCTTCGTCATCGTGCTCGGTGCCGCGCCGTCGATCGCCAACGGCGTCGTGTCAGGGATCGATGATGTGTCGCCTCAGCTGCAGCGGGTCGCGCATGTTCTCGGTGCACGCGGGATGCGCATGTACAGATATGTGATGATCCCTGCCGCCCTGCCGTCGTATCTTGCTGGTCTCAAGCAGGGCTGGGCCTTCGCCTGGCGCAGCCTGATGGCCGGCGAACTCCTGGTCATCATCGCGGCGCGCCCGTCCCTCGGCGCCAACCTGCAGTTCAACCGCGAATTCGCGAACGCGCCCGGCCTGCTCGCGATCATGATCGTGATCTTGGTCATCGGCGTGATGGTCGATTCCGTATTCACGCGGATCGCGAACGGCGTCAGAACCCGTCGCGGTATGGGAGTGGTGCGCCTATAAACTCGTGTCCGCAGGCGTCCCCTGCAGACGGGAAGAGGCAGCCGTGCAGGTGAGCGCCAGGGTGGATTACGCGATGCGTGCCGTCGTGCAAATTGCACAGCGCCCGGATTCGGTCACGACCAAGCGGGAGCTCTCCGAACTGCAAGACATCCCGGGGCGGTTTCTGGAGAACATCCTGTTGCAGCTGGTGCGCTCCAACGTGCTCGCGGTCACCCGCGGGTCGCAAGGTGGGTACTCGCTCGCGCATGCGGCGACATCGATCACTGTCGCGGATGTCGTGCGGGCAATCGACGGACCTCTTGCCGGGGTTCGGGGGGCTCCTCCCGAGCAGCTCGACTACCCGGAGTCCTCCAAACAGGTTCAGGCCATCTGGGTTGCGTTGCGGGCGAGCATGCGAAGCGTTCTGGAAGACACGACGATCGATGCGCTCGTCACGGGTGTGCTGCCCCCCGTGGCGAACGAACTGCTCCGCCAGCCGGGGGCGTGGACGCGTCGCTGACGACCTCGCGTCGCCCACACTGGGGTAGTCGCTCACTGCTCATCCGTGGCACAGTGGAGGGAACTCGCTCCCGACGAGAGGACGATTTGTCGATTTCAGTAGGGTCCTCCGACGTCGACCTCGCCACGGACCTGGCTCGCAAAGCTGGGGAGGTGCTTCTCTCGATTCAGTCCGCAGCACGGCCTGACGAGATCGGTACGCCCATCTTGAAAGCCCGAGGCGATGCTGCGGCACAGGCCTACCTCGACTCCCGCCTTCGCTCCGAGCGGCCCGGCGACGCCATACTCTCCGAGGAGGCGAAGGACAGCTCAGCGCGCCTCCTGGCCGACCGGGTGTGGATCATCGATCCGCTGGACGGAACCCGCGAGTTCTCCGAAGGAAGGCACGACTGGGCTGTGCACGTCGCGCTCTGGCACGCCGGTGAGCTCACTGACGGCGCCGTCGCGCTCCCGGGACTGCGTACCGTGCTGTCCAGTGCAGACGTCGCGGCGACCAGAACGTGGAACGGTCGAATCCGCCTCGCGGTCTCTCGCACCAGACCGCCGGCACTTGTCGAGTACCTGATCGCACAGCTGGATGCCGAGGTCGTCCCCATGGGATCAGCAGGCTATAAGACCAGCGCAGTGGTGCGCGGCGAGGTGGATGCATACGTGCACGCCGGTGGCCAGTACGAGTGGGACTCGGCAGCGCCGGTCGTCATGGCTCGAGCGGCCGGGATGTTCACGAGCAGAATCGACGGGTCGGCTCTTCGATACAATCAGCCAGACCCCTATCTGCCGGACGTTGTCGTTTGCATTCCCGAAATTGCGGACATCCTGCTTTCTGCGATCAGCAATTACCCCAAGGAAGGTGCCCGTGACTGAATTCAGCGACAGTCCGCGCTACGGCCTCAGCCAACTCGACTACCTCGAATCCGAGGCGATCTTCATCATCCGCGAGGTGGCGGCGGAGAACGAGCATCCCGCGATGCTGTTCTCCGGGGGCAAGGACTCGATCGTCATGCTTCACCTGGCCGTGAAAGCCTTCGCTCCCGGTCCAGTGCCGTTCCCGCTGCTGCACGTCGACACCGGGCACAACTTCGCCGAGGTGCTGGAGTTTCGTGATCGAAAGGTGGCAGAGCTCGGCATAGGGCTTGTCGTGGGGTCGGTACAGGATGCGATCGACTCCGGACAGGTTCGCGAGGCCCCTGGTGGGTCCCGCAACCGCATCCAGACCCCCGTTCTGCTACAGACCGCCGAAGCGAACGGGTTCACCGCCTTGATGGGAGGCGCGCGTCGCGATGAGGAGAAGGCGCGAGCGAAGGAGCGGGTCTTCTCGTTCCGGGATGAGTTCGGCCAGTGGGACCCCAAAGATCAGCGCCCCGAGCTGTGGTCGCTTTACAACACTCGGATCAATCAGGGCGAGAGCATCCGGGTGTTCCCCATTTCGAACTGGACAGAGCTAGATATCTGGGAGTACATCGCTCGCGAGCGCATCGAAGTCCCCTCCATCTATTACGCGCACGAACGAGAAGTTTTCCTCCGCAACTCAATGCTTTTCGCGGTGGACAAGCACCTCCAGCCGCGCGAGGGTGAAAAGGTTTTCACAGCCCGCGTGCGCTACCGCACGGTCGGCGACGCAACACTCACCGCGGCGGTCGAATCCGAGGCCGACACTCCGGAGAAGGTGGCCAGCGAGGTCGCTGCCTCGCGGATCACCGAACGTGGAGCGACGCGCGGAGACGACAAGGTCAGCGAGGCGGCGATGGAAGACCGCAAAAAAGAGGGCTACTTCTAATGGACATCCTGCGATTCGCCACAGCCGGATCGGTGGACGATGGCAAGAGCACACTCATCGGCCGACTGCTCTACGACTCCAAGTCGGTGTTTGAGGACCAGCTGGAAGCCGTCGAGCGCACTAGCCGCCAGCGTGGCGACCTGTACACCGATCTCGCGCTGCTGACCGACGGGCTTCGTGCGGAACGCGAACAGGGCATCACGATCGATGTCGCCTACCGCTATTTCGCCACGCCGCGACGCAAGTTCATCATCGCCGACACGCCGGGCCACACCCAGTACACCCGCAATATGGTGACTGGCGCGTCGACCGCGGACCTGGCGATCGTGCTCGTCGACGCGCGCAAGGGCCTGCTGGAGCAGAGTCGCCGTCATGCCACCATCGTCTCGCTCCTCCGCGTGCCGCACATCGTGCTCGCCGTCAACAAGATGGACCTCGTGGACTGGTCCGAAGACGTCTATGAAGCGATTCGCAGTGAATTCCTGGAGTTCGCCGCGCGTCTCGATTTCAGTGATGTCACGGTGATCCCGATGTCGGCACTCGCAGGCGACAACGTGGTCAGCCGCTCCGAGAACATGCCGTGGTACGAGGGTGCCTCGCTTCTGCACCACCTCGAGCACGTATACATCGCGAGCGACCGCAACCTCACCGATGTGCGTTTTCCCGTCCAGTACGTCATCCGGCCACAGAACGGCCGCGGCGACTACCGTGCGTTCGCGGGACAGGTGGTGGGCGGTGTCATGAAGCCGGGCGACGAGGTGATGGTGCTCCCGAGCGGGCTTCCCACGCGGATCCGGACCATCGACACAGCGGACGGTGAGGTAGCAGAGGCCTACCCGCCGATGTCGGTGACCGTGCGACTCGAGGACGAGGTGGACGTCTCCCGCGGCGACATGATCTGCCGGCCGCACAATCAGCCCACCGTCACGCAGGACATCGATGCGATGATCTGCTGGATGGATGACATGCCGCTTCGACCCGGTCAGAAGTACGCGATCAAGCACACCACGCGCACCACGCGGGCACTCGTCAAAGAGGTCCAGTACGAGCTCGACGTGAACTCCCTGCACCGAAACCAGGGTGTCGATTCGTTGGGAATCAATGCGATCGGGCGTGTTCGTTTTCGCACGACGCAGCCAATCCTCGTCGACCCGTATCGTCGGAACCGGATGACGGGCGCGTTCATCCTGATCGATGAGGTCACCAATCGCACCGTCGGCGCCGGCGTCATCAACGAAACGTGAGCAGCGGTGGTAGACAGCACTGACAGGGGTCTCAAGGCTTCCCTCAAGCGGGCCGGGAGCGGAGCATTCCGCGTACTCGGGACCGCCACGGCGTCCCGCAGGCCAATGCCTGACTTCATGCTCATCGGCACGAAGCGGGGAGGAACGACGTCGTTCTACTACGACATCCTCAAAGAACCGCAGGTAATTACCCTGTTCCCGTCTGCGAAGTATCTTCCGAAGTCCAACGAGACGAAGGGCGTGCACTTCTTCGATTCGAATTTTGGGAAAGGGGAGCGCTGGTACCGGTCATTCATGCCCACCCGGGCATCCCGTCGCCGCGCCGAGAAGATCGTCGGTAAGCCGGTGGTGGTCGGCGAGGCCTCGCCGTACTACATGTTCCATCCGCTGGCCGCCGAACGGGCGGCGGCGATGGTCCCGGATGCCAAGATACTTGTGCTTCTACGTGATCCCGTCATGCGCACTTATTCGCACTGGAAGGAACGTCGCAGGAGTTCGGCGGAGCCGCTCGAATTCGAGGCAGCGCTCGCGGCAGAGGATTCACGGCTCGCCGGTGAGGAACAAAAATTACGGGACGACCCGACCTATTACAGTTACGCTCACGAGCAGCAGTCGTATCTCACGCAAAGTCGATACGTCCGGCACCTCCGCAAGTGGTACGAGCTCTATGGTGCGGACCGCATTCTGGTGGTCGCGAGCGAGGACTACTACGGGGAGCCGGACGAGGTCATGCGTCAGGTCGCCGAGTTCCTCGGGATCGACCACGCGACGCTGCCGAAGGGCGAGCATATGAATGCGGCGGGGGGTGAGGGCATCTCACCCGAGACGCGCGAGCGCCTGACGAGCGAGCTAGCGGACGATACTGCCGAGCTCGAGGCATTGATCGGCCGAAAGCTTCCATGGCACTAGAGCCGGAGTTCTCGCCGGCGAGTGTGCGCTTTCCCACCTCTGGTCACATCTGGGTTCCGGCGAGCGGGCGACGGGGGGCGGCAGCGGGTGTTTCGATGCACTCGCCGTGCACTATTCCGGCGGTGTTCGCTCAGCGAGTGCTGTGGTCAGCCGTGCGCATATTCGGCCCATGGGTACTGCCCGGGGTGAGGGAGTCGTGGGACGAGCCGGTAGCCCACTCCACCTGGGAGCACTTTACCGCCGAGTGGATCGAGGCGTTCGGCCGGTGGGACAGCGCCGCCCTGTACAGGCGGCCGCAGGCGTCACGCTCCGGATGCTCGCTACTGTTGCTGCGTGACGGCCGAGGCGTCGGCTTTGTGCGCATCACCACGGACGCGCAGAGGGCGGAGCGGGAGTTCACCGTCATGTCGAGTGTCTGGGCAGCGCGTCCGGCGTCATTCGCCATCGCCCGCCCTGTCGGGGTAGGGCACAGTTCGGGCCTTTCCTGGGTCGGCAGCGAGTCCGTGCCCAACTATCCGCTCGGGGCGGTGCGAAAGCCCGCAGTTCGCGAGCGGGTCGCGGCAGAGATCGCAGACATTCTTGACACGGCTCTCACGCGATCGGATGCGATACCGTCGGCATGGCGGGGCAGCCATGGCGATCTCTCCCCGTGGAACCTTCGCACGGAACTCACCGGGCGCGTGCGAGTGATCGACTGGGAGGACGCGGCGTTCGCTCCCGCAGGTGTTGACTCGCTCTACGGTGCTGTCACGGCTCATCTCACATTCGGCACACCGCTTCCGAGCAAAGCTGATGGCGCAGCAGCGGGTTGGATCGAGTCCGTCGTGGAAAAAAGACTTGCGCCTGACGAGGCACCCGACTCGCTGAACAATCGCATGCTCCAGATCGTTCGCGATCTTCCGGCGCAGCTCTAGGGAGCGGCCGTCACGGGTTCGCGCCTGGCGACCGGCAGCGGGTCGACCAGCTGGTACCGGGCGTATTCCCTTCGCCGGCTGGGGAACCGGGTATCGCGCTCCAGTATCAGCGATATCGCAAGAAAAAGAATGAACGTCGTGCTCGATTCGATTACTCCGTTTTCGGTGAAACTGCGGATGATGAGCATGACCATCAGCGGAACCGTGAGAGCGCTCAGCCCAGGAGTTCGGACCGCCTCCACGGTGGTCCAGACCATCCAGACCAACAGCAGAGTCGTTCCGATAATCCCCGCTTGTGCGATCACCGACACCCAGCTGCTGTCGAGCACCTGCACGTCACGCCACCGCTGGTGCACCTCGACGGTCTTGGCCGCGAGACCGACACCGATCCATTTGTCCCACGAGTTCCACGGGGTGGCTAGCACCGCCTCCCAGGCGACCGTGCGGGAGCTCAGTGTGGAAATCTGTTCGATTGTCTGGCCGCGCGACAGTAGGACGGAGATGGTGTTCGTGAAGGCGGCCAGTGCATAGGCGAACGGGGCGGCCGCGATGGTGGCGATGGCGGTGGAGGCTGCCAGGCGGCCGCCGCATACGAAGGCGAGGGCGATTCCCACGACAACGACGATCAGAGCGGTTCGCGAGCCGGTCGCGAAAATTATGGCGATGTGGATGACCAGCAGCCCCACGTTCCATGGACGCAGGCCCCGCCGCACGATGTCCGCGGCAAGACCGATCACAGGCGGGGCAGCGAGGCCAGCGAGAACGTTCGGGTCCATCTGCGGGGTTCCACCCGCAAGTCGACCACCACTCAGCCCGTGCTGGAGGCCGGTGACGGCGGCGACGATGGCGACCGCTGACATCGCCGCAAGCAGGGCGGTCAGCACAGTCGTCGCCGGTGCCGAACTCACCACGACCGCGATCGTCGCGGCAACGAGCACGATCCGCACGGTGAGAACCACGGCGGTCGACGCGGCACCGGCCGCGAATGCGCCGTCGAGCGAGACGAGCACGATTCCCGCGAGTAGGCAGAGGCTGCGCACTCCGATCGACCCTCGCGCCGGTGCGCGGATCATGAGCAGCAGTCCGGCGCCGAAGGAGATGACCCCCAAGACAGCTTTGCCGATTACGACGGGATCGATGCCACCGGCGTAGATGTCACCGACCCGCCATGGGACCACGCTCACGACCGTGAGCGTCATGACAGCAAATACCGCCACCCACACTCTCCGGACGGAATTCACCGTCTCCGTCGAGGCCGTCACGTCTCCGGTGCGGCTTCAGGAGCCGCCACAACTGACGTGGTGGCGGCCGACGCCGCTTGCTTTGCATTCCGGGTTCTCGATGTGGCTGAGGGTGCGGAGCGGGTCGTGGCGGAGGTACGCGGCTTGCGTGTAGTCGAGGGACGAAGTGGTTTCGGTGGCGCTGGTGATACTCGCACGGAGTCCGCGATCGCTGTTTCGTCCGCAGGTATCTTGGCCGCTGGTCCGACCGGAATGGGTGCAGCGGACCGTTCCGGCTGTGCCAGAGCGCTGGCGGTCGCAGGCAGGGCGAGATCATCCCATTTGCGCGCCGGTGTGCGCGGCACCTCGTTGAAGTCTCCGGGCAGCCACTCGGAGACGAGGTCGCTGCGTCGGAAGACAGGCACCCCCGTCATGATGATTCCGAGCGGGCGGATCTCCAGAAGTCGAAGACGAGCGAGGATGTGGGCGAGATCTGCAGCGCGGGTGCGACCCAGACAAACGAGTACGACGACGCCGTCCGCATACGGCGCGATGAGTTCAAGCGTCGCTGGCCGCGTTGTCGAGGTGAGCTGTGTCACGGTGAGGTCGAACTCCGCGAGGAGCTGCCGGACGGTGCCCAGAACATTGTGCTCGGCAACATTCTCCTTCGGGGCGTTCGCCGGGAGTCCAGGAGCGAGCAGGTCGAACGATCCGACATCGGATTTGAGCACGACTCGGCGCACTGATCGGGTGCCAGAGAGCACCTCGGCGAGCCCTTCCGCTGAAAGTGCCTCCGGGTTGGTAGCACTGATGCCACCATCGAAGTCTGCTTCGACCAGAACCACCGAGCGACCCGTCATAGCGAAGGAACGAGCGAGTCCAATACGGGTCTGGATTCGTGCCGCCGCGCGGCTCGCGGGAACGAGCGCAAGCAGGCGCGGGAGCTCGTTACCGTTCGCCTGCCGAATGGTCAACTGGGTCTCGCGGAGGGCGGCCTCCGTACGATCGTTGTTTCTCGTCCGGAATCTCGCGAAGGGCAGCGATGGCTTTGTCAGTTCGCCGATTACGGGGAGCCCGGAGATTCGCCGGGCGGCTTTTGCGGTTCGGACCGTCGTGTCGAAACGAGCCCAGACGATTGCCGCGATCAGACCAAGGGCCAGTCCGCCGAGGCCTCCCAGGCCCAGGATGATGCCACGCTGGGGCGCGGAGGACGATGTCGGCGGCTGCGCCCTGTCCCGGAGTTCGAGGGAGACGACGTAGCGGTTATCCGTTGACGAGTTCTCCAACTCAGAGACCGTGTTCGAGAGGTTCGCTGCGATCGAATTCGATATCGCGGCGGCCGTTTCCGGGTCGGTTGCGCTCGACGCGATCTGAAGGAGGACGGTGGTCGGCGGGTTGGTCGCGCTCACCGAATTCGCGAGTTGCTTCACCGATTGGCTGAGGCCGAGATCGAAGATCGTCTTCGACAGCACGTCGGAACTGAGAGCTAGCTCAGGATACGAACTGATACGGGCAAGGGCGAACTGCGAACGCTCTAGCAGCGTCCCGGTGGTGGAGCGCACGGTGAGGAACGAGGTCGACGTGGCCTCGTAGGTCGGAGCGATCGAGGCGCTGATACCGAGCGCGAGACTGAGACCCACGAGGACACCAACGACGAGGGCACCCCAGCGTTCGAGGAAGATCTGCAGGTAAGGCTGTTGTTCCATCAAGTCCTATTCTCGTCGGGTAGAGCAAAGCAACCTGAAACATCGAAGCTACCATTCAGAACGTTGCGAATTCTGGACTGGTTACCCCCATACCGGGGATTCTGGGAAGATAGGGACGGAGCTGACCCGACAGCTCCCGGCACACGCGAGTCGAATCGCTGCCGCATTCGCATACCCGGAAGTGCACCGATGACCCACATAGGTGAGCCACACCAGCCGAGTGGTCGCCACGCACGGCCTCGGCGGTTGCTTCGCCGGGCGCTGGTGGTCGCCGTGGTCGCGATCGTCCTCGTCGCTCTCGTCGCTCTCGTCGCGCTTCCGGGCCTCCAGTCGCGGATCCCCGTCACGCCCGGCCACCGGGACGTGGCCGTTCCGGTCTCCGACACGACCGGTCCGGCTCCAGGGGCGCCGACCGTCGGGTCGACCAGCTACCCGGTGCCCGCCGACTCGCTCTTTGTGTCGCCGAGCGGGAGCAATTCGAGGAAGGGCAGTGAAGCGTCGCCGTACCAGACTGTCCAGTACGCGATATCCCAGTCACACCCGGGCCAGACCATCGTGCTCCGGGCGGGGACTTACCACCAGAATGTCACCGTCCCCGAGGGCACGCCGGTGACGATCGAGTCCTACCCGAACGAAGCCGTGTGGTTCGACGGCAGCACTCTCGTGTCGTCCTGGGTCGCGAACGGATCGATCTGGGTCTCCGAAGGGTGGATGGCGCAATTCGATTCGAGTCCGACCTACACCACTGGTGCGCCGGAAAGCACCCTCCCTTCCTTCAACTTCTTGAATCCGAAGTACCCCCTTGCGGCGCATCCCGACCAGGTCTGGATCGACGACAAGCCATTGGTCCAGGTGAAAGATGCGAACGCGGTTAAGGCGGACACGTTCGCGGTCGATTACGCGCAGCACCGGCTCTACCTCGGATCCGATCCGACCGGCCACGAGGTCCGCGCCAGCGATAAGACGAAGGCGCTCGCCGTTCAGGCGGAAGGAACGGTGCTGCGCGGATTCGGAGTGCGTCGTTACGCGACCCCGTTGCCCGGTTTCGGTGCCGTTACTATTGAGGCCGCGAAAGCGTCTCTGCAGGATCTCGACATCGAGCAGAACGCGACCACGGGACTCTTTCTCGGGGCCGCGGACGCCGTGCTGCGCAACATCACCTCAAGGGACAACGGAATGATCGGGGTGAACGCCAATTATGCCGACAATCTCACAATCGCGGGACTGTCGGTGACCGGCAACAACGTGCAGCGCTTCAACACGGCGCCCGTGGCAGGAGGGATGAAGATCACGCGCAGCAGGGACCTGACGATCGAATACAGCTCCTTCAGCCATAACCACGGTCCCGGCCTGTGGTTCGACCAGTCCGTCTACGACGGGAAGATCATCTCAAACACTATGGATGGCAACTTCTGGCATGGCCTGAGCATGGAGATCTCGTCCTTATTCGTCGTCGCAGGCAACACCGTCGTCAACAACGGAGGAAACGGCATCAAGTTGAACGATACCGACAATGTGCAGATCTGGAACAACACCGTGGCGAACAATGCGATTGACCTTCGGGTTGCGCAGGACCTTCGCCGAGCAACCGACCCGACGGTACCGGGGCAGAACCCTCGGTATCCTTCCGATCCCGCGATGACCTGGGTCCTGGGCAACATCGTCGTCTCGAACAATGTGTTCTCCGGCTCGAGCATTTCGGCGCTGGTGTCCGTGCAGGACTACTCGGGTCACTTCACGGCGCAGCAGCTGGGGGTAACTCTGAACGGCAATGCGTACCAACGGGCGTCGGCATCCGAACCCGAGTCCCAATTGCTCTGGGAGCAGGGCCACAACACCGCAAAGCAGTACACGCCTTTATCGACCTTCCGTCTCGAGACCGGCCAGGAAAAGCATGGTGCGCAACTGGCGAACGCACCGGCAGGCAAGCGCACCTGGCTGACCGCTGCGTCCACGAGCGCCGCGACCACGGACTCCAGGCCAGCCATGCCCGGGTCGATAATGGCGTTACTCGGGTGGGACGCCTCCGACCACAGAGTCGGCGCCGACTAGCGGATCGCCTGCTCGCGTCGCGCTTCCGGCCTGAGGATGAACGCGCGGATCGCGAGGCCCCCGGCGATCGAGCCGACAGAGAGCGCAACCGGTGCGAACGATGGCTGCACCCCGAGGGCCAGGATCACAAGCACAGCGATCGCAGACAGGAGCGTGTCGCTCACCCTGATCGCGAAGACGAGGGCCTGGCGACCGCCCACCGCCGCCAAGGCGCCGTACGGTGTCACCGCTGAGACCGACGCCGCATATGCGAGCCAGCCGATGACCGCAAGAAGCTGGGGTGTGGTGCCGAAGAGCAGTGGTCCGACGAACGGCAGTGCGACGAGGAATACGACACTCATGAGGGTTGTGGTCCCGAGCAGGATACCGACTGACCGATCGGCGCGGCGTAATTGGGAAGTGACCCCCGCAGCTTTGTTGCGCGCATAGCTGACGAAAAGAAAGGAGGTCAGCCCGGAGATGACGAGCATTGCCGGAGCAACGTAGACCCGAGCCGTTTCAAGCAGGCCTGTTGCCGCGAGTCCCACGAAGACGGTGACGAGCGCACGCACGACAGTCAGGAGTCCGGGTCGGAGAAATTGTTGCGCCGATCGCCATACGCCGTAGGCAGCGACCAGACGATAATCGCCGCGAACGAAGCCGACCACGAAACGCTCGGCGCGCGGGAGCAGCACGATTCCGAGGAGGATCGCGACGACCTGTCCGACCGCGATGGCCATGAGGAACAGATCGAGGTCGATCCGATGCCGCAGGACACCGATACCGACGACCGCAAGGGAGCCCAGAAATGCGGAAAGGTCGATTGCTGCGACCCGCCAGAACAACACGTTCGCCATGAGAAGGCGCCGCATGAGCTCTTCGAGGCCGAAGAGGCCGACCGCGATGCCGAACCACAGAGCCTGGTGTGGGGTGATCAGTCCCGTCGGGATCATGACAATCGCCGAGACGATGCCCGCGATGAGCGAGAGTCCGATGGCGTAGTGCTGAAGCGCTGAGCGCACGGTTCTCTCGCGCCGCTCGAGCACGACCAGGGAGTCTCCCACGAACCCGGTCAGGATTCCCGCCACGAGGACCATCACGCCATACAGGATGGAGAAGGTGCCGAGCCCGTCGAGCCCAAGCGACCGCACGACCAGGATCTGGAGAAAAAAGCTGCCAAAAGCCTGCGCGCCCTGCGCGCCGACAGCCCCGACGGCGTTTCGTTTCACTCGCACTTCCCTGCGACGACGTGCGCTGAAAACCAGAAGAGTCCGGGTCTGATTGGGAATCCGACCCGGACTCGATCACCCTAGGTTACTGGGGAACGCTCGCAGTGAAGTTGTCGTAGCGAACCGTGATCGGTGCGTTGGTCGACGCAGTCGAAATGTAGCTCTCCACGCCGACCGGGCTGGCGACCTGGAGGGCTGCGGTCGAGTCGGTCGCGGTGAGCTGCCACGTGGCGGGCTCCGTCGCATTCGCGGCCCAGAGCTTCGCCTGGATCGTCGTTGGTGTCGCTCCGGTAAAGCGCACCTTAAGGTTGAGCAGATCACCGGGTGTATAACTCAGCCCGGCGATCGTCGTGTCGGCCAACAGCGTGGAACCGTGCAGTATCTGGAGGCCGACGACCCCGTTGGGCTGAAGCCGGACTCGTCCGAGATAGAAGTCTGTTCCGACCTGGCGCCCGACGAGGCCGGCCACGACCATACCGGCCAGCGGCGGCTTGTCTGCCGAGATCTGCGATTGCAGTTCGACATCCCTCACCGACACCGAGTTGAGAAGCGCACGTCGGGTCGAACCGGCGGTAAGCACCAAGGCGCCCGACCCGTTGTTGACCACGTAGTTGCCGTTCAGCGTCGACGTCCACACGCCACCCATCACCGCGGTGCCCCAGCCGGACGTGACGGTCCGATTGAAATCATCAGAGGCAAGGATGTTCGGGTTGGCCGGAGGAGTGACAACCGCGGTCGCGACGACCGTGTCCGACTTTGTTCCCGTGAGCCCGCCGTTGTCCGTCACCGTCAGTGTCACCGTGTACGTGCCGGCCGTCGTATAAGAGTGTGTTGCCGTCACTCCCGTTCCGGTTGTGTTGTCTCCGAAATTCCACGCGTAGGTGGCGATCGTTCCGTCCGGATCCACCGAGGTGCTGGCGTTCAGGCTTGCAACCAAGCTGTTCACCGAGAAGGTGAATGCGGCCGTAGGGGCAACGTTTGCCGGGGGAGGCGTCACGACCGTGCCGGAGCTGGCCACAAAGTTGTCGTACTTCGCGAGCAGGGGTGCGTTCGTGATGGTAGACGCCGTGTAGCTCACGAGACCCACCGAGCCTGCGAGTTGGAGGCCGGCCGCACTAGAGGTGGCAGTCACTGCCCACGTTGTCGGCTCGGTCGTTCCGGCAACCCAGACCTTCGCCTTGATCGTCGTCGGCGAGTTGCCGAAGATTTGCGTGCGAAGGGTCAGCATCGTTCCCGGTGTATACGTTCCCGGGACCACCGCATTTGCCAGTGTCGTCGAACCGCCCTGGAGAATCTGGATGGCCATGGTTCCGTCAGCGAGGAACCGCACGCGGGACTGGTAGTAGTCCGTAGCTACGTTCCTGGCCACGATTCCCGCGAACGCCCCACCACCGGTCATCGCCTTGTCGAAGGAGAGGTCCGTGCGGATGTCCGCGTCAGTCACCGAAGTGGAGTTGAGAGTCGCCTTGCGGGTCGCGCCTGCCGTGTGCGACTGGACTCCGACGCCCGATCCCACGCTCGAGCTCGCTGTTGAGTTGACAGTCCACGTGCCGCCGGTCAGGGCGTTGCCCCAGCTGGAGATCGCGGTACGGTCGAAGTGATCTTCGGCGATTGTCGTGTTGGCGGGTGCCGCAGCGACCGTGACCGACCGGGTCGTCGATGTGACACCTGACTGATTGTCGGTGACCGTCAGAGTGACCGTATAAGTGCCGGCCGCAGCATAGGTGTGTGATGCCGTCACCCCTGTGGCCGTTCCGGTATCACCGAAGTCCCAGGCGTAGCTGGCGATGGTACCGTCCGGATCAGTCGATGCCGAAGCATCCACAGCCAGAGCGAGGTTCGAGGCTGAGTTGGTGAAGGACGCGACCGGGAGGACGTTGGTCTTGGTGATCGTGATCGCCTTGGTAGTCGTTGCTGTTCCACCGCGGTTGTCTATGACCACCAGTCCGATCGTGTAGGTGCCTGCCGCCGCGTAGCTGTGCGTGCTCGTCGCGGTTGCACCGTGGGTCGTGCTGTCGCCGTAGTCGATGTCATAACTGGCGATCGTGCCATCCGGATCGCTCGATGCGCTCGCGTCGACACCCACCGTGAGGGACCCCGCGGTGTTGGTGGTGCTGAGGCTCGCAATCGGCAGCTGGTTCGCCGCCTGCACCGTGATCGAGTGGGTGAGCACTGTGGTGCCGCCGGAGTTGTCCGTCAACGTGAGCGTCACCGTGTAGGTGTTCGCCGTTGCGTAGGAGTGATTCACGGTCGCGCCAACACCGGTCGAGCCGTCACCGAAGTCCCACGCGTAGGTCGCGATCGTGCCGTCGGGGTCGCTCGAGCCCGTCGCGTCGAACGTCGCCGCGAGGTTGTTCGATGTCGCAGTGAAGATCGCCACCGGCGGCTGGTTGACGTGCACCGGGGTTGCGAGGTGCGTTGTCGTGCCAGTGCCACCGCTGTTGTCGACCACCGTCAATGTCACCGTGTACGTACCCGGCGTTGCGTAGACATGGCTTGCGGTTGCGGTCGCCGAGGGTGCCTGCGCGCTACCATCTCCGAAGTCCCATGCGTAAGTCGCAATCGTGCCGTCGATGTCGGTGGATGCGCTGGCATCCAGTGCGACGGACATGCCTGTCGACGTCGCAGTGAAGGCGGCGGTCGGCGGAATGTTCGCCGCGAGCGGCTTGCCCAGTGAGTAGAGGTCAGAGATTGTCGAAGCGTCGAGCGCCGCCGGGTAGACCGCGAACTCATCCAACTGTCCGTTGAAGTTGTTGCTGTTCGACCCCCACGTCACGTCGTTGCCTGCACGCCAGTAGCCCACGTAGTCCTGCGCACCAGTCTGCGGGTTGGTGCCGACCAACACGCCGTCCACGTAGAGCATCATGCCTGCGGACGACTGGGTCGCGGTCACCATGTGCCACTTGCCGTCGTTGTACGACAGCGGTGAGGTCACCGTGTTCAGCTGACCGGTGTACGTGCCGAAGACAAGCGTGCCGTCGTTTTGCATGTAGACATGGCGGTCGTAGTTGCCCGAGTTTCCGGTCTGCGACGATCCGAAGCCGGTGAGCTTTCCACCGTTCGTGGTGGTCGTGTTGAACCAGACCTGCGTCGAGTACGTGGTCGTGCCCGAGCTGGCTGCGCCGCTCGCGACCCCGCCGTCGATGAAGAGAGCACTGGTGTCAGTGGTTCCCTTCACGGCGCCGGGGGTACCGAGGGTGACGTTACCGTCGTAGATGCCGGGGTTGCCTTGCTGGCCGGAGTCCTTGGCGACCGATCCTGAGCTCTCGCCGAGGCGGAAGTAGAGGGTGGGGTCGAGGTTATAGACCGCTGCGCCGTACGCATCCGCCGGCGCGACGGGAACATTGACCGTTCGTCCGGAAAGCGTGTAGTGATTCTGGATCTGCGCCTTGGTCAGTGCGACCGGGTAGATGGCGGTGTTGTCGATCGAACCCTTGATGAAGTTGTCCCCGGACCAGGAGCTGTCACCGCCGATCCTCCAATATCCCCAGTAACCCTGGGCTGTGGTGACGCTGGCGTTGTAGCCCACGCGAGCCCCATCGGCATAGAGCTGCATGCCCGACGCGCTGAGGGTGGCGACAACATGGTGCCAGTTGCCGTCGTTGTATGTCTTCGCCGACTGCACGACCTGCGCGCTGTTCGGGTAGACGCCGAAGAGCAGGTTACCCTGAGGGTTCATGTACACGTGGCGGTCGTAGCTGTTCGACGTACCGGTGTTGGTGTTACCGAAGCCCACGATTTTGCCGCCGGTGGAGCTAGTGGTATTGATCCAGGATTCGACAGAGAACGTGTTGCTGCCCCAGACCAGGCCGCTGGATGCGACGAGGCCGTTGCTGGTGCCGTCGAACGTGGCTGCAGTGGTGGAGTCTCCGATGATGGAGCCCGGCGCGCCGTAGGTCACGCCCGTGCCAGATGTGCCGGTGTAACGGCCGACGCTGTCAGTGGCGGAGGTCGCGCCTGCGGCGTCACCAAGCCGCCAGAAGTCTGTGGGCTGCTCGTTGATCACCTGTGCGGCGTACGGGCTGAGTGTGGTCGCGGTCGCGACCGTGCCCGAGACCGTGGTGCCCCATGCACTGTTCCCGAACGCGTCGGTGGCGCGCACTCGGTAGGTGTGGGTTGAGCCGGGCGTGAGGCCGGTATCGATCCATGAAATCGTCGGTAGGTTCCAGAACCTGGAGTTGACGGTGGTCGTGTAGGCCGCGGTCGCGGTTTTGCCATCGCGGTAGACCTGGTAAGTGAGCGACTCGTTATCACGATCCCAGTCGGCAGGCCAGCTGACCGTCATACTCGTCGAGCCCGCGGATTGCACGATGGGCATGAGGTTGGCGCCCGAGAGGCGTGGCCCGTCGAGGTTCGGGGCGACTGCCTTGGTAGCAAAGCGCACGAGTCCCTGTTGTGCTTTGCCGTTGACGGCAGTGAACTCTCCGCCATAAATCACATAGGTCGAACTGGCAGCGATGCTCCATGGTCCCTGGAACTGGCCGGTGAATGTGCCGAGGTTGATGTCTGGAAACCAGTTCAGCGGGGTTGGCGACGGGGTGCCCGCGAAGTCGTAGTAGCCATTCGGGTCATGAGTGATCGTGCCGGTGGCCTGCTTGGAGAAGGCCAGCGCACGGTGAAAGGTCCAGTTCGGAGCGGTCTGCGGGAAGCTGCCGACGTTGCCGCAATAGTGCGGATGTCCAGCGATGTAGACCGTCTGGTCTTGGACTGCGACCGAGTACTCATCACCGTGGCAGTCCTGGACCCATTGCAGGTTGCCGTTCCAGTCAGAGCGGAAGGTGCCTTCGAGGTTGCCGCCAGCGCCGAAGACGTAGCCGGTGCCATAGATGCTGTCGGCATCGCTCGCGAGGCTGAAGATGGCCGCGTGAGCGCCGCCGTCGCGAACAAGACTATTGGTTCCGAACGGGAGGTTGGAACCCGTCGTCGAATCGACCATGCCGAGGCCGTATCCGGGGTTGTCCGACCCGTTTATCGCCACGAATGCACCGCCGATGACGACCTTGGCGCCGTCAAGGGAGACCTGCATGGCGAATGCGCGACCGGTGGTGAGGATCGGGTTCCACGCGGTGGCTACGCCGGCGGATGCCGATACGGACGCGGTCCCCACCCGCGAGGCCCCTGCCATCGCTGAGAAGTTGCCGCCGAGGTAGACGGTGGAGTTGGTGGCGGCAACCGCGTAGGTCGTGGCGTTCGACGACGGGTGGAAAGTCGTGCTCATCGCACCGCTCGGTAGGTCGAAGGCGACGACGCGGTTGCGCGTTGCGCCGTTGACCACGGTGAAGTCGCCGACCGCGTAGAGACGCGTCTTGTCGGGAGAGACGGCGATCTGTCGCACCTGGCCATTCAGCGTCGGCGACCACGACAGCAGCACGCCGGTCGTCACGTCGTACGCGAGAAAGTAGGAGCGTGGCGTCTCGTTCGTGCCAGCGGCCGAGCCGTAGGGCCTGGCGGAGGTGAAATTGCCCGCCACGTAGGCAACGTTGCCGACGATCGCTTGGCTCCAGACGACCCCGTTGATCTGGGGCGTGGCCAAGGCGTCCGACGAGACCGTCGACGGGTCTGATGCCACGGGTGGAGCCGTATCGGCTACCGCGGGCGACACGGATGTGAGAAGAGCAGCGATTACGGCGAAGGTCGTCGCTACGGCGAGAATGCGGCCGCGCGTCGACACAGGGTTGGGTTGACCCATTGTGTCCTCTATCGGGTATGTGGCAGCTTTCGGGAGACTGCCGACATAGCAGATCGTAGCCGAGAACCATGTCTCCAGAAAAGCCCATGTTCCACCCCCGAAGGGGGGGTTTTCGAGAGTAAAACGACCGTTTCGTCGGTATTCGAGCCCCCCAGTGAGGCTCTTCGGCGTCGTGCACCGGTTCACAGTGCCCGCCAAGAGGGTGTCGTAACCGACTGCTACCCGGGCGTTCGTGGCCGAGCGTGAGATGTAAGTCTCGACACCAACGCACCCCGGGGTTTGCAGACCTGCCGTGG